>Ga0209718_1001617_pt1 | contig 24770 bp, 21 predicted proteins | sample AD_JPNAS1_MetaG_FD_184420 | JGI IMG/M metagenome (GOLD analysis project Ga0209718, IMG submission 184420) | Active sludge microbial communities of municipal wastewater-treating anaerobic digesters from Japan - AD_JPNAS1_MetaG (SPAdes) (version 2) | ecosystem: Engineered > Bioreactor > Anaerobic... | reverse complement strand
TCTGCCGCCGGATGACGCGCTCTAGTGCGGCAAAGACCTGTTCGGGCGTGATGGCGGCCATACATTCCCTGGTCGGACACTTTTTCAGCAGGCACGGACTGCAGGCGAGATCCGCCCGGATGACGGTGTGGCCTTCGCCATACGGGCCGGTCCGGGCCGGATCGGTGGGGCCGAAAAGCGCAACCACCGGCGTTCCGACCGCCGCCGCCAGATGCATGGGGCCGGAATCCGTAGTGATGACGGCCCGGGCGCTTTTGTAGATTTCGGCCAGCACGGGCAGGCTGGTCTTCCCTCCCAGATTGATTCCTTTTCCCCTCATGCGCGACAGGATGTCTGCCGCGTCCCTTCCGTCGTTTCCCGTAAAAATCACATCCAGCTTCAATTGATCCCGGATCGCGTCGGCCAGTTGCGCGAATTTTCCGTTGTCCCAGAGCTTGGTTTCCCAGTAGGCGACGGGATTGACGGCGATGTAGCTTTTTTCCGCCAGTTGATATTGATCGAGAAGGCGGCAAGCCTGCTCCCTGGTGCCGTCCGTCAGGGGGAGAACAAATTCAGCCTTCCCGACGTCCGCGCCCAGGCGGCGAAGAAAATCCAGATAGCGGTCCACCGCGTGCTTGTTCATGTCTTCCGGGATTTTTTCATTCAGAAACAATCCGCTCATTTCCTGCCAGGAATCATATCCCAGCTTTCTCTTCCCTCCGCTTAAAAAAACCACTACTGCGCTTTTCAGAAGGCCGTGAAAATCAATGACGAGATCGTAGCGGCGGCGCCTGAGCCGGCGGATAAACAATTGCGCGTCGCGCAAGGCCGCCGCAACTTTTCCCGACTGTAAATCTTTTATCCAGCGTTTGCGCCGGGAAACCAATACGTCGTCGAGATGCGGATGGCCGAGGATTAAATCCGCCGCCGCTTCTTCCACAACCCAGGTGATGTGAGCTTTGGGATAAAGACGGCGCAATTCCGCAAGGGACGGGAGTGTGTGAATCACGTCGCCGATGGCGCTCAGTTTGACGATCAGAATGTTGAAGCTTTCTCTCGCTTGACGCGACGAGTCTTTCTTTTGCGGGGAAGGGGCTTGGTCCGGATACCGGCCGATTGCCGGGGCGCGGGAAGCGTCTGCTGCGTTCATTTTTGGATTCATGGCCGGTCCTCCAGGATCAGGCGGACGGCTTCGAGGACGTTGTCCGCGATGAACTCCGGCTTTCCCGCCGGCGTCTCGGCGTCCGGCCCCTCGCCGGAAAGCTCGTCCGCCCCGTAGCCCGTCCTGACGAGGATGCCTTTCGCGCCGGCCCGGTGGGCCGCCTCGATATCATTGTATCGGTCACCGATCATCCAGGATGCGGATAAGTCAAGATTCAGCTCCCGCGCCGCCTGTAAAAACAGACCGGGCGACGGCTTGCGGCAGTCGCAGCTTTGCCGGTAGGGAGGCAATCCCTCGGTTGGATGATGGGGACAGTAGTAAAACGCGTCGAGGAGAGCACCCCTTTGACGCAGAGCGTCCCGCAGGGCGGCGTGAATTTTTTCCACAAGGTCTTCGCCGAACAGGCCCCGGGCGACGCCCGCCTGGTTGGTGACGACAATCGCCTTGAAACCGCTTTGGTTGATCAGACGGACCGCTTCAACGGCGGACGGGAAAATTACCAGTTTGTCCGGAGAGTCGAGGTAGCCGACTTCTTCGTTGATGGTTCCGTCCCGGTCCAGAAAGATGGCTGCGTTTTTTTTCATCCGGCGTCAACTCTTTCGGTGATCGGGGCGCGGACCGGTTGTTCCGTTGATCAGGGTCAGCGCCGCCTCGACGACGTCTTCGACGGTGACCGCGGTCATGCAGCGGAAGTCCGTCGGACAGGTTTTTTTCAAACAGGGGCTGCAGGGCGTTTCTTTGCGCACCAGCGTCGTTCTTTCTCCCGCGGGCGACGTGGTAACCGGATTGGTGGAGCCGAAAATCGCGACCGTCGGAATATTCAAGCCTCCCGCCACGTGCATGAGGCCCGAATCGTTGCTGAGAAACAGCCGGCATTGCGATATGAGATACACCGAGTCCTCAAGCGATGTGCGGCCCGCCAGATTCATCATATCCGTTTGCGCCTGCCCGCGCACCAGCTCAGCCGTTTCCCAATCGTCCCCGCCTCCGAAAAGAAGAACCTGAGCGTCCAATTTTTTTGCCAGGCTCTCTCCCGCCTGCGCGAATCTTTCCGGAAGCCACCGCTTTGCCGGGCCGTACATGGCGCCGGGAGCGATGCCGATGAGGGGCCTGTTGTTTTCCGGCAGGTATTTGCGCAGAATTTCCCGGGTGGTTGCGGTTGAAAGGCTCGTTTCCAGGCGCAGCGAGCGATCTACATCCGCGCAGCCCAGCGCCTTGACCATTTCCAGATAATAGTCGATCTGATGGACGCGGAGGATGTCCGCGCTTCGCCGGACGGGATGCGTCAGCAGAAAGCCGCGGCCGTCGGTGCTGTAGCCGGCCCGCACGCCGATGCCGGCCACATAAGCGATGATGGCGGCTTCGATGGCGTTTTGCAGCAAAATGGCCGCATCGAACTTTTTCGGCCGGAGCGAATACGCCAGGCGAAGGACGCCCGGCGCATTGTCGAATTTCCGCGGATAGGGAAGAATTTCGTCGGCGGCGGAAAACATTTTGTAGATGTCGGAGACGGGCGGCTTGGCTAAAACGGACAGATGCGCTCCGGGATAGGCCGCGCGCACGGATGCGACGGCGGGCAGCGTCATCACGGCGTCGCCGATCCAGTTGGTGCCGCGGATCAGGATTTTGTTCAGTCCCTCCAGCGGCAATTTATTTTTTGCTTCCAGCATCTTTCCCCATCACCTGACTTTGCACAATCTATTTTCTCTTCATTCCCGCGAAGCCTGCCCTCGAGAAGTCGGGGGGCGGGAATCCAGCTCCCGTACGGAACGGTCGCGACCGTTCCGTACATTTCATCATTCGCCATGGTTCGACGAGCTCACCATGACAAACAACCTTGTCATCCCGAGCCTGTCGAGGGACGCCATCCACTATTCCTTCGCCTGGCAAGTCTTGGTCTTCCAGCGCTGATGCAGCCAGAGCCACTGTTCTGGATATTTGCGGATGTGATTCTCGATTGCGGTCGCGTAATTTTGCGTATTGGTCGCCACATCGCGGCGTCTGTCCCCTGTGTGGACGGTTTCCACTTTCGGACCGATTTCGGTCAGATATGTGCCGTCGGGCATGCGGTTTGTAAAGACCGGAAGAACGGCAGCCCCTGAGCGCATCGCTATTAACGCAACTCCTGAAGTTGTACAGGCCGGCCGCCCGAAGAAGTTGATGAAAACGCCCTCATAAGCGGCAACGTTCTGGTCGATCAACATCTTGACGGCTTCGCCCTGCTTCAGCAGACGAAGCATGGGCCGCATGGCGTTTTCCTTGTGAATGATGCCGATTCCCACCGTCGAGCGGATATAAACGCTTCCCTCTTCAAGGATCGCGCTGTCGAGCACACGCGCTACGAAGGTCGGCGGGCGGGACAGAAGGGCCATGGCGGCCATGCCCATCTCCCAGTTGCCGAAGTGCGCCGTAATTAGCACAACGCCCTTTCCTTCGCGAAGAGCCGCTTCGTAATGCTCCAGTCCGCGGACGGAAACCCATTTTCTAATGTTGTTTCTGTCAAGACAAAGAATTTCCGGAAATTCCGCAAAAACCAGGGCAAAGCTTTTGTAAGAGGCCCTGGCGATGGCGACGATTTCATCGAGGGGCTTTTCCGGAAAAGAGCGCATGAGATTATGCAGGGCAATGAGCCTGTGCTTCAGCGACAGGCAATACCCGAGGCCGCCGATGCGGTTTGCGATCCATCTCCTGACCGCAAGCGGGATCATTTTCGCGGCGGCAATCGTGATGCTGATTTTAGCGGACGGTTTGGTTTTCATGTCTTTCCTGAAGTTGAGGCTCCGGCCAGGCGGTTGATGATGAAATCTTCAAATCGTTTTGCCGGCTGAATGTCCATTTCCACGCGCGCGACGAAAAGCATTTTTAAGAAATCCGGAAAGGCCTCCAGGCGCATGGCGTCTTTTTCCGTGGTCAGCCGGCAATCGGCGTTTTGCGCCGAAAAATGCCAGCCCAGCGCTTCCAGGTCGTCGCGGTTGTAAACGTAATGATCGGGAAAGTCAATAAAGGACACGACCTCCGCTTCCGCTTCGATCAGGATTTTTTTAAAGGATGCGGGCTTCGCGATGCCGCAGAAGGCGCAGACTTTTTTGCCCCGGAGATGTTCGGGCGGCAGGACGCCGCCGTCGGGTCCGATTATTTCCCTGAAGCGGTGAACGGCTCTGAAGACGGGAATGCCGCGGTCTTCCGCGATCCGCGCGATCCGGGCGGGCGTCGGGCCGTCTTTGTCGGCGCGCGTCAGCACAATACAGTCGGCCCGGCGAAGGCTTTCGACCGGTTCGCGCAGCTCGCCGCGCGGCAAAAGATGCCCGTTGCCGAGCGGTCTTTCCGCGTCCAGCAAAACGATGTTGATGTCCCGGAAAATCTGCCGGTGCTGGAATGCGTCGTCGCAGATCAGCGCGTCGGCGTTGAATCGCTCAATGGCTGCCTGTCCGGTCAGCGTCCGCTTCGCGCCGGTGATCACCGGAACGCCGGGCAGCGACCGGGCGATCAGCAGCGGTTCGTCGCCCGTCTCCGCGGCGCTTTGTTCTACGTTTGCTCCGTCGGATACGATCCGGACAGGCCCGGAATGTTGGCCGCCGTATCCGCGGCTGAGGACGGCCGGCCGGTATCCGTGCCGCGTCAACATTTTTGCCAGTCCGATTACGCAGGGGGTTTTGCCGGTTCCGCCGACGGTCAGATTTCCGACGCTGATCACAGGACAGGCGAGCCGGACGGACTTCAGCATTTGCCGGTCGTAAAGACGGTTGCGGGAGAAGACGATCAGCCGGTAAATCAGGGAGCCCAGATGGAGGATTGACCGGGTCGGACTGATGCGGCGAACCGAGTCATTCTCATCCCAGACCCTTTGCCAGTCGATCATTGCCGTTCCCTTCATCTTTAAACTGCAGATTGTACAGCCGGTAGTATTCGCCTTTTTTCTCCATCAGCGCGTCGTGGTTGCCTTCCTCCACGATTTCTCCGTTGACCAGCGCGATGATCCGGTCGGCGTTGCGGATCGTGGAAAGGCGGTGCGCGATGACCAGCGTGGTGCGCCCCCTCATGAGGTTGTCCAGCGCCTCCTGGACTTCGATTTCCGCTTCCGTGTCCAGCGAGGAGGTCGCTTCGTCCAGGATGAGAATCGGGGCGTCCTTGAGCAGCGCCCGCGCGATGGAGATGCGCTGCTTCTCTCCGCCGGAGAGTTTGGTTCCCAGCTCGCCGATGTTGCTGTCGTAGCCGTTGGGCAGCCGGAGGATGAAATCATGGGCGTTGGCCGCGCGAGCCGCATTATAGATGTCTTCATCCGTTTTCCGGATGTCGCCGTAGGCGATGTTGTTCCGGACGGTGTCATTGAAGAGGATGGTCTGCTGGGTCACGATGGCGATCTGGCCGCGCAGCGACTGCAGGCTGACGTCGCGGATGTCATGGCCGTCGATCAGGATGCGGCCCTCGGTAACGTCGTAAAAACGGGGAATCAGATTCACCAGCGACGTTTTGCCGCCGCCGCTCATGCCGACAAACGCGATGACTTCCCCGGCTTTAATCGATAGATTGATGTTTTTCAGCACCGGGGTCGTTTCATAACAAAACGTGACGTTTTCAATATCGATGCCCCGTGAAATCTTCGGCAGAGCGACGGCGCCGGGTCTGTCTTCGATGTCCGGCGTCCGGTCAATGACGCTGAAGATTCGTTCGGCGCCGGCGACGCCCTGATTGATGGTGTTGTTGACGTTGGTGAGGCGCTTGATCGGCTCATAGAGCATCAAAAGCGCCGCGATGAAGGAGAAAAAAGTGCCGGGGGTGGAATGGCCCTGCACGACGTTGTAGCCGCCGTAGGTAATGACGGCGGCGATGCCCAGGCCGCCCAGAAAATCCATCAGCGGGCTGGAAATGGCGTTGACGGAAACGGCCTTCATGCTGTATTTGAAGAGCCTTTCGTTTTCCGCGGCAAATCGCTCGCTTTCGTATTTTTCCATGCAGAAGGCCTTGACGATGCGCGTTCCGGAAATCGTTTCCTGCAAGAGCGAGTTCAGCGTTCCCATGGTGATCTGCGAAGAGGTGGTCACCTTTCTCATTTTTTTTCCGAAACGGGAAATCGGATAAATCGTCAGCGGGAAAACCACCATGGCGATCAGCGCGAGCTTCCAGTCCATGTAGAAAATGACGCCGACCAGCGCAATCAGCATAAAGGTGTCCTTGACCAGCGCCGTGATCGCCTCCGACGACGCGGTTTGAACGGCCTGCACATCGTTGGTGATCCGCGACATGAGCAGCCCCGTGGGATGCTCGGCGAAAAACGACAGAGACTGCTTCTGGATCTGCTCGTACAGTTTGTTGCGCAGATCCGTGACGATGCGCAGGCCGATGGAGCTCATCAGAATCGTCTGTCCGTAGTTGGCCAGCCCCTTGAACAAAAAGATCGCGATGATGGCAAGGGGGATCCATTTGAGCGCGTCGATGTTTTTGCTCATGAAAATTTCGTCAATGGCGGGTTTGGCGATCAGCGGCAGCGCGGATTGCAGACCGCCGGCGACGACCATGCAGATCGCGGCAAAAAGAAAGCGCATGTAATACTGCTTGGCCATCATAAATAATCTTTGAAACGTTTCCATGGGTCGTCCTATATCATATTGCAGGCGATTTGCGCAGCCCTTCTCGCGGCGCCGGGTTCGCCGAGTTTGGCGCGGATGTTGCCCAGATCCCGGATGATCTGTCGTCGTTTTTCCCGGTTTTGCAAAATGGCCAGAGCCTCGGACGCGATGCGCGGGCCGCGGGCGTCTCGCTGAATCAATTCCGGAGCGACGGTTTTGCCGGCCAGAATGTTGACCAGTCCGATGTGCTGCTGCCGGATGATCATCCGGCCGATCAGCTCCGAAAAGAGGGAGACCTTGTAAACGATGACCATCGGCACGCCCATCAGGCCGGTCTCCAGCGTCGCCGTTCCGGAGGTCACGACGGCCAGGTCGCAGCAGGCCAGGACGTCGTAAGTGTGCCCGGCGACGATTTTGACCTTCAGGCCGGAATCGCTCAGAAAGCCGGCGACGGTTTTCTCCTCAAGAGTATCCGCCAGGGGCAGAATGTACTGCGTCCCGGGGATCTTTCGGGAAATGATTCGCGCCGCCTCGACCATTTCCGGCAGAAGCTTTTGGATTTCCGAATTCCGGCTCCCGGGCAGCAGGCCGATGGTCGTTTTGTCTTCCGCAAGGCCGAAGTGAGCCCGGGCCTGCCGCGCCGTGAACGGCGTTTTCACGATGTCGCGCAGGGGATGTCCGACGTAATGGACGTCGAATCCGCGCGCGGCGTAAAAATCCACTTCAAACGGCAGAATCACGGCCATCTGGTCCACCAGTTTTTTGATCTGTTTGACGCGTCCCTCGCGCCAGGCCCACACCTGCGGGCTGATGTAGTAAAAGATCCGGATGCCTCTTTTTCTGGCGGCGCGGGCCGCGATGTTGAGGTTGAAATCGGGAAAATCGATCAGGATGACCAGGCTCGGCTTCAGCCGGTCCATGGATTTTCGCATTTTGGCGATGATCCGAAGGAAGGCGGCGGTTTTCGAAAACACTTCCGACACGCCCACCACCGCAATGTCCGCCGCGTGCGCCAGCAGCTTTACGCCCGCTTCCTGCATGCGATTGCCGCCGATGCCGAAAAAATGCAGCGTCGGATTGACGGCCAGCATTTCCCGCACGAGCAGGGCGCCGTGCAGATCGCCGGAGGCCTCTCCGGCGACGATCATCACTTTGGGGGCGTGGCCGCTGTTTTCGTTCATGACTGCCTTCCTGCCGCCGGGTTCAACGAACATGATGGATGACGTGGGCGATCCGCCGGATTTCCTCCGCGGTCAGCTCCGGGAACATCGGCAGGGAAAGAACTTCGCGGGCGCAGGCTTCGCTGACGTCCAGGCTTTCCTGCGGGCCGTACATTTTGAGAAAGACCTCCTGAAGGTGCAGGGGGACCGGGTAGTACACGGCGGAGGCGATTCCCGCATCCGCGAGCGCGTCGGCGATCTTTTGGCGGTTTTGAGCGCGCAGCGTGAACTGATGATAGACATGCCGGCAGCCGGGTCGCTCCGCAGGCAGGAGAAGGTCCAAACCGGCCAGGGCCGAACCGTATTGCAACGCGTTGGCGCGCCGTGCGTCGTTGAATTCGTCGATCAGAGGCAGCTTGACGCGGAGGATGGCGGCCTGGAGCTCATCGAGGCGGCTGTTATAGCCGACCTCGGAATGGTAGTAGCGCGTCGCGCTGCCGTGGTTGCGCAGCATTTTGATTTTGGCGGCGATGTCTTCGTTTTTTGTGATCACCATGCCGCCGTCCCCGTAGCAGCCGAGATTTTTGCTGGGAAAGAAGCTGAAGCATCCCGCGTCGCCGAAGGCGCCGACGCGCTGTTGACGATACGTCGCGCCGAACGCCTGCGCGCAGTCTTCGATCACTTTCAAGTGATGCTCGCGCGCGATGTCCAGGATCGGGGCCATGTCGGCGGGATGGCCGAACAGGTGAACGGGAATGATCGCCCTGGTTTTCGGGGAAATTTTCGGAGCGATTTTTTCGGGGTCGATGTTGAACGTGTCCGGACAAATGTCCACAAACACCGGCCTGGCGCCGGCCAGCGCAATCGTTTCCGCCGTGGCGATGAAGGTAAACGGCGAGGTGATGACTTCGTCGCCCGCGCCGATGCCGCAGGCCCGCAAAGCCAGCAGGAGCGCGTCCGTCCCGTTGGCGCATCCGACGGCAAAAGGCAGGCCGTGATAGGCGGCGACCTCCCGCTCCAGGGCGGCGACATTCGGCCCCAGGATGAACTGGGTTTCCTCAAGCGCGCGTCCCAGCGCCTCATCGATCTCTTTTTTCAGACGGGCGTACTGCCTCTTCAAATCAACCATCGGGATCATGCCGGCATGCCCTCACGAGTTTTCATTTTCTGCAGAATGTCGATGGCCAGCGCCAGCGACTTGCGGCCGTCCTCTCCGGATACCCGCGGTTGCGAGCGGCCCCGCACGGCTTCGACAAACGAGCGGATTTCTTCCTCGAGGGGATCATGGCTGCCCAGCTCGATGGCGTTCTGGATAATTTGCGGTTTGCCGTCCGCGCCCGCGATTTTGGAAAACGACAGAACCTCTCTTTTCCGGCAGTCCACGGAGTGATAGCCTTCCGGGCCGAAAAACCGGATCTTCTGCATGGTCTTGGCGCTGATGCGGCTGGCCGTGATGTTGGCGATGCAGCCGGTGGCAAACGACAGGCGGACGTTGGAGATGTCGATCTTGTCCGAAAGAATGGGAACGCCGACCGCCTCCACGCGGGTGACCGGCGCATCCACGAATTTCAGGATCAGGTCCAGGTCATGAATCATCAGATCCAGAATGACGTCCACGTCGGTGCCGCGCTCGAAAAAGGGATGCAGGCGATGCACTTCAATAAAGGCGGGCCGGGTGATCACCTGCTCGAGGGCCATCACGGCGGGATTGAACCGTTCGACGAATCCGACCTGCAGAATCAGGCGGTTTTTCCGCGCCAATGCCAGAAGCTCGTCGGCCTCCTCAAGCGACGCGCACAGCGGCTTTTCGATGAGCGTGTCAATGCCGGCGGCCAGGAAATCCCGGGTGACGGCAAAATGATCTCCCGTCGGCACGGCGATGCTGACCGCGTCCACGCGATCCAGCATGTCCCGGTGGTCCGCAAAGGCCGGACACCCGTAAAGATCGGCTGCCTTCTGCGCCTTTTCGATTTGGCTGTCGGACACGGCGGCAATGACGCAGGATCCGATCCGGGCGTATTTCTGAAGATGATAACCGCCCAGATGGCCGATCCCGACCACGCCGATGCGTAATTTCTTTTCTGGGGTCATGTTTTATCTCTCAGCGGCAGACGCCTCTTTCCGAGTTTTTGATGAAGGCGAGAAAATGCCGGACCTCCGGGAGATCCTCCACCTCTTTTTGCGCTTTATCCAGGGCGGCCTCCAGAAGCAGATCGGAGCGGAAAACAATCTTGTAGGCGTCCTTGAGCGCTTTGATGGTTTGTTCAGAAAAATTGCGCCGCTGCAGGCCGATCAGATTGAGGCCGAACAGTTTGGCGTGGTTGCCGTTGGCCAGCGTGTAGGGAGGAACATCCCGGGCCACGCCGGAAGCGCCGCCGATGAACGAATGCGCCCCGATGCGCGTGAACTGATGGACGCCCGACAGGCCGCTGATGATGGCGTAGTCTTCCACGTGAATGTGGCCGGCCAGCGTGGCGACGTTGGACATGATGATATGGTTTCCCAGCTTGCAGTTGTGCGCGACATGGCAGTACGCCATGATCAGATTGTGGTCGCCGAGGATGGTGACGCCGATGTCGGCGGACGTCGAGCGGTGGATGGTGACGAATTCGCGGATGGTGTTGAAGTTGCCGATGACCACCCGCGTCTTTTCACCGCCGAATTTCAAATCCTGCGGGGGCGCGCCGATCGAGCAGAATTGAAAGATGCGGCAGCCTTCGCCGATGCGGGTGTAATCGTCAATGACGGTGTGCGGACCGATCACGGTGTTTTTGCCGATGACCACGTCGCTGCCGATGATGCTGTAAGGGCCGATTTCCACGCCTTCTGCCAGTTGGGCGTCGGGCGCGACGATGGCGGTGGGATGAATTTTCATGGTTCACCTTCCCTGTTTTTATGAATGACGGCTTCCAGCTCTTCCACGCGCCGGAGCAGTTTTTCCATTTTGGCGCGGATTTCCGGAAGTTTGGCCTTGCTGACTTCGACCTTCAGCCATTCCCGGAACGGAAGAAACGGCGTGCCTCCGCCGACCATGCCCGCGGGAATGCTCTTGTGAATGCCCGAGGAAGCGCCGATCATCACGGAGTCTCCGATGGTGATATGGCCGACGATGCCGACCTGGCCGCCGATGATGACGCTTTTGCCGATTTTGGTCGAGCCGGAGATGCCGGTCTGCGCGGCGATGGCCGAATTTTCGCCGATGACGACGTTGTGCGCGATCTGCACGAGGTTGTCGATCTTCACGTTGCGCCCAATCCAGGTTTTGCCCAGCGTGGCGCGGTCCACGGTGGTGTTGGCGCCCAGCTCCACGTCGTCGTCGATTTGAACGACGCCGACCTGGGGGATTTTTTTGTTCTGCGACCCCGGCGCGGAAAACCCGAAGCCGTCGCCGCCGATGACCACCCCGGAATGCAGGATGACCCGCCGGCCGATGACCGAGCGGGCGTAAACGGAGACGTTGGCGTACAGGACGGAATCTTCTCCGACCGAAGCGTCGCGGCCGATAAATACGCCGGGATAAAGAACCGCGCCTTTATCCACGCGGGCGCCGCGGCTGATGAACGCCCGGGGCATGACGGTCGCCTCCGGGGAGACCGAAGCCCCTTCTTCGATATATGCGTCCGGGCTGATGCCCGCGGGACCGTGATCGACCGGATAAAAAACCGCCAGCAGCTTGCCGAACGCCGCGTAGGGATCGGCCACGGCAATCAGATTTTTATCCGGCGCGACGGTTCCCGGAGGGACGAGGATCGCCCCCGCGAGCGTGGTTTTGAGCCACTTGAAATACTTCGGATTGGAGACAAACGTCAGATCGTCCGCGCCCGCCTCCTCGATCGGACGGATATCGCCGATCAGCTTCTGGCCGTCTCCCGCAACCGCGCCGCCCACCAGGGCGGCTATTTCCGCAATGCTTTTTTTCATGGTCTTCAGCGAGGCTTACTTTTTTGCGCCCGACGTTTTGTTGAAATCATCGATGACCTTTTTGCTGATGTCGCCGGCCTTGTCGAAGTAGGGCAGCGGCATGGTGCTGATGTCCATGATCACGGTGTATTTTTCCTTTTCGGCAATGGCCCGGACGACTTTCAGGATTTCGGGGATCAGTTGCTGCGAATATTCCTGATCGCGTTTCTGCAGCTCCTTGTTGGTGTCGTCCACGAGAATCTGGTAGTCGCGCATTTTTCGCTGGTAGGCGGTTTCCTTGTCGCCGCGCGCGCTGGCCGTCATCACGGCGCCCTGTTTGTCCAGTTCGTCCTTGAGTTTTTTCACCTCGTTTTCCATGGATTTGATGTTTTCCTGTTTCCGGGCAAACAGCTTTTTAAAGTCTTCGGCCGCTTTCTTGCCCGCATTGGAATTTTGAATGATCGTCTGCATATTGATGAAGCCGATCTTGTCGGCGGCCAGCGCCGTGTTCGTCCAGGCAAAAAGAAGCAGCGTCAGTCCCGCGATCAAAAGCATATTCTTTTTCATCTTAAAATTTCCTCCTTCAGTCGGTTAAATTACTGTTCAGTAATGAAAATTTCTTTCATTGCTCCATCACGAGAGCTTTGCACAGTGTTCAAATTGTCATTTCGACTTCTTTTTTGTCATTTCGACCGAAGGGAGAAATCCATACCTCTTCCAAGGATGAAGATTTCCCGTCGCTTCGCTCCTTCGCAATGACATGATCACGCATTATGCAAAACCTTCCATCACATAAACATGCCGATGGTGAATTCCCAGCGGCCCTTGCTGTCGTCGCTCAGTCCCTTGTTGTCCAGCACGTAGCCGTACTCCAGGCGAAGCGGGCCGATGGGAGAATACCAGCGGATGCCGGCGCCGCAGGTGCTTCTCAGGTCGTCGAGATAATAGCCGCCGTTCCAGGTGTTGCCCGTGTCGTAAAATACGACGCCCTTTATTCCTGCGTCTTTGACGAGCGGAAAAACCACCTCCGCGGTCCCGGTGAGCATGGTGGTGCCGCCGACCACGTCGCTGGTTCCCGGATTGGTCGGCCCCACGTAGCGCAGACCGCGCAGGGAGTTGATGCCGCCCAGCACGTACCGTTCATAGATCGGAATCTTGTCGTCGCTGTCGTCATTATTCTGCAGATACCCGATCTGGCCTTTCAGGGAGAAGACCATGTCCCAGAAGAGCGGAACAAAGCCGATCGTGCTGGCGTTGTATTTGACGAACTTGGTGTTCCCGCCCAGCGGCATGCCGGCATACTGGACGGATGCGGTGGACTTGAGGCCTTTGCTGGGGAACATGACGTCGTTGGTGGTGTCGTAGGACATGGTGAAGGTGACGGCGCTCGTCTTTCGCTCGCCCTCCTGCACCTTGATGTAATACGACGCGGTGGCATAATTGATGTCCTGGATGTTGTCGATGCTGTACTTGTAGCCGACGTAGCCGACGATTTTCCAGAACAGCGGGTGCCCCAGGGTGACCCCCGCGCCCATGGTGTCCAGCGTGTAGGAGTCGTATTCCTTTTTGTATTTCCAGACGTCGGCCTTGAACCACAACGGCAGATCGAACAGGAAGGGTTCGGTGAAGGACAGTTCGTAGTTGTTGGTTTTGGAGCCGAGCGAGGCCTTCAGGCTCATGGTCTGCCCGTAGCCCAGGAAGTTCTGCTGAACGATCTGCGCCATGATCACCGCCTGGTCCACGGCGCTGTACCCCGCGCCGATCATGAACATGCCGGTGTTTTTTTCCTTGACCCGGATGTTGATGTCCATTTGGTTGTCCGGCGCCTTTTCCGTCTGGATGTCCACTTCTTCGAAATAGCGAAGCTGGTTGAGGTTTTCGTAGCTTTTTTTCAACTTGGTGGAGGAATACAAATCCCCCTCCACGATGAACAGCGAACGGCGGATCACTTTGTCGCGGGTGGTGGTGTTGCCGGAAATGCCGATGCGGGCGATGTGGACCAGTTCGCCTTTCTTCAGGAGGAAGTTCAAATCCACCAGCTGCTCCTTTTCATGGGTGGTGACCTGGGGATTGACGTCGGCATTGGCGTACCCTTCGTCGTTGGCCGTTGTCGTGATCATCTCCATGTCCTTCATGATCGCTTCCCGGCTGTAGTGGCTGCCGCTTTTGGTCTTTAACTGCGCGTACAGGTCGGCCCGGGTTTTCTCCAGATAATCTCCGGAGATTTCCACTTTGCCGATTTTGAAGCGCTTGCCTTCGCGGACGACAATCTTGATGTAGATGCCCTTGTCGTCATGCGTGATGACCGGCTCGCCGATCTGGGCGTTCACGAAGCCGTTGTTGAAATAAAAAGCGGTCAGCCGCTGAACATCCTGCTTGAGCTGCTGGGATTGCAGGATGCCCGTGTCCGTAATGAAGCCCAGCAGGGTTCGCTCGTTCGTGGCCATCATGCCGACCAGTTCTTTGGTCGTGAAGGATTCATTTCCTTCAAACGTAATGGAGCGGATATAAACCCGGTCGTTTTCCTTGATGTCCAGAATCAGGACGAAATCCTTCTCGCCGTCTTTTTCCAGACGGTCGGTAATTTCGGCGTTGTAGTAGCCTTTGGTGTCGTAAAGCGCCTTGATTTTTTGCAGGTCCTGCTTGATGTTTTCCGGATTGACGCTTTGCCGCACCTTGACGCTCATGGCTTCCAGAATGTCGTCCTTGTCCACCTTCTTGTTGCCGATCAGGCGGATTTCCGAAATGAGGCCTTTTTCGACCACGTTGAAGGTCAGCACCTTGCCTGCGGCCTCCGTCGCGACGTCGGCGCTGACGTCCAGAAAATACCCCATCTTGAAGATGGTTTTGATGTCGTCGCTGATGTCTTCCTCATCCAGCGGATTTCCGGGCCTGCTTTTGATTTTCTGCCGGATGGCGTCCGCGCCGATCTTGCGGTTGCCCGCGATTTCCACTCGCGCGATTTTATCCAGGAGGCCCGCCCGGTCCAGAATTTCCCGCTTCAGCGCCGCCGCCAGCGCTCGGGCGCCCGCGTCGCCCTTTCCCTGAACCGAAACGGCCGGCAGGATTTTCCCTTCGGCAACGTCGATGATTTGCGCGTCGATGTTCAGGGCTTCGCCGAACTGCATAATGCTGCCGGTGACGACGTAATCGGCGCCCAGCGCTTTTCCCGCCGCGGCCGCTTCCTGCGGGTTGGGGGCAGGGCTGCCCGGTTCGAAGCCCCCCGCGGTTTTTACTTCCACTTTCTTTTCCCGCCCGAATTCCGTAAGCAGGCTGTTGTAAACCGACGCCTGCAGTTCGGCGCTTCCGGAAAGCGCGTAAACCTCAAAGGGGAGAACGCATATTTTTTTGGGGCCGTCCGCCCGCGCCTCCGCCGCAAACAAAAGAAGAAGAACCGCGATGAAGAGCCGGATCGTTTTGAAGTTAAAAATCATAAATTTTCCCGTCGCGCAGACCGATTCTGCCGGACATCCTTTCCGCCAGCAGTCTGTTGTGCGTGACTACAACCAGCGTTATTTTTTTTTCGGCGTTCAAGGCAATCAGAAGGTCTTCTATCTTTTTTCCTGTTTCCGTGTCAAGGTTTCCCGTCGGTTCATCCGCCAGCAGAATTTCCGGTTCCATCGCCAGGGCGCGGGCGATGGCCACGCGCTGCTGCTCTCCGCCGGAGAGCTCCCCCGGTTTGTGCCGGAGGCGATGCTCCAGGCCGACCTCCGTCAAAAGATGCGCTGCCCGGTCCAGGGCTTTTTTTCGCTCAAGCCCTCCGATGAACGCCGGCATCATGGCGTTTTCCAGCGCCGTAAACTCCGGCAGAAGGTTGTTGAACTGAAACACGAAGCCGATGGTTCGGTTGCGGAACGCCGCGATTTTCTTTTCATTCCAGTTGAAAACCGTCTGGCCGGCAATGGAAAGCGAGCCTCCGGTCGGATGGTCCAGCGTGCCGAGAATATGAATCAGCGTGCTTTTTCCCGCGCCGGACACGCCGACGACGGCCAGGGAGTCGCCTCTGGCGATTTCCAGGTTCAATCCCTTCAGGACTTCAATTTTATTGCCGTCTTTGACGAAGGTTTTGGATAAATTTTCCAGTTTAATCATATACGCCGCAAGACCCTGCCGTTATTCGTATCTCAGCGCTTCCGCCGGATCCAGCCGGGAAGCCCTCCAGGATGGATAGATCGTGGACAGAAAACAGATCACGAGCGTGCCCGCGACAATCACGGCCACGTCGCCGTAATTCACTTTTGACGGAAGCTCGCTTAAATAGTACACGTCGCCCGGCAGAATTTTGAAATTAAAAACTCTTTCCACAAACAGGGAAATTTTCTGAAGGTTGAGCGCGACCGCAAGCCCCGCAATACAGCCGAAAAAGGTTCCCACCACCCCGACGATCAGCCCCTGGTAGATGAATATTTTCATGATGTTGGCGGAGGTGGCCCCCATGGATTTCAAAATGGCGATGTCCTTGTTCTTTTCCATGACGATCATGATGAGCGCGCTGATGATGTTGAAGGCGGCCACCAGCACAATCAGGCTCAGAATGATGAACATGACGCGCTTCTCCAGCTTGAGCGCCGAAAACAGATTTTTGTTCATCTGCATCCAGTTCTGGGCGTAAAAGGGGAAGCCCAGCCGGTTCTGGATCTGGCGGGCGATGACGTCCGCCTTGTAGATGTCCCGCACGACAATGTCGATGCCCGAAACGGCGTCGCCCATTTCCAGAAAATCCTGGCAGCTCGTCAGCGAAAGGAATGCCAGTTTGGAATCGTATTCGTAAAATCCCGATTCGTAAATGCCGACCACGACGAATTTTTTCATGCGGGGGACCATGCCCATCGGCGTGGCGATTCCACCCGCCGGAGAAATGATGGTGATCGGGTCGTGCAGAAAAATCCCCAGGTTTCTGGCCATTTCCCTGCCGATCAGAATGCCGGCCAGCTCCCGGTCGGCCGCGGGCAGCTTCCGGCGGACGGCTTCGGGAATCCGGTCGAGATGCCCGACGCTGCCCTGGCGGATTTTGCCCAGGTTGATGACCCGGGGCGCGCTTTCGGTGTCCATGCCGCGGATGATCACGCCGGTGACGCCGTTTTGGCTTCGGATCATGGCTTCCGTGTAAATGAAGGGCGTGGAGGCGACAACGCCCGGGATCCGGTCGATTTCCCGGCGGACGTCCGGGTAATTTTTCATCGGGCTCATGTCCGCCGTCACTTCAATGTGTGAGCGGATGCCCAGAATTTTGCTGCGCAAATCCTCCTCGAAGCCGTTCATGACGGCGAGCACGATGATGAGCGCGGCCACGCCCAGAAAAATGCCGAAAACCGATATGAAGGTAATGATCGAAACGAAGACCTGTTTGCGTTTCGCTCTCATGTACCGTCTGCTGATAAAAAATTCGTAAGGCATCAGGCATTGTCCTGTCGGGAAGCCGTTAATCTTGACGGCTTCGTAAAAAGTCTTTTTCGCACTCTTTTCGTCTTACCGGCGAAGGCCGGTATCCAGTAATTACAATTAGTTATGGACCCCGGCTTTCGCCGGGGTGACGGTTTGGGTTACTTTTTACGAGTTCATCAATCTTTACAATTTTGCAAAAGTTCGCGAATTCGTAAAAAGTCACCACTGTCACCCTGAGCCTGTCGAAGGGTGACGGTAACTTCTTAATATCACATCATGCTGCGACGGGCTCAGCATGACAAAAGTGGAACACAATGGCGTTTAACGAAACCATCAAAGTTGACGCGTAAATCATTCCTGTTTGTTTCTCAAAAGCGGAAACAAGATCACGTCCCGGATGGACGCGGAGTCGGTGAAGAGCATGATCAGGCGGTCGATGCCGATCCCTTCTCCGGCCGTCGGCGGCATGCCGTATTCCAGCGTGCGGATGTAGTCTTCATCCATTTCGTGGGCCTCGTCATCGCCCGCTTCCCGTTGCCTGATCTGCGCCAGGAAACGCTCGCGCTGATCGGCCGGATCGTTCAGCTCGGAAAAGGCGTTGGCGATTTCCCGTCCGGAAATATAAAGCTCAAAGCGATCGACAATGTCCGGGTCGGCGCTGGAGCGGCGCGACAGAGGGGATACCGCGACCGGGTAATGCGTGACGAAGGTCGGCTGGACCAGCTTCTTTTCGACCAGTTCGTCGAAGACGGCCATGAGGATTTTTCCCGGCGGATCCGTTTCCTTGACGTCGCATCCGGTTTTGCGGGCAAAGGCAATGGCCCGGCCTGGGTCGGTCAGCTCGTCAGGCGCCATTTGGGCGATTTGGATCAGGGCGTCCCGGACGGAGAGGCGGCGCCAGGGCGGCGTCAAATCGATTTCCGTTCCCTGATAGGTGAATTTGAGCCCGCCGAAAACATTTTCCGCAATAAAACAAAACAATTCTTCCGTTAAAGACATTAAATCTTCATAGGTTGCGTAACTCTGGTAAAACTCCATCATCGTGAATTCCGGATTGTGAAAGGTGGAGATGCCTTCGTTGCGGAAGTTGCGGTTGATTTCGTAAACCCTTTCCAAACCGCCGGTGACCAGGCGCTTCAGATAAAGCTCGGGGGCGATCCGCAGATAAAAGTCCTGGTTGAGCGCGTTGTGGTGCGTTTTAAACGGCCGGGCGACTGCGCCTCCGGCTTTCGGCTGCATCATCGGGGTTTCCACTTCCAGAAAATCATGCCGGTCCATGAATTGCCGCATCAGTTTGATGATCAGACTGCGCCGGATGAAGATTTCCTTCACGGCCGGATTGGAGATCAGATCGAGGTGCCTCTGGCGGTAGCGGGTTTCGATGTCGGTGAGGCCGTGCCACTTTTCGGGCAGGGGATGGATGGATTTGGCCATGAGCCGCAGGCTTTCGGCCTCGAGCGTCAGTTCATTGGTTTTGGTCCGGAAGAGTTTTCCTGAGACATAAACAATGTCGCCAATATCCAGTTTTTTAAAAAGAGAGAAATCCTGCTCGCTCAGGATGTTTTTGGCCAGATAACACTGCATTTGGCCTTTCCGGTCCTGGATTTTGACAAACGCGGCTTTGCCGAAGCTGCGGACGGCCATCAGGCGTCCGGCCAGCGAGAATTTCTGCGGAAGCTGCGCGAGGGTTTCGCTTTCCATTTGGCCGAATTCGTCGAAGATCTGGGCGGTTGTGTTTTGGGGCTTTGCGTCATTGGGATATAAATCAACCCCGGCTGCTTTCAAGGCCGCAATTTTTTCCAGGCGGACCTTTAAAAGATCATTGTCTTCCATAATTTCTCCGCTTTTTAAAAGTTTGTTTGACTATATTTTTTTTGGGGATTAGTCAAGCCCGATTCTGGTCGCAATCCGTTGTCCCAAGGGCTATAAAATCAAAAAATGTATTTGCCTCCGGAGGGGTTGTTATGTATGATGCCGCCAACTCATTTCAGGGGGGAGGCATTATGGTCAACAAGGCGATACTGATCGGCAGGCTGGGCAAAGATCCGGAGGTGAAATACTTGCCGGATGGCACGATGGTGACTACTTTCAGAATAGCAACCGATGAGCAGTGGAAAGACAAAAACGGCGAGAAGGTTCAAAGAACCGAGTGGCACCAGATCGTCACCTACAGAAAGCTGGCGGAAATCTGCGGCAACTACCTGGTGAAGGGGAAGCTGGTTTTTATCGAAGGACGGATTCAGACCAGAAACTGGGAAGACAAGGAAGGCGTCAAGCGCTATACCACGGAAATCATTGCCAACGATATGAAAATGCTCGATTCCAAGGGTCAGGCCAGACCCGGCGACGCGATGCCCGACGCCTCCTCCGCGCCAAACAGCGAAACGCCGATGGACGACGTTCCCTTCTAATCTTCACGCATGGATCGATAAACTCGAACAGGGAGGCAAAATTATTTGTCTCCCTCTTTTTTTGCCGGCGGGTTTGCGTCGTTCTGATCGGAGACGGATTTCTTAAAGTTTTTGATCCCTTTGCCCAGGGCCGATCCGATTTCCGGCAGCTTTCCGACGCCGAAAATAATCAGAATAATCACCAGGATAATCAGCAACTCCGGTACGCCTATTCCAAACATAAAATTACCTCATTTCGTTTTAATGGCTTCAGGGTAAGCGCAAGTGGATCACCTGTCCCGACTTGCCTAAGTTTTCTATGGTTTTTCCGTCAAACTGGATCCTGACACCGCCGGCATTGCCGATGTCCATGTTAAAGCGGGACGCTTTTTGTGTAATTTTTTCTCCCGCGTTGAGCAGAACTTCATAGGGTTCTTTGTCATCGGCCTGCATTCGAATCCAGGTTTGTTCCGTGGCGTTGATGATCAGGGGAAACACTTCTTCGTCGCCTGCTGCATCTGTCGCGGCGGTTTTGTCCTTTTCGGGCGCCTCCTTCGATGCGGCTGTTTCCCGGATCGCGGGGGACGGCGCGAATGGCGCCGGCTTTGCCGGATCGATCCCGACTGTAAAAGCCTGTTCGGGCGTACTCTGCACCGGGGCTGCCCCGCTTGCCGCATCCCCGGAACTTTCGATGGCGAGCCGCGCTTCGGTCGGCGTTTTGTTGTAAACGGTGGCGAAAATGGATGCGGCCGCAACGAGGATGACGATCGAGGCAGCCCACAGGACGATCTTGTGCCGGCCCAGCGTTTCGGCCAGAGGCGCGCGGGGGGACTTGACGGCGGCCTGTTCCCGCTCTTTGTTTTTCAGCGCCTGCAGGTAGTCTTCATAGCGTTGCAGCACCGGCTTGCTGTCCACCCCCAGAGCCGCCGCGTATGTTTTGATGAAGTTTCGCGTGTAAATCGGGACGGGCAGCAAATGAAACCGGCCGTTTTCCATAGCCTCCAGATTGACCACACTGATCCTTGTGCGCTCAAACATTTCCTTCAGGGTCAATCCTGAATTTTGCCGCGCCGCTTTCAAATCAGGGATGGAGGAATTCGCATTTTGCTCTGTCGTCATAAACCGTAAACCAACAACATTTTTGCTTTGTTTAGCACTAAATATCCGGCAGCGCAACGGTTAAGAATATTGTACCTTTTTCGCGCGCTTTGTGATTAAACCGCTGCCGGTGATCCATGAGGGGGCTGAAAACGCAATGAAGGAAATGATGGAATTTGCCCGGCAACTGGCGCGGAAGGCGGGGGAACTGCTGGCGGAAAAATTTTCCCGGCACAATCCGGTTTACTACAAGGGGACCATCGATCTGGTCACGGAAGCGGACCGGATGTCGGAGGATCTGATCCTTTCCGAAATCGGCCGCCGGTATCCCGACCACGGCGTTCTGTCTGAAGAATCAAAGGAGAAAGACGGCCCCAGCGCGATGCGCTGGATTGTCGATCCGCTCGACGGAACAACGAATTACGCCCACGGCTTCCCCTTTTTCTGCGTCTCCATCGCCCTGGAGAAAGACGGCGAGATCGTGCTGGGCGTCGTTTACGACCCGATGCGGGACGATCTGTTTGAGGCCTCGCTCGGAGGCGGCGCGCATCTCAACGGAAAGAAGCTCCAGGTTTCCTCCGTGAGCGATTTGTCCCGCGGCCTTCTGGCGACCGGCTTTCCCTATGACATCCGCGAAAGCCGGGACAATAATCTGGATTTCTTTGCCGCGATGATCGTGAAAGCGCAGGCCATCCGGCGTCCGGGCGCCGCGGCGCTCGACCTGGCGTATCTTGCCGCCGGACGGTTTGACGGTTTCTGGGAGCTCAAACTCAAACCCTGGGACACCGCCGCTGGATGCCTTCTGGTGACGGAAGCGGGCGGCGTCCTCTCCGACATGACGGGCGGGAAATGGAGCGTGTTTTCCCCCGGTTTGGTCGCGAGCAACGGATTGATCCACCAACAGATGCTGGAGGTTCTGCTCGGATGACCCCGCAAGAAAAAGTCATTGCCGTTTAAAATCCTGTATTGCCTCAATTTGGTTTGTGAAACGCAGAATCGCCCACCGTTCGGGCGAGACCGTTTAGGGGGTCGATTTCCACAGTCTTTTATATTGACACAGCCGCCTGTTGCTCCTATACTCCTTCCCGCCATTAGTAAAATCTGAACCGAAATGAATTGTTGCGCAGACCGCGTGTCGTGCCGGGATAAGGAGAGAGCTTTGAATAACGGCCATTTTTGTCATTTCGACCCCTCTTTTGTCATTTCGACTTCTTCTTTGTCGTTTCGACCGAAGGGAGAAATCTTGAACAAACGGCCGTCCTTAAGATTTCTCGTCGCTCACGCTCCTCGAAACGACGTTTTTCAAAGCTCTCAAGGAGATGAACGTGGAAGCGCTCTTCTTTAAAAAAGACGATTCTCATAACACCGGACGATACGCGACTTGCAAAGAGTTATCCGCGGCGGGACTGAAAATATCGATGGCCTAAAACGGGCCGACGGCAACCGCGGCATAGCGTGCTGATTCGGAGAGAATATGCTGCTGAAGCACGGTCGTTACGAATTCACCTGTGAGTTTGAAAATGACGCTGCGTTGCCGCCATACAAAGGCTCCACGCTTCGGGGAATTTTCGGACATGCCCTGAAGAAAGTCGTTTGCGCCCTGAAAAAACAGGACTGCGCCGGTTGCCTCCTTGCCGACCGCTGCATCTATCCCACGGTTTTTGAAATATCGGAAAAAGTTCATGAAACAACGCGACGCAAGCGAATCGCCCAGCCGCCGCACCCGTATGTCGTCGAGCCTCCCGCCGACGCCAAAACCCATTATCAAAAAGGGGAGCTTCTGAATTTTTCACTGCTTTTATTCGGCGCCGCCTGCGACAATTTGCCCTATTTCATTTACGCCTTTGAACAGATCGGCGGCATCGGCATCGGAAAGCGCATCGATGGCAAGAGCGGAACATTTACACTCATGGACGTTCGGGCGGACAGTGAAGTGATTTACACGAAATCCGACGGTAAAATCCGTAAACCGCCCGGTTTCCGGGAAATAAGCGCCGAATCACTCACGGAAGAAATGGAGCGTGAATCGGTCGATGTCCGTCTGGAATTGATCACGCCGCTTCGCCTGAAATATCAAAATGGCCTGAAAGCCGACCTTCCGTTCGATGTTTTAACGCGGGCGATGCTCAGACGGATCTCATCGCTTTGCGAATACCATGGTCAAGGCGAACCGGGGCTGGACTATCGGAGATTGGTCGCGCATGCCAAAGACGTTGCCGTGAAAGAATCGCACATCGGTTGGTACGACTGGCGGCGCTACTCCAACCGGCAGGAACAGGCCATGATGATGGGCGGCATGGTGGGCAAAATCACCTATGCCGGCGTGCCCGGCGAATATCTGCCGCTTTTGAAATTCTGCGAGCAGACGCATCTGGGCAAGGCAACGACATTTGGATTGGGGAAAATTAAAGTCTCGTCATGGCCAACATCCTTATTGCCATCGCGGGTCTGAGCCCTCAGGTCATCACGGAGACGCTCTACGCCCTTCACCAGGACGGCATCCGAATCGATGAAATTCATGCCATCGCCACGCGCGTCGGTCGGGATGCTATCTCAACCCAACTGTTCGCGCCGGACGACGGCCGGTATTTCCGGTACCTCAGAGAATACGGCATCGACCCAAAAACCATTTTGTTTTCACAAGACACCCTTCACGTTTTGCGTGACGACAAAGGTCATCCGCTTGACGACATCACCGGCGAAGAAGAAAACAAAATCCTTCTGAAATCATGCCTGACGCTTGCGCACCGGTTTACGAAGAACGCGAAAAATACGGTTTATTTCTCCATTGCCGGCGGCCGCAAAACCATGAGCGCCTGCCTGATGGTCGCCGCTCAAATGTATGCCCGCCCGCAGGATCGGATCTGCCATGTTCTCGTTTCGCCGGAATTCGAAAACCATCAGGAATTCTACTACCCGCCCGTCAAGCCTGCATTGCTTGAACTGCGCGACGCGCGGGGACAGGCAATCTTCAAAGACACATCCTACGCGAAAGTGACGCTTGTGCCGATTCCGTTCATTTCAATGCGGGCTTCGGCGAGGGAAGGGAAGAACGGACGGATTCAGACGCCTGCCGAACTTTTCCGCCACCTTGTTACGGAAAAAGAGCAGCCCCTGATCGTCGATTTGCACCAGGGAAAAATTCTTTACAAAAAAGCGGAACTGAAAATGATGCCCTCCCGTCTGGCGCTTTATGCGTTTCTGGCCGGGCAAAAACTTCAGTGCCGACTTTTGAGCGCAACCTGCCGGGGATGCTCGTCCTGTTATCTGGATTACCGGAAAATCAGCGAAAACCAGGCGGTCATCACCGATTTATATCGGCGTTTGGGCGGAACAACGGAGAATAAAGGCATCTGCGCGCTGGAAAAGGATGAGCTTCGCGCCTACGTCAGCAAAATCCGTAAAGACCTTCAAAAAGCCTTCGGCGCGCAGGCGGTGGAACTCCTGGCTGTTGAAGCCGTCGGTAAAAAGCCGGATACGCGCTACGGCATTCCGATGGAGCGGGAGAGGATTCGGCTGGTTGAATAAAGCAGGAATCATTGTGGTGAAGACAAGGAAGTGAGCTATGGCAAATAAGAAAAAGGGACAAGATGACGAGCGTCAATTTCAAGGGCAAATTCGAGCGGGTGTTTTATTTCCTGTTGCCTCGTCCGGAAACCAAATGCCCGACGATTACAGGAGCCTTCTTGCAGAACTAAAAGAGCGCATTGTCTCCGAGCGGCTGCGTATCACGTTTGCGGCCAACGCTGCCATGATCATGCTCTACTGGGACATCGGGCGGACTATTTTACGCAGACAAAAGCACGAAGGCTGGGGAGCAAAAGTCATAGACCGTCTTTCCGCCGATTTGCATGACGCTTTTCCGGATATGCAGGGCCTTTCGCCGCGCAATCTTAAATATATGCGAAAATTTGCCGAAGCCTGGCCGGTCAGGGAATTTGTGCAGCAGACTGCTGCACAAATTCCCTGGTTTCATAACTGTCTGCTTCTTGACAAAATGCAGGATGCGCCAACAAGGCAATGGTACATCAAGGCAACGATTGAAAACGGGTGGAGCCGCAGCATCCTTGCGTTGCAGATTGATGCGCAGGCTCACAGGCGTCACGGCAAGGCCGTCAGCAATTTTAAT
>Ga0209718_1001614_pt1 | contig 24777 bp, 23 predicted proteins | sample AD_JPNAS1_MetaG_FD_184420 | JGI IMG/M metagenome (GOLD analysis project Ga0209718, IMG submission 184420) | Active sludge microbial communities of municipal wastewater-treating anaerobic digesters from Japan - AD_JPNAS1_MetaG (SPAdes) (version 2) | ecosystem: Engineered > Bioreactor > Anaerobic... | reverse complement strand
TGCAGGCGGCGATCAAAGAGAAAGGTGAAGCCAGAATCATTCTTTCCACCGGGGCCAGCCAGTTCGATACGCTGGAAGCGTTGCTTCAATCCGATGTCGATTGGTCCAAGGTGGAGATGTTCCACCTCGATGAATACGTGGGCCTGCCGGAAACCCACCCTGCAAGCTTCCGCAAGTATCTGAAAGAACGCTTTGTTTCCAAGATCAATCTGAAAGCCGTCCACTATGTCGATGGGGAAGGTGATATCAAAGGAAAGATTGCGAAGCTTTCCGCTCTTGTCAAGGAAAAACCGGTCGATGTCGGGGTAATCGGAATCGGTGAAAACGGGCATATCGCCTTCAACGATCCTCCGGCGAATTTCGATACCACCGATCCGTATATGGTCGTCGAATTGGACGATCGCTGCAAGCAGCAGCAAATAGGCGAAGGGTGGTTCGCAACGCTCAATGATGTTCCCAAGACTGCGATCACGATGAGTCCAAAGCAGATTATTGCGTGCAAGCACATCGTTTCGGCGGTTCCGTACGCGGTAAAAGCGGAAGCGGTCTACAACACGATTACATCGAAAGTCAATCCGATGGTTCCGGCTACGCTTCTGAAGACGCACCCCGACTGGAACCTGTTCCTCGATCAGGAGTCAGCGGCGGAACTGCTTGCCCGTTAGATCATTCGGGATTGGAGCGCATCTGATACTCGGAGGGTGGCACGCCCATCACGGATTTGAACACCTTCGAGTAGTACAGCGAACTGGAAAACCCACAACGATATGCAATCTCCTTAAGCGGGAGATTGCTTTGTTCCAGAAGGCTGCATGAAAATTTTATCCGGTAGGAGGTCAGGTACTCCTGAGGTGATTGGGAGAGGTTGTTGATGAATGCCCGGTAAAGACAGGAACGGCTGACTCCGACATGCCGGGCGATATCTTCAACGGTTATTGATCGGTTGAAGTTGAGCGCAATGAAATCGCACGCCGGATCGATATATTCCTGACCGGAGGTGTAGGGAAAAGGCGTGCCGCTGAGTTCCATCAGAAGCGAGAGCAGGGAGTACAATGCACCGGTCATCGCCACGATCTGACTGGGGCGATCGCCTCGGGCGTTATAGACTGCATCGAAGGCCTGTTTGATTCGCTGGCGGCTAAGCGGATTCGTGTGAACGACCGGAGAGGAGGGCGAAAGTCCGATCGCGCTGGTGAGCAGCCGGGCATCCGCTCCGTTGAAGCCCACCCATATAAGCTCCCAGGGATTTTTTCGGTCCGCTTTGGGATATACCTTCATTTTAGGATAGATCAGCATGAGGTCGCCGACTTCCACATCATGCTCCAAGGTGTTCATTCTCAGTACTCCCGATCCCTTGAGGCAGAAGTGGAGGGTATGGAAGGTGCGTACTTCCGGGCCATGGACAAACCCCGGCGGACTCTGCTCGGTTCCCACCGAGGCAACCACGAGCGAAGACATGCCGTGCAGGCGATTATAGAAGTAGTTTTTGTATGGGACGAATTTGGCCATACGTCACGATACCAAGAAGAAGATGCTCACGCAATGGAGAGAAGCTCATCCTGTATGCCGGTGAAATCAATACGGTACGTTAAGTCGGGGCAGCTCGCTTGGCGCAAAGAGCGCTTGAGCTTCTTTCAAGAGGAGCTCATCATCTTTGGGATCTTCAGGAAGGTGAACGAGAATCAAGCGCTTCGCCTTCAAATCGAGGGCGCATTGTGCGGCCTGACGGGCGGAAGAGTGCCCTTTCCCGGCAAGCGTCTCCTCCTTCTCGCTCAGACCTGCCACTTCGTGGATCAGGATATCCGCCCCTTGCAGATATGAAGGCCACATATTGGTGTATACGGTATCGGCAAGGTACACGATGTGTTTGTCGTGATGCTGAACGGAAAGACCCAATGTCGGTACTCCGTGGATGACGGGAAAGAGTCTCAAGGAGAGCGATCCGATTGTAAGATCTCCCTCTTCGATCTCATGCCAGACGAGCGGAAAGAACCCTTTTTTCCGTTCCAGATCGAACAGATCGATGAGGCGTTTGGCAAACGCCGCCGTCGGACCATTGGAGATGAGAGCCAGCGGCTCGGTCCGGCCGCCGAGCCAGAGCTGGTGAAGCAGCGAGGGAAGCGCGTAGATATGGTCGATATGGGTGTGGGTAAGCAGGACCCCTACGATTGTTGCGGGGTCTATATCGGCTTCTTTGAGCGCTTGAACGGGTGATCCCGAGAGATCGACGAGGAGAGTCCTCCCCTCCGCAGTAACCGCCAGGGAGGTGTTGGACACCCCCCGGCGTTGTATCGAGCCTGTGTATCCTAAGAGATACGCGTTCATTGTTTGGCCTTTTTACGACGGGAAAGAATCGGCAGAACGACGGAGAGGATCGACAGACCGATAAACAGCAGGCAGATCGGCTTGGTGAAGAACACCAGATAATTGCCGCCTGCGAGCTTGACGGCCCGGCGGAAGTTCTCCTCGAACATTCCTCCGAGGATGAGTCCGAGAACGATCGGAGCGATCGGATAGTCGTCCCGTTTCAGAGCATATCCGATCAGTCCCATCACGAGCGCGATCCCAAGGTTATAGATTCCGACGGTCGTCGCCTGGCCGGCGATCGCATATGCACCGATGAAGGAAAGGACAAGAATCTGCGGCAAGAGGAGCTGCTCGGGAACGCTTAAAATCTTGGGATAAAGCCTGACACCCAGCAGCTGGAAGAGGGCCATGAAGATATTCGCCACGAGCATCGTGAGGAAGATCGCATAGACCAAAGACATATTGGTGGCAAAAAGGTGAAAGCCCGGCGTCACGCCCTTGATCATCAAAGCGCCGATGAGTACGGCGGTCGCCGCATCGCCGGGGATTCCCAGCGCAAGGGCCGGAATAAGGGCACCGCCCGTGACGGCGTTGTTTGCGACTTCGGGAGCAAACACCCCTTCCAGGGAGCCCGTTCCAACCAAATCCAGTTTACCGTTGGAGCTTTCAGTGATGTTTTTTGCCGAGTTATGCGCCATGAAGACTGCGATTGAAGCTCCCGTTCCCGGGATCGCCCCGATGACCGTTCCGATTCCGAGACTGCTTAAAATGATCTTCCACATCGAAGCGATTTTTTTGAACGGAGGGAAGATGTCCTTGACTTCAATCGGTTGTACGGGCTGTGGGGGTTCAAAACGTTTGCGCAATTCATAGAACACCTGAGAGATGCCAAAGAGTCCGATCAGGGTGGAAGTCAGATCCAAACCGCTGGCCAAGGGGGTTCGGGAAAGAACGCTTGCAAACGGTACCCTGACCTGAGCGCTGAACGGGTCGGTACCTAAGAATGCCAATCCCATTCCGAACGCTCCCATGAGCAACCCCTTCCAAATATTTTTACCCGAGACGGATGCAATGATGACCAACCCGACGAGGGCGAGAGTGGTTTTTTCCGCCGGACCGAAGGCAAGGGTGAGCCGTGCAATGAGAGGGCTGAAGAGCACGAGAGCCAGCAGACTTCCGATTCCACCGATGAAGGAAGCGACCACAGCCCCGCCGAGCGCCTGACCCGCCTTTCCCCGTTTTGTCATCAAGAGTCCGTCTTCAACCGTCGCGATAGCATTCGGGTTTCCGGGGATTCCGAGCAGAATCGCCGGGATGGAAGCACCGGATACCGCTCCGCAATACACGGCGAGCAGCAACCCGATTCCCGTTGCGGTGGGCAGCTGGAAGCTGATCGGCATCATCAAGGCGACTCCCATCGTGGCGGTCAGTCCCGGCAAGGCGCCGAGAAGAATACCGACTACCGACCCTATCGACATCCACAAGAGCGTGGAGAGATTTGCAATTTGAGCCAAGCCTGCAAGAAAAGCATTTTCCATAGTGTATCCTCCGCTCCTACCATGAGATTATGCCGCGAACCAATTCTACAAGGAACAGTTGGCGGAAAATGAGATATAACAGCTCCGTGCTGACCATGGCAATGAATCCCGCTTGAAAGAGGGAGTGAATCGGAGCAGCCGCGTCATGGCGAGACAAGAGTTTTTTCCCCGCAATGTATACGAGGGCAAACAGAATGCCCACCAAAACAAGGGTGATACCGAACGTCATGCCATTGGAACCGAGAAACTTTGGAATGACCCCTTGTCGGGAGGCGAGGAGAAGATAGCGAGTTACCCGTCGGCCAATCGTATAGATTGCGATCAGGAGGGCGAGAGAGCCGACGACGCCTCCGCCCCACAATGCAAGGTCTTCCCGCTTTACGCCTTCACGCATATACGCGAAAGTCAGCGTAACGAGCAAGGTGTTTGTCGTAACGATAAACCCTACGTGGCGCATAAGCGCCACGTAGAGAACCGAAACAACAATCGTCAGGATAAAGAGGCCGCGCTGAGACTTCTGAACCCCTCCGCTCCGATATGCATCATCAGCCCGATCCGTGATGAACAGGATCGTGGAAGCGATGAACATGAAGATTGACAAAACCAGCGGCAGGAGCATCCCACCCGGGTCTCCGCCAATTTCATCACCGATCATCCTGGATGAGCCGAGGCTCACCACATAGATGAAATACAATACCGAGAGGACCATAAACGCTAACGGCAGGGGTTTTCGATTTTTCAGCAATGACATCTTCTTACCACCTTATTACATCTTGTAGAGACCGGCATCCTTCAGAATAGCTTCGTAGTCTTTAATGGTAGTCTGATCGTACTTGGCAAATTCGTCAAGTTTAAAGAAGGAGGGGATCAGGCCGTTATCCTTCATGAACTTTTGGAAGGTGGGGGTGTTGAACGCCTTTTCCGCCGTATCGGCAAGCCACTGCTTCGCTTCGGCGGGGACTCCCTTTTTGACCATCAACGAGCGGAACGATCCGCCGGGAAGGGTGATTCCCGGGTAGCCTGCTTCGGTGAACGTGGGAACCGAGGCCAGATCCTTGAGGGTGGAGCGTGCTTCCGTCAAGATTACCAAAGGTCGGAAGGAGGTCAAGTTTGCGACAACCTCCGACTGGCTGAAGATACCCACATCACAGTGCCCTCCGAGGACGCTGGCGATCAGGTCCGCACCTCCGTTAAACGGAGTTACGTTGAAGCTTCTGTCGAACGCGATGTTCATTCCGACTGATGCGACTCCGGTGGCACCGCCCATTCCGGCGTTTCCAAGAGTGATTACTCCTGGGCGGCTTTGGGCATCTTTGATCAGATCGCCGAAGGTTTTCCAGGGCTTGTCGTTTCGTACCGCCAAAATGAACGGATCCCAGTTGAGGGCCGCGATGTAGTCCAGCTCAAGGTATCCCTGGGTCAAGCCCTGCATCGTGGCTGCAGTGGTATGCGTTCCCGCTCCCAAGACCATATATCCGTCGGCTTCATGGTTCAGGACCTCATTTGTGCCGTTGGCGCTGCCCGCACCGGTTATGTTGGTAACAAGGAAATTGATGTTCCCGACATTCTCCATCTCCTGGGCAAGAGCTCTGTAGATCAAGTCCGAACCACCGCCAGCAGCGTGCGGTACGACGATGGTGATGTTTTTTTCCGGATCGGGGAAAGCCGTTTCGCTGACTCCGCCGGCGGCCAGTGTTCCTATCACGGTGGTGAGAAGCAACAACGTAATAGCAATTCGTAGACGTTTCATAGTTCGTTCCTCCATACATTTCCCTAACAAACAGTTAGGTGTTATTCCAAGAAAAGCAACTTTAAATTTGCCTTTTTTATTATTATAACCTATAAGACAACCAAAAGCAAATAAAAAAAACATGAAAAAGCATAAAATGTTGCATAAAACGCAAAAACATACACATAATATAGGCTTAAAGAGATAATTTCAGCTTTGATGAGGAAAAGTGCATGCTTTTCTGCAGTCGGAGGGAACGTTCCCGGTTCTTCGATTGCGGGGCGATACTTGAGAAGAAGAATCGATGTATAGAATTTGTTGGGTTATAAGTATATGCAATTAAATAAATAACACTGTAATACAGGTTGATTCCACCTTCCTACCAAGCCTTGACAATTCCGACAGGCGTTCGTATGATTGAGCTCATACGATAGGGGGTAGTGTATGAATAATATACTCATTATCCTCCTTGGTTGTGTTGTTGGTATCATCTTTGGTTGGTTGGGCCGATGGCTGTATGCGAAATTTAAGCTTACTTCCGTTGAGCAGCGAGCGATTCGCCTTAACGAGGAAGCAATAAAGGAAGCGGAAGCAAAAAGCAAGGAGCTTTTGCTTGAAACTCGGGATCAGTTGCTGAAAGAGCAGCAACAGCAGGAACGAGAGGCGCGTGAGAGACGAACTGAACTGCAACGATTAGAGCGAAGACTCCTTCAGAAAGAGGAGAATCTCGAGCAGAAGCAGACTGATCTGGATGGTATTAAAAAACAATTGGGAGAGTGGGAAGTAAATCTTTCCCAGCAGGAAGAAGAAGTTGCCGAAAGGGAAGGCAACTTGATTGTGGAACTTGAACGCATCGCTGGATTGTCGGCGGATGAGGCGAAAGCCCTTATCATGGAGAGCTTGTACAACGATGCGAAAAGAGACGCCCAGCTCATGATCAACAAGATTGAGCAAGAGGCACAGCTCTCCGCCGACAAAAAAGCCCGAGAAGTCGTTGTTACCTCGATCCAGAGGTTGGCGACCGAGGTCGTGAATGATGTCACCGTCAGTTCGGTGAGCCTTCCATCCGATGAGATGAAAGGAAGGATCATCGGACGCGAGGGAAGGAATATCCGAACCCTTGAGACCCTTACCGGGGTCGATGTGATCATTGACGACACCCCTGAAGCAGTGGTCATCTCCTGCTTCGATCCGGTGCGCAAGGAGATCGCGCGTGTTGCGCTCGAGCGCCTTGTTCAGGATGGACGAATCCATCCCTCACGGATTGAAGAGGTGGTCAACAAAGTCACCAAGGAAGTTGGTGGCATCATTGCCGAAGAGGGCGAACGGGTCATCTTTGATCTGGGGATACATAATGTATCACCCGAGATGACGCGGGCTTTGGGCCGTCTTCATTTCCGCACCAGCTATGGACAGAACGTCCTTGCCCACGCCAAGGAGGTCGCAATCATCTCCGGCATGATCGCCAGTGAGATCGGTGCTGACCGCGAGCTTGCCGTCCGTGGTGGATTGCTCCACGACATCGGCAAGGGAATTGAAACGGAGAGTGATGCAAACCACTCCGAACTCGGAGCGGATCTTGCCCGGCGGCTTGGTGAGGATCCACGAGTAATCAATGCGATTCTCTCCCATCACAACGATGAGGAGCCGAAAACGATCGAGGCGGTGATCGTTCAGATAGCCGATGCGATCAGCGCAGCGCGCCCCGGCGCCCGCCGGGAGACGCTGGACAACTACATCAAGCGCCTTGAATCACTTGAGAAGATCGCTGAATCGTTCACGGGAGTCGAAAAAGCGTACGCAATCCAAGCGGGCCGCGAATTGAGAATCCTTGTGAACAACGAGCAGGTCTCGGATGAAGGGGCCAAAGAGATCGCAAAAGGAATCGCCGGACGAATCGAAGCGGAGCTTCGCTACCCCGGTCGAATCAAAGTCACGATCATCCGCGAAACCCGGGTGACCGAGTACGCCAGGTAAGATCGTGGCTGAGCAAAAACCGATAACGGCCTTGCTTCTCGGGGATGTCTCCGGACAGCCCGGGAGCAGGGCTCTCTTTTTGGGCTTGAACACCCTTGTCAAAGAGACGAGGGCGGATGTGGTGATCGCCAACGGTGAGAACGCCGCCAACGGGTTCGGTCTTTCCGTATCGTTGATGAACCAGTTCTTCAATCTCGGCGTCCATGCGATCACAAGCGGAAACCATATTTGGCAGCAGGATGAGCTGCGACCGTTCCTCGACTCGGAGAAGCGGCTGCTCAGGCCGGCGAACTATCCGCCCCAAGTCCCCGGCCACGGGAGCGTGGTTCTTCAGATTAGGGAGCATAAAGTCGCGGTCTTGAACCTTCAAGGTCGCCAGTCGATGAGTCCGATCGATTGCCCGTTTCGGGTGGGTGATGAGCACGTTGACCGCCTCTCCAAGCAGACGAAGATCATCATCGTGGATTTTCATGCGGAAAACACGACGGAAAAAGAAGCGCTCGGTTTTTATCTGGACGGAAAAGTCAGCTGCGTCGTCGGAACGCACACCCACGTCCAGACCGCCGACGAGAAGATCCTGCCCAAAGGAACCGCCTATATCACCGATCTGGGGATGTGCGGACCGACGAAGAGCGTGATCGGATCGGATCCCGTGCTTTCGATCGCCCGCTCGATCAGTCAAATGCCCCTGAAAAGCGAGATCGCCGATACCCCGCCGATGCTTCAGGGCGTCATCGTCCGGATCGACCCCATAACCGGCAAAGCCCTTTCGATCGAACGCTTCACCCGATGCTTCAGCGTATGAAGAACGTGCCGCTTCTCCAAGCATTGCTCAAAACCCATCCCGCCTATACCAAAGATGAATTGCATGCTTTCATCGTGTGCAGGAACGTCTATGTCGACGGCGAGTTGGTAAGCGACCCGAAGCAGGGAGTGGATGAGGGTGCGATCTTTGAAATACACATCCGGAAGTATGTGAGTCGGGGCGGATACAAGCTGGAGCACGCCCTCTCCTCCTTCAAGATCGACGTATCGGGCGAGGTCTTCTTGGATGCCGGCTCTTCAACCGGCGGGTTCACCGACTGTCTTTTGCAGCACGGGGCCAAGCTGGTCCACGCCGTGGACGTGGGATACAATCTGATCGACTGGAAGCTGCGCAGCGACGAGCGGGTGATCGTTCATGAAAGGCAAAACATCATGACTCTCGCCGAGCCGAGTCCCCCTCCGACGGCGGCGGTGTGCGACCTTTCCTTCCGCTCGATCCGCAAAGCGGCGGCGCACATCCTCGACCTTGTAGGAAACACCTACCTGATCGCCCTCATCAAACCGCAGTTTGAAATGGAAAACCCTCCACCCTCGTTTGACGGTGTCATCGAAGACCCCGGCCTCATTGTTCAGGTGGTCACGCAGCTCTTTCTCAGTCTGGCCGAGGAGGGTGTGGGAGTCTTCGATCTTGTGGCAAGCCCCATCAGAGGAGCAAAGGGGAATATCGAGTTCCTTGCCCTCCTGAAAAAGGGGCAGGGGCTCTCACTCAAACTCCTCACTCATCAGGTTGAAGCTCAACTTGAGCTCCTTCAATAAGGACTACGATATCCTTCGCCCCGAGCAGTGAAGCGGTTTCTTTAAGTTGACGATATGCCAGCTCCATATTCGATGAAGCGAGAAACTCCTTTGAAAGGTTCAGGTAGATGATGTTTGAGGAACGGGTAAGGCCCAAGAGCTTCGTGCCCGATGCGATGTATGTAATCGCTCCGTCTTTCAACGCGGTCAACGGAACTCCCGAGAGCAGCGCCTCAAAGGTGTCGTGGCTTGCCGACGATCCCAGGCGCGGCTGCTCGACCGTATAGACGGCGAACGAGGTGCCAAGCGGAGCAAAGACGACGCTTACCATCCGTTTGGACAAGGATGCTTGGGTTTGTTCCTTCGGACTCCGGATAAGCTGAAGAACCCCGCTTTCATGAAAGGCGCGCTTTACCGTCGGGAAGCTGACAATTCCGATGATCGTCGTATACAGGATGAGAAGCAGGAGGATGATAAGTGCCCGAAGGAGGGCTTTTGGGTGGTTGGTCATCGCCTTATCGTAGCAAAGAGTGGGCTCTTCTTCCAGCTTTACATCACGGAGCAAACTCCGTATCATACCGATATATGAGGATTTTTACGGGTTTGGCAATCGGTGAAGGAATCGCTCGGGGTAAGGCAAAAATCTATCGCCATACCCCGATCGTCGTTGAACGGAAGCGGATCGCCAAATCTCAGGTGAAACGTGAACACGGACTCCTCGATCAAGCGTTTCAACGCGCCCGTACGGCTCTTGAGCGCCGCAAAGGTAATCATTTGGAAGGTGAGGCGCTGGAGATTTTGGAAACCCACCTCCTCCTGTTGCAAGATCCGACGTACATCACATCGATCAAGGAGAAGATCGAAGATAAGCTCATCAACGCCGCATGGGCCACCGAAGAGGTTACAGAGGGAATCGTCAAGACGCTCGAGGCAAGCGATGACGAGCTGTTTCGACAGCGGACAATCGACATCAACGATATCGGTGACTCGATTGTCGAACACCTCTGTGGCAAGAGCGCTCATCCTTCCCTGGTTCTCGATGAACCGGTGATCCTTCTGGCGGACACCTTGTTGCCGAGCGAGCTCTTCAGCTTGGATCGCTCGAACATTCTCGGTCTGAGCCTGGATGGGGGAGGGCTGGCGAGTCATGTGGCGATTCTCGCCCGGGGGTTGAATATCCCCACCGTCATTGAAACGCAGTTGGCCTCCCATGTCGCCGAAGATGGCGATGATGTGATCATCGACGGCATCCGGGGGGAAGTGATTATCAGGGCGGACCATCAGGCGGTTCAGAACGTTACCGAACGCTACAACGCCTACCTGGAACACGAAGCGGAACTCCTCAAAGGAGCGAGCTTGGAAGCCCGAACCAAGGATGGAAAACGGATTCTCATCAAATCCAATATCCAGACCCTCGGCGAACTGCCCTTTGCCGAGGCGGAGGGCAGTGACGGGATCGGGCTCTTCAGAACGGAGTTTTTCTTCATGGAGCGTTCGGCTCTTCCAAGCGAAGAGGAGCAGTTCCGGATCTACAAGGAAGTGCTTGAGCGGGTCGCTCCGAGAAGCGTTACGATTCGAACCCTTGACCTCGGAGGGGACAAGGTCGTCAGCGGCCTCAACTTGGTGGAAGAAAACCCTGTTCTCGGTTTCAGAGCGGTTCGTTTTTGCCTGGAGCACCAAGATATATTCTTGACGCAAATGAGGGCGATTCTTCGTGCTTCCCCGTTCGGAAAAGCGGACATCATGTTTCCGATGGTCAGCGGGATTGGAGAGCTGAAAGAGACGCTTCGCCTCTTTGAGCTCGCCAAACGACAACTGAAGGAAGAGGGAGTGAGCTTCGATCCCGACCTTCAAGTGGGAACGATGATCGAAGTTCCTTCCGCCGCGCTGATAACGGACCTGATCGTCCGACATGTTGATTTCATTTCGATCGGGACGAATGACCTGATCCAATACACGATCGCGGTCGATCGGAACAACCAAAAAATCGCCCACCTCTACCAACCCCTTCATCCCGGGGTGTTGCGCTTGCTCAAAGGCGTCGTTGATCAAGCGCACGGGATGGGAAAACGCGTAGCGGTATGCGGCGAGATGGCCTCCGACCCCCATCATGCGGTTGTCCTGGTGGGTCTCGGTGTTGATGAACTGTCTATGGGACCCCACGCGCTCCTGAAGCTGCGTAAGATTGTCCGATCACTCGATCTTGCCGCCGCCCAAAGCCTGGTTGAGCATCTCTTGACCATGGACTCATCTGTAAGAACTGAACAAGCAGTACGGGAGTGGATGCATGAACGATTCGATGACCTTACTATCCGATGATCCGGTGGTGGTTTCCATAATCGGTCGACCGAACGTAGGAAAGTCGACCCTCTTCAACCGCCTCATCGGCAGGCGCCGGGCGATCACCGACCCGACGCCCGGGGTTACCCGGGATCTGCTGCCGGAACGGTGGTATCTGGCGGGCAACCCCGTGACCCTCGTCGACAGCGGGGGAGTGAAGATGGACGGGCAAACCCTTGATGAGATGGTCAGTGCCAAGAGTCTCTCACTGCTGAAGCGAAGCGATGCGATCATCTTCATGATGGATTGCACCGAGGTGACCGCCGAAGACCTGCACCTGCTCGAGGCGCTGCGCCCCTACGGCGATCGGATGGTTCTCACTGTCAACAAGGTGGATGACCCGAAGCGGGAGGACTTGGTTTGGGAGTTCTACGGCTACGGGTATGAGCGGGTCGTCGGCATCAGCGCCGCCCACGGTCTTGGAATCGATGATTTGGAAGAGCTCCTGCTCGGGATGCTCGACTTTGAAGAGATCGAGCAAACCGAGGAGGAAGAGACGACCGTCAAGCTTGCAATCATGGGCAAACCCAACACCGGCAAATCCACGCTGGCGAATCTTCTCGTCGGAAGGCAGATCTCCCTGGTCAGCGAAATCGCCGGGACCACCCGCGACGTCGTAAGCGGCTCATTCGTTCACAAGGGCACGACCTTCAATGTTCTGGATACCGCCGGAATCCGGCGCAAAAGCAGAGTGGACGAGGATATCGAGTACTACTCGGTGAACCGGGCGATCCGGACGATTGAGGAGGCGGATGTCGTCTTCCTCGTCGTCGACTCCGCCGAGGGCTTGGCGGATCAGGACAAGAAGATCGCTCAGCTGATCGTTCGCCGCGGAAAAGGGGTGGTCATCGTCCTCAACAAGATCGACCTGCTCTCGGGTGTTCCCAACGAGCTGGAAGCAATCAGGGACCGGATCCGTTTCCTTTTTCCCGTTTTGAACTTCGCCCCGGTGGTGATGATCAGCGCCCTCGAGGAGAAGGGAATCGAGCCGCTTCTTGATACCGCGTGGAGCCTGTATCGTCAGCTCCATCGAAGAATCGAAACATCCCACCTGAATGAAGCGCTCAGAAGGTGGGGCGAGGAGTACCCGCCGCCCCGCGGCCGGGAAGGACACTTCAAGGTCTACTACGGAACGCAGGTGTCAACCAATCCGGTGAACTTCCTCCTCTTCGTGAATCGGATGAAAGAATTTCCGGCTTCCTACCTTACCTATCTGACCAACAAGATTCGAAGCGAGCTCGGCTTTCCTCAGATTCCCGTTGAAATCGACCTGAAGGAGCGGAGACGTTCGCCCTCGCTGAACCTTAAAGGACCCAAGCCGATTCAAGATCGTGAAGAGAAACGGGAAGTCGTTACTCCTAGAAGAACCGGCGGGAAGGCGGTCGCCCGAAAAAAAGGGGTGAAGCCGGGGAACAAGGCGGCGGTTGAAAAAGCCCGAAGGCGGGCGATTAAGGAACAACAGCAACGAAAAGGCGGGAAATGATGGGCTTTATCGCGGAAGCAGGCATTACCACGCTCGCCTTGGATATCGACGGAACCCTCTACAGCCGATTCCAGCTCAATACCCGGATGATTCGTTCCCTCTTTCCGAATGTCCGTTTAGCCATCGCGTTCAACCGGGCGCGCAAGGAGGTCCGTCGAATCCAAGATGAATATCCGCCGGATGATGAAACACGAGAGGGATTTCTCGATCGCCAGGCCGCGTTGGTCGCAGAGCGGTACAAAAAGGACGTCGGTATGGTAAAAGAGCTGATCGGCACCCAGTTCTATCAGGCATGGGAACGAACCTTTACAACCATTACTCCGTTTCACCATCTCCGCGAAACCCTTGAACAGGTGAAGAGCGAAGGGGTTCGCATCATTCTCTTCTCCGACTTTCCCATCGCCGAGAAGCCGACGACGCTCGGGATCGCCGATCTTGTCGATGACGCATTCACCAGTGAAGAGAGCGGCTACCTCAAACCGAGTGTGAAGGCGTTCGAGTACCTGATAGGCAAAAGCGGAGCGGAGCGATCGAAGATCCTGTATATCGGAGACAGCTATGACAAGGACTGTATCGGAGCCACCGACGCCGGACTGGTCAGCTGGTACCTTGGAAAGAAGAAGGCGGGACCGAAGGCGAGCAGGTCTTTCGCTTCGTGGTCCGAGATCAAAGCGGTCATATAGGAGGGTGCACTCATGGGGCTTGAAATCATACTGTCGCTGCTGCTCTTTGTCATCACGCTGATCATCATGCTGCTCTTGCGGGCTCGGGATAAACGCAGTCATTCTCTGGAAGTGATGAAGAATCGGATGGGGCAGTTCATCAAGGAGATCGATGCCACCCGTTCCCTTTTTCGGGAAGAGATGCAAAGCGTCGAGGAACGCCTCAACTGGGTGATCGATGAAGCCAGGCGCGGCAGCGAGGCGCTCTCTTCCCGCCTTGACGAGATCGATCGGCGGCGGAGCGAGCTGATCGAACTGGAATCAATTCTCGCCCGCTATCGAAATACTCTTCTGGAGCTTGGGGAAACGACCCTTGCGATCGACCGCAAGATCGAAGAGCAAAAAACGTGGCAGAAACAGATCGATGATATTCACGCTCAAATCGATGAGTTCGACTTTCGTCTGCAGGGATTCGCCTCCTCATTCGAGCGGGCGTTGAAGAGCGCATACAAGGCGATGGAAGAACCTCTTCTTACTTGACGCTTCAAGCAGGGGATGAGTATGTTAGTCGCGTGGGCCGAATCGGTCCCATGCTTTTATATGCATTTTATTGTAATCGGTAATACGAGGACCTGTAGATGAGCAAGAAGGAAGAAGCGAAGAAAAAAGAAACAGTGAAGAAGGAAGATACGGAAGAGCTTGTTGAAGATCTTCAGAGCATTGAAGATGAACTTGCCGAGGCTCGACGGGAGATCGCCGCTCTGAAAGAGGAGAATCTCCGCGACCGGGCGGATCTGGAGAATTGGCGCAAGCGAATGCTCCGGGACAAGGAGGATTCGATCCGATTCGCCAACGAACGCCTGATCATCGACCTTCTCGGACCGCTTGATGATTTCGAACGAGCGATAGAAGCGGCGGAAGAGGCGCAGGACTTTTCGAAAGTGCACGACGGGGTGGTCCTCGTCAGTGAACAGATCTATTCGACGCTTCAGAAAAATTGGGGCTTGGAGCGAATCGAAGCGGTCGGAAAGGAGTTCGACCCCAACGAGCATGAGGCGTACCAGGTCGTTGAAGATGAAAATCTTGAACATGAAACGGTCCTGGAGGAGTATGCCACCGGCTATAAACTTCATGGTCGAGTGCTTCGTCCCTCAAAAGTGAAAGTTGGACGACCGGCCATTTGACGATAAGGCCGGTGTATGAGTATTTTACATACACGGAATGAAACAGAATTGATGAGATAAAGAGGAGTTATACAATGGGTAGAATTATTGGGATCGACTTGGGAACGACCAATAGCTGCGTCGCAGTGATGGAAGGAACCGATTCGGTCGTTATTTCCAACAGTGAAGGACAGCGGACAACCCCCAGCGTGGTTGCGTTTACCAGCAAAGGCGATCGTCTCGTTGGTCAACCCGCAAAGAACCAGATGGTAACGAACGCCGAAAATACGGTGTATTCGATCAAGCGCTTCATGGGGCGCAAGTATAAGGATATTCCCTCCGAGGTGAATTTGATTCCCTACAAGCTGAAGGAGGCCGCAGGGGGCGAGATTCAGATCGATATTCGCGGCAACTCCTACAGTCCGCCGGAGATCAGCGCGGCGATTTTGCAGAAGATGAAGAAGACCGCCGAAGATTACCTTGGCGAGACGATCACCGAAGCGGTCATCACGGTTCCCGCCTATTTCAATGACGCTCAACGACAGGCGACCAAGGATGCCGGTCGAATCGCCGGCTTGGATGTGAAGCGGATCGTCAACGAACCGACCGCCGCAGCCCTTGCCTATGGCCTCGGGAAAGACGCCAGCCGTGAAGAGCGCATCGCAGTGTATGACCTCGGCGGCGGAACGTTCGATATTTCAATCCTTGAACTCGGAGACGGAGTCTTTGAAGTGAAGTCCACCAACGGTGATACCCACCTCGGCGGTGACGACTTTGACCAGCGGATCATCTCCTGGATGATCGATGAGTTCAAGAAGAGCGCGACGATCGACCTCTCGAAGGACAAGATGGCGCTTCAACGCCTGCGCGAGGCGGCGGAGAAGGCGAAGATCGAGCTCTCGAACTCAACGAGCACCGATATCAACCTGCCGTTCATCACGGCGGATGCATCGGGACCGAAGCACCTGCAGATGACCTTGAGCCGCGCCAAGTTCGAGCAATTGATCGCCGATCTGATCGATCGATCCAGAAAGCCCGTCCAGAACGCCCTTCGCGATGCCGGCCTGAGCGCCGGTGATATCGATGAGGTCATCCTCGTTGGCGGATCGACGAGAATCCCCGCCGTGCAGGCGATGGTCAAGGAGCTCTTCGGAAAAGAGCCGCACAAGGGTGTGAACCCCGATGAGGTCGTTGCGATGGGTGCGGCGATCCAGGGCGGAATCCTCGGCGGAAAGGTGAAGGATGTCCTGCTTCTCGATGTTACCCCGCTTTCTCTGGGGATCGAGACGTTGGGAGGCGTAAATACCCGCCTCATCGAGCGGAACACGACGATCCCGACTCGCAAGAGTCAGATCTTCTCCACCGCCGCGGACAATCAGACCGCGGTCAGCATCCACGTCCTTCAGGGAGAGCGCGAGATGGCATCCCAGAACAGGACGCTCGGCAACTTTGACCTCGTCGGAATTCCCTCCGCACCGCGGGGTGTGCCTCAGATCGAGGTGACCTTCGATATCGATGCGAACGGAATCGTTCACGTTTCGGCAAAGGATCTTGGAACCGGCAAGGAGCAAAAGATCCGAATCGAATCCTCCAGCGGCCTATCCGAAGCGGAGATCGAGCGGATGGTCAAGGAAGCGGAACTGCACGCCGAAGAGGACAAGCGGGAACGGGCTCGAATAGATGCCCGCAATGAAGCGGATTCAATGGTGTATTCCACCGAGAAATCCCTCTCCGAACATGGAGATAAGATCGAGGCGGCGGACCGGGCGAAGATCCAAAGCGCCTTGGATGACGTGAAAGCCGCGTTGGCCAACGCGAATGCTACTGCCGATGAGCTGAAGAGCAAGACGGAAGCCCTGCAACAAGCTTCCTACAAGCTGGCTGAAGAGATGTATAAACAGACCCAAGCGGAAGCCGGAGGCCCCCAGACCGAGACGGAAAGTACGGCAGGCTCTTCTTCGGACACGGTAAAAAATGCTGAGGATGCCGACTTCGAGGTCGTAGACTAACGGCCTTGAAGGACGATAGAATACGTTGATTACCATCATGTCGGCTCCGGCCGACATGATGGTGTAGACGAGGAAACTGTGGCGAAACGAGATTATTATGAGGTCCTTGGGGTGGAGAAGACCGCTACCTTGGATGAAATTAAAAAAGCATATCGCAAACTTGCGATCGCCAATCACCCCGATCGCAATCAGGGTGACAAGGCGGCCGAGGACCGCTTCAAGGAAGCAACCGAGGCGTATGATGTCCTTTCGGATGAAAAGAAGCGACAGATGTACGACCAATTCGGCTTTGCAGGAGTGGATGGCGGTTCGGGCCCGCGTGATTATTCCAACGTCTATCGTGACTTCAGCGATATCTTCGGTTCCGGCTTCGGTGGCGGGTTTGAGGATATTTTTTCCTCCTTCTTCGGGGGAGGCGGACGAGCCTCAAGAGCCCATCGGGGTCCCGAACCGGGTGCTTCCCTTCGCTATGACATTGAAATCGATTTTAAAGATGCGATTTTTGGAACGAAAGTCGAAATCTCCTACTCCCACCAAGTGGCATGCGATGTCTGCGGGGGGTCGGGGAGTGAAAGTTCGGCAGGGATGAAAACCTGTCCCACCTGCCACGGCTCCGGTCAGGTAAGCAGAGGCGGCGGCTTCTTCACGATCGCCTCGACCTGTCCCACCTGTAGCGGAAACGGGCAGATCATCGAGAATCCCTGCCAGGGGTGTCACGGCACCGGCTTGAAGCGCAAGCAACAGAAGGTGAAGGTCACCGTTCCCGCCGGAGTCGATACCGGCAGCAGGGTGGTTCTGCGGGGAATGGGAGACGCCGGACCCAACGGAGGAGCAAGCGGCGATCTGTACGTCTACATCAATGTCAGACCGCACAAGTACTTCATCCGTCAAGGAGACAATCTCTTCGTCCAGATCCCGATCTCAATCACTCAGGCCGCTCTCGGAGCGGAGATCATGGTGCCGACGATCGACGGCAAGAAGATCAAGCTCAGCATCCCGTCGGGAACCCAGCACGGGAAGATGCTCCGTCTCCGTCAGTACGGCGCCACCCGGCTCAATTCGACGGATCGGGGGGATATGTACGTGAAAATTGATATCCAAGTTCCTAAACGGCTGAATTCTAAAGCAAAAAAACTGATGCAGGAGCTCAGTGACGCCCTCGGCGAGGTCACCGAACCGAATCCGGTTTCTTTTGAGGATTGATGATGAGCGATGCGATTATCGGCTTTCACGCGATCGAAGAGGGGCTTAAAAACGCCCCCGGCGGCTCCGTTCTCTATATCGCCCGGGAGATGTGCTCGAAAGCCGAGGTGCTGGAAAATCTGGCGCGGATGAATCGAAAAACGATCGTTCGGAAGGTAACCGGAACCGAACTTGATCGACTTGCCGGCTCCTCCAATCATCGAGGAGCTCTTCTTGTCCTCGGTTCCCGAAGTAAAAGCTCATCCGCTTCCCGTCAGCTGACGGTTCAGGAGTTCTGCTCGAACCTGAAGGAAGAGGAAGGTGCTCTCGTGCTGATCCTCGACGGAATCACGGACCCCCACAACCTCGGGGCGATCCTCCGCTCCGCCGACCAGTTTTCCGTCTCCCTTGTCATCATCCCAAGCAGGCGGAGCGCCCAATCCAACCAGACGGTGGTCAAAGTCTCCTCGGGGGCGGCGCACTATGTAAACCAGGCGGTGGTGACGAATCTGAATCGCGAGATCGAATATCTGAAAAGTCAGGGGTTCTGGGTGTATGGAGCGGCACTTGGCGGCGAAAGCCTGCATGAGACGACCTTTCCGAAGCGCACCGTTCTTGTATTGGGCAGTGAGGGAAGGGGAATCAGCCGGTTGACGGAGAAGCTGTGCGACCACATCGTGGCGATTCCGACGACCGGCAACATCGATTCACTGAATGTTTCCGTCGCCGCGGGAATCTTTCTCTACGAAATTCGACGCCAGCAGGCATAAATATACGCCATATTTACATATCTTGCATAAACCCGTGTTCTCTTCTTGCCGCGATCGATGCTTTTACGTATTATGTACGGATAGGGAAAATATCCCGCTAAAGGAGAGTAGCAATGAAAAAGACATTAGCTATTGCCATGGTCGTGCTGTTTGCAGTTTCCATGGTCTTTGCTGCAGGTTCCAAAGAAACCGCTTCCGCCAAGAGTACGGCATTCCACGTCGGAATCGTGACCGGTACGGTTTCTCAATCGGAAGACGACCTGCGCGGTGCGGAAAAACTCATTGAAGAATATGGTGATGTAAAGAGTGGTGGAATCATCAACCACGTTACCTATCCGGACAACTTCATGGAGGAACAGGAGACGACGATCAGCGTCATCGCCGGTCTGGCGGACGACCCGTTAATGAAAGCGGTTATCGTCAATCAGGCGATTCCCGGCACCACCGAGGCGTTCCGGATCATCAAGGAGAAGCGCCCCGACATCATCACGATCGCCGGAGAGCCGCACGAAGATCCGCCGGTGATTCAGACCGCCGCCGATCTTGCGGTGAACAACGACTTCGTTTCCCGCGGATACCTGATCATCAAGACCGCTCATGATCTGGGCATCAAGACGTTCGTCCACGTCTCGTTCCCCCGCCACATGAGCTATGAAACCCTCAGCCGCCGGGCTGCGATCATGGCCGAGACCGCCAAGGATCTCGGTATGCGCTTCGTCTATGAGACCGCTCCCGACCCGGTAAGCGATGTCGGAATCGCCGGTGCCCAGCAGTACATTCTTGAGAAGGTTCCCGCCTGGCTCGAACAGTACGGCAAGGACGCAGCGTTCTTCGTGACGAACGATGCCCACACCGAGCCGCTTCTGAAGCAGCTCCTGGCGTACGGCGGATACTTCATCGAAGCCGACCTGCCCAGCCCGCTGATGGGCTATCCCGGAGCACTGGGTCTTGACCTCTCCAAAGAGGCCGGCGACTTCGCCGCGATTCTCGCAAAGGTCGAGAAGGCCGTCGTCGACAAGGGTGGCGCCGGTCGCTTCGGAACGTGGGCGTACTCCTATGGATACGTTACCACCGCCGGACTTGGAACCCATGCGATCAACGTCATCAAGGGCGAAAGCGAATTGACCAAGCTCAGCGACATCATGAAGGCATATGGCAAGTACACCGGCAGCGCCAAGTGGAACGGTGCATTCTACAACGATGTGACCACCGGTGTCGTCGCCCGCAACCACGTGTTGATCTACCAGGACACCTATATGATGGGTAAAGGGTATATGGGAGCTGCGGACGTAGTCGTCCCGGAGAAATACTTCTCCATCAAATAAGCCCCAAAGCGCCCGGTGCATGGGGGAGAGGTCACTCTCCCCCTTTTGGGCGTCTTGTGGCTGGGATCAATCCCTTTTCGAGGTATTGGTCACATCCATGGATAGTTAAGGAAACATCATGAATAACGAACTTGGGGTGCCTCTTTTGGAGATGCAACACATCAGCAAAGATTACTTCGGCAATGAAGTTCTTTCCGATATCAATTTCTCTCTCAGACGCGGGGAGATTTTGGGACTTGTAGGGGAAAACGGAGCCGGCAAATCAACTTTGATGAAGATTCTCTTCGGCATGGATGAGATCCACCAGACGGGTGGATATGGAGGATCGATCTTCATCGAGGGGGACGAAGTGCGTTTCACCTCGCCGATCGATGCTCTTGCCAGTGGTATCGGAATGGTTCACCAGGAGTTCTCACTGCTGCCGGATTCAACGGCAACGGAGAATATTTTGCTCAATCGGGAGCCGTTGAAACATACATTAGCCAGCGAACTCTTCGGCGAGCGGTTGAACACGCTTAACCGGGAGTCAATGGAGAAGATCGCTCAAGGAGCGATCGACAAGCTGGGTGTTCCTTTGGACGGGAAGATGCTCGTTTCGGAGATGCCCGTCGGCCACAAACAGTTTACCGAGATCGCCCGGGAGCTCAGCAAGGAAGCGACGACCGAAATGGAGGAGGGGCTTCGACTTCTGGTTCTCGATGAACCGACCGCGGTACTCAGCGAACAGGAAGCGGAAAGCCTTCTGAAGGCGATGCGCACCCTCAGTTCCGAGGGGATTGCGATCATCTTCATCAGCCACCGTCTGCAAGAGATCATCGATGTCTGCGACACGATCATGGTGATGCGCGACGGCCGGATTATCAAGACGGTTCCTTCCGAAGGGGTCAACGTTACGGATATCGCCCACTGGATGGTAGGTCGAGAGGTCAACGCCGCAAAACGAAATACCCGAACTTTCAACTACGAAGACTCGAAGGTTGTCCTGAGCATCAGGAACCTCTGGGTCGACATGCCCGGAGAGACGGTTCGAAACGTCAATCTTGACGTATATGACGGAGAGATCCTCGGCATCGGAGGAATGGCGGGACAAGGGAAGCTCGGCATTCCCAACGGAGTGATGGGTCTCTTTCCCGCCGGGGGGCAGATCGTTTTTCAAGGAGAGGAGCTTCCCCTCAATCAGCCGCGGTCGCTTTTGAACGCCGGCGTCGCGTTCGTCAGCGAGGATCGCCGGGGGGTGGGATTGCTCTTGGACGAGTCCCTCGAATGGAATATCACCTTCACAGCGATGCAGATTCAAGACAAGTTCCTCAAGCGCTACCTCAACGGACTTGTTTCCTGGCGCGATCAGAAAGCGATCGAAGAGGAAACGATGAAGTACGTAAAGCAGCTTGAGATCCGATGCGTCTCCACCCGGCAGAACGCCCGTGAGCTCAGCGGTGGAAACCAGCAGAAAGTATGTCTGGCGAAAGCGTTCGCCGTAACGCCGAAGCTTCTGTTTGTCAGCGAGCCGACTCGGGGAATCGATATCGGGGCGAAGAGTCTCGTCCTGGATGCCCTCAGGCGGTACAACCAGGAAAGCGGGACGACGATCGTGATGATCAGCAGCGAGCTTGAAGAGCTGCGCTCCGTCTGCGACCGGATCGCGATCGTCAACGACGGGAAGGTGTTCGGGATCCTCCCGGCGACGAGTGACAGCGCCAAGTTCGGTTTGATGATGGTTGGTCAGGAGGTGCAAGAAGTATGAATGCCGCTCTCATGCTGACAAAAATCCGGCAGATGGTTCGTTCGTTTGGATTGCCAAGAATCATCATCGCCCTCTTTTTGTTTTCATTGTTTATTTTGGCTCCGTTCTTCAATGTAAACGTGGCAACAAGTCTTTCCGATACCTTGAACCGCTTCGGCATGAATGCGGTGCTGGTATTGGCGATGGTTCCGATGATTCATAGCGGCTGCGGCCTCAACTTCGGTCTTCCGCTGGGGATCATCTCCGGTCTCTTAGGTGCAACGATCAGTCTTCAGGTGGATGTCGCCGGTCCCGCCTCGTTTTGGCTGGCGATCCTTTTTGCCACGCCCTTCGCCCTTATTCTTGGGTGGGGGTACGGGCAATTGCTCAACCGGGTGAAAGGCGGAGAGATGATGATCGCGACCTACGTCGGATTCTCCTCGGTCGCATTCATGTGCATCATGTGGCTTCTTTTGCCGTTCAACAACCCGAAGATGGTCTGGGGTTTTGCCGGCTCGGGATTGCGGACCACGATTTCAACCGAGGGGTACTACCTCCACGTGCTGAATGATTTTCTCAAGATTCGAATCGGTAATCACTTCATCTTTCCCACCGGAATGATCTTGTTCTTTACTGTTTTGGCGTTTGCCATGTGGGCGTTCCTGCACACCAAGACCGGCACGGCGATGACCGCCGTCGGATCCAACCCGGTTTTCGCCCGGGCTTCAGGAATCGATGTCGATCGGATTCGAACCCTCAGCGTAGTGCTTTCAACGTGGTTGGGGGCGATCGGAATTCTGGTTTACCAGCAGAGCTTCGGGTTCATCCAGCTCTACATGGGACCGTTCTACATGGCTCTTCCTGCGGTATCGGCGATTCTCATCGGAGGAGCATCGGTGAACAAGGCTTCGATTCTCAACGTCATCATCGGAACATTCCTCTTCCAAGGGATTCTCACGATGACTCCCAGCGTGATGAACGCGATGATTCAGACCGATATGAGCGAAGTGATCAGGATCGTGGCCTCCAACGGTATGATCCTCTACGCTCTGACGAGAAAAACGGAGGCGGCCCGATGAGAGAATTGAGTACGAAACAGAAAATCCTCCGCTTCATGGCAAACAATACCGTACCGCTTCTTTTCGTGGTCATCATCGCCTTCGGGGTTCCCTTGAGCGGATATTCACCGACTTATCTGGCCGGAGAGGTGATCAGTCGAATCAGCCGGAACACCTTTTTGATCGTTTCACTTCTCATCCCGATCCTCGCCGGAATGGGGTTGAACTTCGGGATGACCCTCGGAGCGATGGCGGGTCAGATCGGCCTGATCTTCACCACCGACTGGGGGATCGTCGGAATTCCGGGAATCCTTTTGGCGATGATCGTCTCCACCCCGCTTTCCATTCTGCTCGGGTGGTGGTGCGGAAAGATTCTGAACATGGCCAAAGGCCGGGAGATGGTGACCAGCTATATCATCGGTTTCTTCATGAACGGCATCTATCAGCTGGTCGTCCTCTATGGAATGGGTCCGTTGATCAAGATCATTTCACCGAACCTGTTGCTGCCCCGCGGGTACGGAATCCGGAATACCGTGAACCTGATCGGCATCCGCAAGTCGTTGGACAACTTTTTGATGATCCGGATCGGCGGCGTGCCGATTCCGGTGGGAACCTTCCTTGTCATTGCGCTGCTCAGCGTCTTCATCCTTTGGTTCAAGAAGACGAAGCTGGGACAGGACATGCGAGCGGTCGGCCAGGATATGGAAGTCGCCCGGGCGGCGGGAATCCGGGTTGAGCACACCCGGATCATGAGCATCATCATCTCCACGGTTCTTGCCGGATATGGAATGATCATCTACCTGCACAACATCGGAACGCTCAACACCTATAACAGCCACATGCAGATCGGGATGTTCAGCGTCGCCGCTCTTCTGGTCGGCGGAGCCACCGTCGCCAGTGCGAAGATCCGAAACGTCTTTTTGGGCGTCGTGCTCTTCCATCTGATGTTCATCGTCAGCCCGATGGCGGGAAAGCGCCTCATCGGCCAGGCCCAGCTCGGCGAATACTTCCGGGTTTTCGTTTCCTACGGGGTCATCACCACCAGTCTGGTTCTTTATGAAGTCCGAAAGAAGCGGGAGCGGGGGATGAGCGGCCTTGCCTTGGCCCAGGACCAGGAGGTGACGTCATGACGAAACGCCAACGAACCCTTCTGATCCGAGTTGGAGCGATCATCCTGATTCTCCTCTTCGCCGTGTTTCTCTTTCACATCGGCCGTCAGCACACCGTTCTGATCGACAACAACACCGTCACCAGAGACGGGGTGGAGCTTCAGGCGCTGAAGCTTGTCGAAGTTCAGGTAGGAAAAAAGGGTGAAGTCTTGGAGATGACGCCGCGAATCCGGGATAAAGCCGTCGTCGTCGGGCAACGACACACGGTGAAGGTCGTCTACACCGATGCTTCCTGGAATGAGCACGTCCATGAGCTTTCCTTCAGGATTCCCCTGATGCAGAACATGGTTCTCATCAGTCTGCCGGCACTCATGAAGAACCCCGAAGACGTTTCCTTCTGGCTCGAAAACTTCGAGGGGCTTGCCGTCGCTCAGAGCGATGCTCCGCAGGAAGAGGATGTCGTCTTCGATGAGCTTGCCGGCTTCGATTCCTTCTGATTCCTAAGGCTTTCATGGTACAATGGGAACAGCATGAGCAAGATTTCAATCCGATTGCTGGATGACCGTGAAATGAGAGCCGTTTGGGACGAACGGAACGCCGGATGGTGGTTCTCCGTCTTGGATATCATCGGTGTGCTCCGCAACGAAGACGACCCGGAAAAGAATCGAAACTACTGGAAGTACCTCAAGGCGAAATTGAAACGCGAGGGGAATCAAGGGGCCGTCGCAAAAGTCGAAAAAGCGACGGCCTCTTTTTATGTCCGGCAATCGGAATGGTCGGCAACAAACAAATCTTAAGGAAATGAAGCATTGAAAGCTGAGAAATGACAAAGACAGCTCCCT
>Ga0209718_1001601_pt1 | contig 24944 bp, 17 predicted proteins | sample AD_JPNAS1_MetaG_FD_184420 | JGI IMG/M metagenome (GOLD analysis project Ga0209718, IMG submission 184420) | Active sludge microbial communities of municipal wastewater-treating anaerobic digesters from Japan - AD_JPNAS1_MetaG (SPAdes) (version 2) | ecosystem: Engineered > Bioreactor > Anaerobic... | reverse complement strand
CCTCCTCACGCTGCCTGACGTTTGATTTCGCCTGCTGCACATCGATCTGGTCCTGGGCGAGGCGCACAAGCGCGTCTCCCTCCCTTACCTCGCACCCCTCCTCCACCATAACAGCGTCAACAATGCCGGACTTGCCGGGATAGATGTCAATCTGGCCGGCTGCGCTCAGATTGCCTGTGGCCGAGATGCTCCTTGACAGAGTTCCCCTTGACACCGGCACTGGCCTGTACGAGACAGTCGCTGTGCTTTGGGCGGCCTTCTGCCTACGCCTCCACACAATACCTCCGCCGACAGCCGCCAATGCCAGCAAAGCAATGGCTGTCACAGCAATGGCCCTGCGTTTCATGGTTCGTCACCCCCGTGCATCACGACGTGTATCACAACCTGTCCACAGGATACCAGTTCTGTGTGTCCGTACTGTGAACGTCATATGGCAATGTAGTCGTGAAGGAGGATGACTGGGATGGCTCGCCGAACCCAAGGAGACAGTGTTCTGCGGATCACGCATGAGAGGAGCGCCGGACTATTGGCTGAATTGTCAGACCGCGACGAGGTGATCGTCGATCGAATCGCGCTGCCGCGCACAGCCCACGCGATTTGGTTCGGCCGCGGGCTGCTGCAACGGATTGAAGAGGCCCAGGTCAGGACGGTACTGGGTCGGGGAAGTCATCTGAAGGCGCCGACGTGCCTGGTCGTAGTAGGAGCGGAAAGCTCGAAGGCTGCGCCGGTGGCCGATGCCATTGCCAGGCTCGGGCGCATGTTCAGAAGCGCGGTGACGTTTCAAGTGCACGGACGCGCTGACCATGCAGCCATACGATCCGGCGTGAATGCGGCCCGGCGCGCGCGGGCCGATGTCGTTCTGGCCGTGGGCGGAGGCACTACGCTCGATGTCGGCAAGGCAGTATCCGCGCTCGCAGAGCACGATGACGCAGAAGACGTGGAAGGGTTTCAGACTGGCTGTCACAGAGTCAACCCCGCCAGGGCGCTTCCATGGATCGCTGTTCCCACGACTTCGGGCACCGGAGCGGAAAGCACCAATAACGCCGTCGTCGAGCTGGGCGACGAGAAGCGGAGCATACGCGGGATACCGCCGCCGAAGCTGATAATGGCCGATCCGGCGCTCACCGATTCTCTGCCTCTTGCGCCCACAGCCATTGCCGCGGTAGACGCGCTGTCGCAGGCGCTTGAGGTTCTGACAAGTGCCGAGGCATCGCCCGTTGTGCAGTCGCTGTCCATTGAGGCCAGCGTCAATCTGATCAGAGGGATAGGGTCGCTGATTGCCGCGGGCGCCGACGTCGAGCCAGGCGTGCGAGACGCTCTCAGCTGGGGCAGCCTCCTCATGGGCGTGGCCTTCGCCCACGCGCGTCTGGGCATCCCACATGCCCTGGTGCACTACTGCGCCAGATTCGGGCTGGCCCACGGGCACATGGTGGGCTTACTTCTTCCTTCCGCAATGCGCGTGCAGGCCAGGCAGGCGGGAGTGCAGGAACGCCTGAGGGGACTCGAATCGCAGATGCCCGAGATGGCGGGCGGCGTTCTGGAGTGGCTGAGCCGCTCGGTACCGCAGCTTCTGGCTATCGCGGGATTGACCGCGTCGCTGTGGGATGCCGGTTTCGGACTGCAAGATCTGGAGTGGATCGTCCGGGCCGAGATGGCGCATGAGCCCATGTTCGGCATCCCCGAGCACCGCGCCGACCGGCACGAACTACTGGACGTGCTGAGCGGGGCCTTCCGGCAACCATAGCAGCGACGATCACGGGCCAAAACGGCTGGAGCTGCGATAGTGTCACTTATCGGCACTAGTGTCGGAGATAACATTACTTCTTAAGTGCATCGATTTCGGAGGGCCGCCGGATCGCCTCCAAATCGCAAAAGTCGGGGGTATCCGGCCGGTTCGGGCATGGAACCGAGCAAGGGAAGCGACAGGATGCCCCAGCTGCTTCCGCGCGCACCCGATCCGGAAAGCGCCCTCGGCATTCGGTAGCCTACTCTACCTTGACCAGCCGGGGGTTCTTCATGATGCCCGGTATCCTCCCCCGTTTGGCTATGGGTTTGCCTTCTACTTCTTTGATATCCATCGTCATGTCTATAGGAGACGCACCGGAGATGTAGCTGCCCACGCCGAATGAGTCGGCTCCGGCAGCCGACAGTTCCGCTATGCGTTCGGGGGTCACGCCTCCCGAGACGAATATCTTAACATGGTTGAATCCGGCCTGATCCAGGCGGGCGCGCACTTCGCGCACTAGATCCACTGTTACCCCGCCCCGCTCGCCAGGGGTATCGAGCCTGATCCCCTGCAGCCGCTCGCGAAGCGCCTCGGCCACGCGCAGCGACTCCTCAGCTTCGTCTTTGAACGTGTCGACCAGGATGATCCGAGCGTCTTCCGGCGGCATCTCACGATCGTACACCTTTGCGACTTCCACAGTGTCGCCGGCTATCAGGAAGACCGCATGGGGGACGGTTCCCTTAGGCTCAACGCCGGCGAGTTTCGCGCCGAGGATGCAGCTAGCGCCATCGGCGCCGCCCACCACTGCCGCTCGCTCCATCACCGGGGCAACCGCCGGGTGGAGGTGGCGCGCGCCAAAACATATGAAAGGCTTGTCGCCTGCAGCGTCGCGGATGTCGCGTGCGGCTGTAGCCCATGCGCTTGAGCTGGCAAGTATCCCGAGGAGAGCGGTTTCGTATACCCCGAACTCCGAGTACTTGCCCCGGATGCGCATGACGGTCTGTTTGGCGTCGAAGGGTTCTCCCTCGGGCATTGCCCATACCTCGACATCCGTATCATGCAGAAGGTTCATGCATTCGTCGATCCCCGCCAGCACGCCGCGTTTCCTGGGGAATATCTCGGCCGTAACCCGAGTATCGGCGAGCCCCATCGAGCCCAGTATCTGCCGGGTCTTCACAAAGTACAGATCCGTAGTGTACCCGTTCATGATCTCGTCGTGCGTCGCGGAGAAAAGCCGTCTGGCCGGATCCACTGCGAACTCCTTCACCTGAGAAAGACTAGCGACCTTTCCTGGAATGTTCATTTGCACTGCTACCCCCCGGACAATTCCCATTACAGAGTGATTATAGCACACGCGGCGTGTCACCGCCGGGCCATCGAGAGTTGTAGGCCTTGAGGTAGAGTCGGTACGCTCTGCTTACGCGGTCAACATACCGGGCAGTCTCCCCAAATGGTATCTGCTCCAGATCGTCGATGCTCCCCGACCACTCCCCGCTGGACAGCCATTTCTCCACATTGCTCGGACCGCCGTTGTAGGCAGCCAGAGCCACGGCCAGGTTGCCGTCGAACTGGTTCAGGAGTTGCCTGAGATACCATGCGCCGATCCCGATATTGATCTCAGGCTCGAACAGAAGGTCGTCGGAGTAGCCCTCTATCCCCAGGCGCGTGGCAGCCCACCGCCCGGTATCCGGCATGAGTTGCATCAGGCCTCGGGCGCCCTTGCACGACATCGCATCGGGCTGGTACCTGCTTTCCACTCTCATGATGGCAGCCACGAGGAAAGGATCAAGGTCATGCCGGCGCGAGTATAGGGTTGTAAGATCCGCGTAGTGAATGGGGTTGAGCATGCGCTGAACCCACGGAGTGCCGATGACAACGGAGACTAGCATACTCAGCACAGCCAAGACCACCGCCAAGCTTATCAATCGCGCAAGCTTCTTTAGCATATCACCAACTCCGACTACACCCATATGCCATTGAGACGAGTCTCATCATGCGCTGTTTCATCTTTCCCGCGCATCGCGCTTGTGCCCCACCATCATCCGTCCGACAACACGCCTCGGTCCGATAGCAGCGTTCGCCACACCTTGTCCACCTGTGCCTCGATCTGCTCCAGAGAGCAGTCGGTACGGATCACGAAGTCGGCGCGTTTCAGCATCTCCTCAACTGGCGTCTGCGCCCGGACCCGGGCGAGCGCCTCTTCGGCCCGGATCCCGTCGCGCGCGGCAATCCGCTCGGCCTGCACCCGCTCACTCGCCGCGACTACTACCACCACATGCGCAAGCTCGGCCAATCCGGACTCGAAAAGCACCGCCGCGTCGATTATTGCAGCTGGCGGGGGGTTCTCGTCGGCCCCAAGCTCCGCTATCCATTCGCTCACCTCGCGCACCAGCACTGGGTGGGTAATCTTGTTCAGAAGCTCCAGCGCAGCTGGGTCCGAGAATACCCTTGGGCCAAGCTTGCGCCGGTCAAGCCCTCCGTCAGGCAACAGATACTCGGCCCCGAGCACGCGCCCGATTTCAGCCAGAACGGGCGAACCCGAGCGGACTATCTCTCGCGCCACCCGGTCCACGTCGAGGCAAGACGCGCCGAGCTCACCGAACATGGCCGCTACCGTGCTCTTCCCCGCCCCGCTTTGCCCTGCCAAGCCCACAACTATCATGTCCACACTCTCCCGCATGCCACCCTGCCTCGCGCGCAGCAAGGGTTCGAGCAGCACTGGGCCGAACTAGCCTTCACATGATCGAAGCCAGGCCCATAACTGTAAGTATAACGCCTGGAGCGACCCTGAGCCATACCCCGCCCCATCCTTCAGGTACTCGCTGCCCCAGCGCTGTGCCTCCCGCCAAGCCACACAGTGTCATGAGCCCCACTGCCATGGCTACAGTCATCCAGCTCCCTCCGCCCAGCCCCGCCGCAAGGCCGGCGCCGAACGTATCAAGGGCCAAGGCCGACCCGAGCAGCACCGCCTCACCGACGCCCAGTTGGCCCGAACGGTCAACGTCCGCAATCTCGGGGCACCGCATCACCTGGATCATCACTCCAAGCGGCCTCACACGCAGCGACAGCAGAAGATCGACGCCAATGGCCACGTTGTTCCGCCTGCCGTCCCTGATTCCCTCCCGGCCTATCCATAGGCCCATGGCCACAAGGATCAAGCCGCCGATCCGCTCGGCGACCCGCGGAGTCAGCCAGTCGGCTGCTGTAGAACCCACGAGAGTGGACACGGCTGTCCCGACCAGCGATGTCGCGGCAACCAACAGCGCTGCACCCGCAGGCACACGGATTCGGCGGAGACCGTACGTCAAGCCGGCCCCCAGGGCGTCAACACTGATGGCAGCAGAAAGCAGAATAACCTCAACAAAGTGCATAGCAGTCCTCCGGCTCCGTCGCGCTGTGCGCACCGCCCTTCAGCGCACTCCGGAGCCAGAGTCAGTATACGAACCCGGCAAAGAAAAGGACCCCCGGATCGCTCCGAGGGCCCTTGTTGGTTGGTTCAGCTTAGAACGGGACCTTGACCGAGAGGCTCAGCAGCTGCCAGTTCATGAAGTCGCCGGGATGGTGGTACATCCATGCCCACGGCTTGCCCACGTGGAAGTCGTCGCATCCGAGATCGTCGCAGCTGTCGCCCAGTCCGCTGACACCGTATGCCAGCTTAATGGTGCTCTTGCCAACGGTTCCAGTGACGTTCGCCTGCACGTAGTTCTTGCCGCCATCATCGAACGGTCTCCACCGAACAGGTTCGCCCTCGCCGGCTGCGGGCGGCAGTACCGCTACGCTGCGGTAGCCGTACTCCAGGCCCGCATTGATGCTCTCGCTCGCCTGATAGGACAGGCCCGCGTGTGCCGCGATTCCGCCCTCCTCGTCCTTGGAGAGCACGCCAACCTTGGCGGTCAGCTTGTCGGTGACGACGATGTCTGATCCGGCGTAGCCGTAGAAGTTGGTGGTCGCGTCGGCCGTGCCGACCTTGTTCAGCTCCGCCACTCCGGCTACCTTCGTCATGGCGCTCTTCACGAAACCAGGGTTCAGCTCGGTAGCGTAGATGCCCCAGCCCTTGAGAGCCGTCTTGGGCTCCTCAATGGTGTAGCTTCCCTCGACGCCTACGTCCAGTCCGGCCAGCGGGCTGCCGTAGATGTTGAGGCCGACGATGGTATCGACAACCTTATCGCCTGTGTGCACTGTAGCATCTGCATAGGAATCGACCTTGTAGTCGACGAACGGGTTGAGCTCCAGGCCAAACACGGTGTACTTGACATCCCCATGAGCCTTGTAGCCCTTATGGTTCTTCGCGTCGTCAGCATCAAGGTCTGCCTTGTAGGCGCCGGAGACGGTCACGTCGAGGTTCTCCATAGGAGTGACGACTACCTTACCGGTGGTCTCATTCCATTTCGTGGCTGCGGGGTAGCCCATCCACAGGGTATCGCCCAACGTCAGCTTGGCCGGAATTCCGACTGGAAGACCAGCTGTGATCCCGATCTCAGCCGCCGCAGCACCCTTGTACTTGTTTAGAAGTGCAGTCGCTGCAGTGGACTTGTAATGAGCGAAGAAGTTGCCGCCAACAGCGGTGTAGCTTGCCCAGGCGCTGACAGGGCCCAGCTGCAGATCGCTGATCTTAGCGAGGTAAGCGATGCTGTCATCACCGCTCTCGAACTTCCAGGTACCGGTCTTTTCCCAGGCTCCGGCGACGGCCAGAGTGAGGCCAGCGCCCAGGCCAGGGATCTTGCCAACGACGTCGGCTCCGAAGTTCAGGCAATCCTCTTCATAGTGGTTGGTGTATGCGCCGACTAGTCCGACGGTGAAGTCCATCGGCAGAGGATATGTGGCCCGTCCGACCCAACCCGCCTCGCCGTCATAGTCGAGGGCGTACAGGTTAAGCTTGGCTCCGAGAATATCGCCCTTCGCATTGAGGGCCCACATAGCTAGATCCGTGCCATTCAGCGTGTTGCGGCTCTGTCGCGAATGCCGCGATCCGGAGATCTTCGAAGACGCAACGATGCCCAGCGGGTCGCCGAGCGAAGCGAACTTCTTGGCGTTGGACGCGTCGTTCTTGCTCACCCAGAATGACCAGGGAGCAGTGTCGTACGAGAAATACCAGCTGCCCAGAGCGAGCGCAGGGTCAGCCGTTGCGAACTTGGTCAAGGTGAGAGGCAGGTACGCCACGATGCTCTCGCCTTCCTTGAACGTCAGGTTCAGCTTGAGCTTATGGTCGCCGACCTCTCCAAGCTTGCTGGGTAGCCAGGTTTCGCCATGTGCCACGGCATAGTCAAACGTGAATGCCGCGCTGTACTCGCCGCTCAGGCTCAGGCTCGCCGCTGAAGCGGGGATCGCCACGGCCAATACCAGGAGGGCGATTGCGATGATAGTGAGGTTCTTCTTCATGAAAGATCCCCCTTATGGTTTTTGTAGTTTCACGCTTTCCGTTGGCCGTCGGGGGGAGAGCTTGTGAGTGTCCAAGTTTCCTCATAAATCTTCCGGCGTCAGGCCTCTGTTCAGCGTGTTGCGGCTCTGTCGCGAATGCCGCGATCCGGCCGCTATAGACTCGATCCCAGAAGCAAACCAGGGGTGCACCTCCTTTCGGGCTTTCAGGATCGAAAGGCATATCCAGATCGAAATGTAATACCCCCGAAGTGCTGGGAGGTATCACCGAAACGAGCCATTGGGCTCATACGGCTGTTCTATTCTACACTCAACGCGTAATTCCTTCAAGGTGCGGCAGCGCCATCCAAGAATTTTCGTGCCTGCTTGGAGCGCTATTTCGCGTCCATCCACGACTTTCCGACTGCGACGTCGACTTTCAAAGGCACTGTGAACTGTACTGATTCGCTCATCTCCTCGGCGACTAAAGCTGCCGCCGCCTCGGCTTCGTCGGCGGGCGCCTCAAGTACCAATTCGTCGTGTACCTGCAGCAGCAGGCGTGCACGGAGCCCTTCCTTCGCCAGGCGCGCATGCGCATTCACCATCGCCCGCTTGATGATGTCGGCCGCCGAGCCCTGAATAGGCGTGTTCATTGCCACGCGCTCCGCGAATCGGCGTACGGCAAAGGACGGGCTGGATAGCTCGGGCAGAAGCCGCCTGCGGTTCATGAGAGTCGTGACGTAGCCATCCAATTTGGCCTGGGCCCGAATGGAGTTCATATAGCTTCGAACTCCGCTGTACCTCTCGAAATACCGCTCGATGAATTCCTTGGCTTCAGCCGGTTTCACCCCGATGTTTTTCGCGAGGCCGTAGTCGCTGATTCCGTATACAATTCCGAAGTTGACCGCCTTAGCCCGCGACCTCATCTCCGGAGTAACGTCGTCGAAATCCACCCCGAACACTTCAGCCGCAGTGCGCCGGTGGATGTCCTCGTCCCTCAAGAAAGATTGTATGAGAGTTGCATCCTGAGATATGTGCGCGAGTACTCGAAGTTCTATCTGAGAATAGTCGGCGCTGATGATCACCCACCCGTCCTGGCCCGCGATGAACGCGTCCCTGATCTTCCGCCCTTCCCCGGTGCGCACAGGGATGTTCTGAAGGTTGGGATCAGTGCTGGAGAGTCTGCCTGTGGCAGTGACCGTCTGGTTGAATGTGGTATGGATTCGCCCCGTCCAGGGGTTGATCAGCTCCGGCAGCGCGTCCACATATGTAGACTTCAGTTTGGCGATCTCGCGGTACTCCAGTACTTTCCCGACCACAGGGTGCAGCTCCGCAAGTGCCTCGAGCACTTCAGCATCGGTGGAATACCCGGTCTTGGTCTTCTTGACAGGAGGCAGACCCAGTCGCTCGAAGAGCACGTGGCCAAGCTGTTTGGTGGAGTTGATGTTGAACTCCTCGCCCGCGTGCCGGTAGATCTCGGCCACGAGTTGATTCAGAGTGGAATCCATCTCACGCGACAGCTCGCGCAGGCGCGCCGCATCCACCTTGACCCCTGTCATCTCCATGTCGGCGAGCACGGCCGCCAATGGCATCTCTATTTCCCGGTACAGGCGGTCCATTCCGTATGAAGAGATCGAAGCAAGAAGGGTCGCTTCAAGCTGCGGCATGACCGCAAGGCACCTGGCGCACATCGAGGCGGCGGCCCCGGAACCTATGCACCCTTCCGGGTTCCGCGTCCGCTTCACTTCCTGCCGTATGGACTCGCGGACTCTCGGAACAGACACCCCTATCCACTTCTCGGCCAGATCGCACATTTCGCCGTTGGGAGCTGCCGGGTCCACTAGATAAGCGGCAATCATGCTGTCGAAGGAGACCCCGCTGAGCTCACACCCGATCGAGCGAAGCAGGATGATCTTCTCCTTCACATCGTGGCAGCTCTTCTCAATGGCAGAGTCGGCAAACACCGGCCCCAGCCTGCTTGCCGCCGTTTCCGGGCTCAAGCAACCCGCATTGCTCCCTTCCCCGCTATCGCCGTCGGCTCCATGCTCGCTACCGCCAACGGGCACGTATCCCGACACTCCCGGGGCCACAAAAGCCAGCCCGACCACGCGGGCAGTCACAGTGCGCGCGCCCGCGCTCACTATGTCGAAGGCGAACCTGCCTGCCTTTCGCAGACGCGCCGCCAGCTCCTCCACGTCTTCCTGGGTAGTTGCTATCTGTACATCCGCGCTGCCAAGCGCGCCGCCTTCCCCGCTGACCCTCGCGGCCCCACTGCCCTCGCCGCCTTCCTGTGCCTCACCGCCTGAAGGCGCCGCTCCAAACAGGCTGGCCTGCCCAGCGCCATCTCCGGGGCCAGGCCCCGACCCCGGGCCCACTCCAGCCCCGACAAGCCCTAACCTGGACAGCAGCAGTCGAAAGCCCTGCTTTCGGAGGAATTCGGCCAAATGGCCCGGATCGCGCTGCACTGCGCAGCACTGCTCCAGATCCATGCCGATCGGAGCGTTCCGGTCGATGGTGGCCAGGTACTTGCTGGCCCTGGCCTGTTCGGCGTTTTCCAGCAGAGCATTCTTCAGCCTCTCCTGCTTAATGGAATGGGCGCCGGCGAGCACGTCTTCGACCGCGCCGATCTCCGAAACCAGCCGCATCGCGGTCTTTTCTCCCACTCCGGGCACACCGGGGATGTTATCTGACACATCCCCCATCAGTCCCTTGAAATCCGGAATGAGCTCGGGGCCAAAGCCGTACTTTGCCCGCACTTCATCAGGGCCGTACTCGTCGAACTCGGATATGCCGCGCCTAGTGAGCACCACCCTCACTCGATCAGATGCCAGCTGCAGCGCATCGCGGTCGCCGGTGACGATGATCGCCTCGTCTTCGGCCTCCTCCGCCATTCGCGACAGTGTGCCGATGACGTCGTCGGCCTCCCAGCCGTCCAGCTCGACTACGGAGAAGCCGAAGGCTCTAGCCGCTTCGCGCACGATCGGCATCTGAACCCGAAGCGATTCGTCCATCGGCTTCCTGGTCGCCTTGTACTCCTCATATTGCTCATGCCTGAAGGTGGGCGACGGCCGGTCGAAAGCGCAGATCCCCACATCCGGCTGCTCCTGTTCCAGAAGCTTCACCATCATGTTGCAGAACCCCAGCACCGCATTGGTTGGCGTGCCGTCGGCTCTGGACAGTGTGGGAGGAAGGGCATGGAAAGCCCTGTGGGCCAGGCTGTGGCCATCTATGATCAGGATCTTGCGCGCCTTTCGTTCCGACAAATCCGTTCTCCCCTTCTGCTCCAGTCTACCCCAGTCTCCACTTTATCTGTTTAGTTTTCCACATGAGCGCCTCCAATCCCTCCTCGCCCCCGTCGTGCCACCACTTGCTTGCAGGAACCGCCATATGTATGGCGAAACGCACCATACGCATGCCAAACTGCGATGAAGGGAGTTATGACAATGGCTTTGACTGCAGCTTCCAAGAAGCTGATCATGGCGCTCGCGCTCGCCGCGGCCCTAATGCTGGGCATCGCAGTGGGCCCATCTGCGTCTGCCCGAGCGGCCGTGTCCGATATCTCCGGGCACTGGGCCGAATCGGCAATATCCACATTGGTCAGGATGGGCGTGGTCCAGGGATACCCCGACGGGACATTCCGCCCCGAAGGCCTCGTCAACCGTGCAGAGTTCGCCAAGATCGTGGCGCGCGCCTTCGGGTACGCACCCACCGTCGATACACGTTTCCGCGACATGGACGGCCATTGGGCTGAGCCTTTTGTGTCGGCGCTGGACTCGTCGGAGGTAGTGAAGGGCTACCCTGACGGCACCTTCCGGCCGGCGCAGAACGTGTCGAGAGCAGAAATGGCGGCCATTCTGGCGCGCGTCGCTCAGCTGGGAAAGGTGGGCGAAGCCGACGCCACGGCCTGGAACCCCAGTTTCCGCGACGTGGACTCTACTCACTGGGCATACAGATACGTAGAGGTAGCCCGCCGCCTGGACATCATCCCGCTCCATTTCGGACTGGTGTTCGAGCCCGACCGCGCGGCCACCAGGGCCGAGACCGCGCACATGGTCAACGCGCTGGCCCAGGCGCAGTTCGCGCGAGGGACCGTCAGCAATGTCAGCAAGACGACTGACACAATCAACATCAAGAACGCGGCCGGAACCGACCAGGTAGTGCAGGTCGACTCGGACACCGTCATATACCGGAACGGCGTCGTTTCGGATCTGGAGTCAGTGCGCGCCAAGGACTCGGTCTACGCCGTCGGAACCAGCTACGGCGCGTCGCGTTTCGTGCTAGCTGAGGGGCAGGTCACCAGGGAGGACATCACCAAGAAGGTGAGCGCCATCACCAAGGGCGTCATCACGCCCGAACAGGTGGACGCCATCTCCCGCGGCAAGTGGGACGAGGCGCGCAAAGGCATGAGCCCGGCACTGGCTGCTCGTCTTGTGGAAATGGGATTGACAGATGATGAGGCGCAGGCCCTTCTCAGCCAGGACTGGGAGGCATTACCCGAACTGGGGCAGACTCGCCTCGCCCAGGCACTTTCGGAGGAGATCGGAGTATCTTCGGAGCTGATCGAGGCCGTGATGCGCCGCGACTGGAAGGCAGCCAGGAGCTACGCCGAGCTCGAGGCAGCCCAGATCCTGCTATCGAGGTTCCTTGATATGTAGCGACGGCAGCATGATTTGGCGAATACGCGTTCACACAGCCGCCGCGCCGGAACAAACGGTGCGGCGGTATCGTCTCTACAAATGCAAAAGCCACTGTCACATGGTTTCGCGAAATCTCACTATCAGGAGGGCGATACGATATGATCCGTCGCCGAGCGAGTCTGATTGCAATGATGGCCTGCGCTGCCGTCGCTGTGGGCCTCGCCTTGGCCGCGCACGGGCCCGCGCCGGCCGTGGCGGCGAAAGGGGATGGAAGATCAGTGGAGTTGACTATCTACAACTCCGATCTTGCACTCGTCAAAGAGAAGCGAGCCATGGAGATTCCGGAAGGACTGTCGACTATCATGTTCCGCGACATCTCCGCTCGCATCAACCCGGTCACCGTCAGTTTTGCATCGCTTACTGCTCCGCAGGCAGTGCGAGTGCGTGAACAGAATTTCGAGTACGACCTAGTTGAAGACGTTAAGCTCATGCGCAAGTTCGTAGGCGAACGCATCACTGTGCGCACAAAAAGCGGCGAAGTCTTCACAGGCTATCTGCTCACCGGGGCCCGTGGATCGTCTGCGTCCAACATCGTGATGTCCTCTGGGCCTGACGGCACGGGGCAGGTATTCACAGTCTACCTCGGCGACATCCAGTCCGTGGAGTATCCGAGCCTCCCTGAAGGCTTGATCACCCGACCCACGTTGGCATGGCTGATGAACAACACGTCCGGGGCGACCGCTCATGATGTGCTAGTCACCTACCTAACAGGCGGGCTGTCGTGGGCCGCCGACTACGTAGCCGTCATCGGCCCGAATGACGATGTCATCGACTTGCGCGGATGGGTCACCATCACCAACGAATCAGGCGCAACATACAACGATGCCAAGCTCAAGCTGGTGGCCGGCGATGTTCACCAGGTACAAGAAGAGATGTACGACGTGGTCAGAGCCACGGGAGCAAAACTTGTCATGGCCGAGCAGGCTCCGTCCTTTGAGGAGAAAGCTTTCTACGATTACCACCTGTACACGTTGCAGTACCCTACGACAGTCAAGGAAAACCAGGTGAAACAGATTGAACTGCTCGCTGCCGACAAAGTCCCGGTCAAGAAGCTCCTCGTGTATGACGGAGCTCAGTACGGGACCAAGGTCAACTCCATACTGGAGTTTTGGAACAAGCAAGAGGGTAACCTGGGCATGCCGCTGCCCAAGGGTGTTGTTCGCGTCAGCAAGATGGATAGCGATGGTTCCCTGGAGTTCATCGGCGAAGACAGGATCGACCACACCCCCAAGGACGAGAAGGTCCGCATCACACTGGGGTCGGCCTTCGATGTCGTGGGATCGCGCACCCAGGTATCTACCAAGCGCATTTCCGACAAAGTGCGGGAAGAGACCTGGAAGGTCGAGGTTCGCAACCGCAAGGACGAACCGGTGGAGGTTACAGTGCTCGAGAGAGTGTGGGGCGGCACACAGTGGGATATCACGACTGCCTCCGCCAAGTGGAACAAGCTAGACTCCCAGACGATCGAATTCCCGACCAAAATCGCCGCAGGCGGCACAGCAACGATAACGTACACCGTGAGATACTCATACTAGCCCTGAACCGTACCAGTACTACCCCCCAAGGCAAGGCCGTCGATTGACTCGGCGGCCTTCCCCTTTGCGTCCGATCCACCGTGCTGGGCAAAGACGCAGCTGACTGCGTTATCAGGAGCGCTATACCCACATCTACCAGCTGTTTTTATGATCTTACCAAGGGCTTGCACTGCTTCCGACAACCACGCACGACACACATTTTCGTGGTATGATAGTGATACTTGGCGGAGCGAACACGTTTTCGTACAGGACAGGAGGCAGTGCAATGATCCCTATTCCGGACTCTGTTCTAGAGCACATGATGTCGCTTACTCCTGAAGCGATCACCATTTTGGAGAGTCGATACCTGCTGAAGGACAAGGAGGGCAACATCGTTGAGACCCCCGAGCAGATGTGCCTCCGGTTGGCCAGAGAGGCCGCGCGAGCCGGAGTCCGGTACGAGGGAACCCGCGAGACCGAAGACGAGCGCGTCCGTCTGTTTTACTGGCTGCTGGTGGACGGGCTGTTCTCGCCCAACTCCCCCACCTGGATGAACGCAGGCACCGCAAACTCACAGAACGCCGCCTGCTTCGTGTTGCCGGTGGAGGACTCCCTGCCTCAGATCTTCGACGCTGTGCGAGGCGCCGCCCTGATTCATCAATCCGGCGGCGGCACAGGATTCGACTTCTCGAGCCTCAGGCCCAAAGGCGATGTCGTGCGCTCCACCGGCGGGGTTGCATCGGGCCCGGTATCATTCATGTCGGTATTCAACGCAGCTACTGAGACTATCAAGCAGGGCGGCAAGCGGCGCGGCGCCAACATAGGCATACTCCGCGTCGACCATCCGGATATCGAGAGCTTCATCACGTGCAAGGAAGACAACGCGGCGCTCTCCAACTTCAACATCTCGGTGGGCATAACCGACCGCTTCATGCAGGCCGTCGAGGACGACGCTGAATACGAGCTGATGAATCCGCGCTCGAAGAAGGCAGCGGGAACGGCGCGCGCCGGCGACATCTTCACCAAGATAGTCAACCATGCATGGCGCAACGGCGAGCCCGGAGTGGTCTTCCTAGACAGGCTGGAAGAGGGCAACCCCACCCCCGCCCTAGGGCGCATCACGGCCACCAACCCCTGCGGCGAGCAGCCGTTGTTGCCATATGAAGCCTGTCATCTCGGCAGCATCAACCTACAGCGCATGTACAGGGAAGAGCCTCTATCAGACGACGAGATGCTAAGCGAGCTATCCTTGAGCGGCAACTTCGCAGAGGTATGCCACAATGTGCTGGCAACCGAAATGCGCCACATTGACTGGGAATTGCTCCGCACGGCGGTGCATGGAGCACTGGACTTCCTGGACTCAATAATAGACGTCAGCGAGTATCCCTTGCCCGAGATCAGCCAGATGGTGAGGAGAACGCGCAAGATCGGACTTGGCTTCATGGGCCTGGCCGACTTGTTCATCCTGCTGGAAGTGGCATTCACGTCGGAGAAGGCGGAGCTCCTTGCGGAACTGGTATCGCGGTTCATCACTCATGAGGCCCGGCTGAAATCGCAGCAGATGGCTGTGGAGCGCGGCCCCTTCCCGGCCTTTGCCGAGAGCCGGTACGCCGAGATGGGCGAACCCGCGATGCGGAACGCCACAGTGACCACTGTTGCGCCCACCGGCACCATAAGCATGGTCGCCAACGCGTCGTCGGGATGCGAACCTCTCTTCGGAGTAGCGTTCACCAAACAGAATGTGCTGGGCGGCAAATCCCTCACCCAGGTGAACTCGCTCTTCCTTTCGGATGCGAAGAAGCGCGGGATCTACTCCGAGGAGCTCATGGAGAGAATCGCTGAGAACGGCGGTTCGCTTTCAGGCATCTCCGGGATTCCCGACGACATGGCGGCCCTCTATCGCACGGCGCTGGAGATACCCTGGGAGTGGCACGTTCGCATTCAGGCGGCGGTGCAGCGCGGCATCGATAATGCCGTGTCCAAGACGATCAACCTGCCAAGCAATGCGACTCCCGACGATGTACGGGCAGCGCTGATCCTCGCGCACAGGTTACGCTGCAAGGGTATCACCGTATACAGGTCAGGCAGTCGCGAAGTAGAGGTCATATCCACAAAGACCAAGGCAACCGTCGGGCAGGACGACAGCCTGTCGGGCAGTGCGGTAGCCATCGGCAGGTCAGAGCTTGACGATATATGTGGGCCTCCCACCCCCCGCGGCAAGAAACCGTACACCGTCGACGAATCCCTCTGGGGCAGGCTGCTGCCTATCGACAGACCGGAGACCCTGTGCGGGATCACCAAGCGCATAGCCACTCCGTCCGGCACGCTCTGGGCTACCCTCAATCTGTACGACCAACGTCCATTCGAGATGTTCTGCCAGATAGGCAGGGCCGGCACTGACATATATGCGTTTACCGAGAGCATCGCTCGCCTCATCTCTCTGGCGCTACGCGCAGGCATCGATCCGTCCGAAATCGTGCGTCAGTTGCGCGGAATCGGCGGGTCCGGCCAAGTGGGTTTCGGCCCCAACAAGGTGCTCTCCGTGCCCGATGCTATCGGACGCATGCTGGACCAGACCATTCAGGCACGCTATGCCGGCGCTGAATGGGCCACCCCTCCCCAGCGCGGAATAGCCGGGCAGTCCGAAAGCGGCGACGGTCCGGGCGCCGCGCCGCCGTCTATGTCTTCAATGTCTACTCTAGGCGATGCGCTTCTGGCTCTATCCGGGGACGTCTCCGCGGTTCAGGCCACACTTCTCTTCGCCGATGAAAGCAACGGGCGTGGGCTTGACTGCGGAAGCACAGACGCCTCCGACAGACGAACACCGGACGAGGTCGGGCGAAACTCGTCAGGCTCGGAAGTGGCAGGCGCGAACACCGCTCAGGCTCAGTCTGCGCATTCCGACAGCAAGGGCGGGCAGAGCATGCAGGCTGATAGCGGTTCCGGCAAGAAGGCTACCAGATACGATATCTGCCCCCAGTGCGGCAACTACTCCCTGATATACGCCTCCGGCTGCAGTGAATGCAGGCTGTGCGGCTACAGCGCCTGCTAGCCTGCCCCCCCATGCATTACCCACATCGCTGGAAAGGATGCGGGTGTTGCGCATGGGCCGAATACCTCGGGAGACCTGCCTGTGCTCGGAGACGCCAGCTCTGGGTGAAAGCGACATTGCGCAGGTCTTTAGGGAAGCCTGCGTTTAGCTGGGTGTTAGCGAACCTGTGATACATGCCCATCTGGCTCTTTCATATTCTGGATCATCCTATTCGTTTTCCGGCAGGTTTCCTGAGTAACCTCCTCGGATCTTAACAGGCTGCTAGAAAAACCTGTTCGGTAATGAACAGGATGCCTCAGAACCCCGCGGCGCAGGAGAACGCAGCGCGCAGATGGCACTTCCCGCCGGCTCCGACAATCGAAGAGGACGGTCGAGTGAAAGGCGCCGTTCGGAACCTCTGTGCCTTATGACAACTGGTCCTCGGAGCACAATGCCTTTGAACGTGGCATCGCATACGTTGTAGCAGACCAATACGGGAGTGATGACGTATGTCGATGGTCTACGACGAGCTGTATGCCATGCAGTTCCCGACGTGCCCGGGGGGCACTATCTACATCATCAGAGCCGGGGACACTCTATACAGCATTGCCGCGCGCTTCGGGACTACGGTGAACGCGATCATCGCGGCCAACCCAGGTATCAACCCACTGAACCTCGTCATCGGGCAGCCGATATGTATCCCAGTGCCAGGGCCCACGCCCGTGCCGTGCCCCGGGTTCATCTACACGATCCAGCCCGGCGACACATTCTACCTGATCGCCTTGAGGTATGGCACGACTGTAGACGCACTCATTAGGGCAAACCCCGGTGTCGATCCGAACAGGCTCTTCGTGGGTCAGAGGATCTGCGTACCCGTTGCCGCGCCGCCTCCGGTGCCTGCGCGCACCTGCGTGCTGATGCTGTCGCCCAGGGTGGCGGGCTCCAACGCAGGCGGTGTGTTGTGGTTGCGCACCGACCAGTTCGGCACGACGCAAGTCCTAGTAGGGGGTGTCAACTTGCCCGGATTGCCTGTAGGGCAGGATCTGTACCGGGCGATCCTCACGTGGCCCGGCGGAACTGTGAGCGTACCCATGACGCCCGTTCCGGGCCAGGCGGGTGTGTGGGTCGGAACGGCGGTCCAGGCTCTGCCGGCAATTGCATTCACATCAGGCACAGTCGACGTCTTCCCCGGACCCATCGTGAGCGCGTTCTTGCGAGACTGCAGATAGGGAACACCTGCGACCGAGTGACAGCATTGACAGCCAATCCAGGAGACAGCTCAGGATGCGAACCGGCCGGCCCGCAGGGGCCGGCCTCCTTTTTCAGCCCATCTCAACCTGCCGAGGCACGCACTCATCGAACACGGTAATCGTCCGGTAACCGGCGGCCCGCGCCCATGCCGTCAGCTCATCGTATCGGGAACCTACCTCCTCGGGCTCGTGGGCATCCGAGGCCAGGGTAACCGCTGCGCCTCGCTCGCACGCCATTCGCAGAAGGTCCATGGCAGGGTATGCCTCTCCCACCGGACGCCTGAGCCCCGCACTGGACACCTCAAGACACGTTCCCGAGGCTACGGCCGCCGACACCAGAGCATCGTAGTATCCGGCCAGCGTCAGGCGAGCGTCTCCACAGCCGTCGCCAGAAAACCCGCTGCGCTTGTCGCCGCAGCCGTCGCCGCATTCCGAGTCACGCCCTCCGCCCGGTCGTGCCTTCGCCCCCATCCGCGCTCCGAACACCTTGATCACATCCGGGTGACCGATCACGTCGAAGAATCCGCTCGCGGTTGCGGCGCATGCCAACTCGAAGTACCTGGAATACGCCCGATCCACGTCCACGCCATCCCAGCTGGACGCGCTGATATCGAAACCCCACTCATCGATCCAATGAACCGACCCGATCGCCAGGTCAAACGGATGCTGTTTCAGAAAAGCGGCAGCTTCATCACACGTCTCAGGCACGTAATCCATTTCAATCCCCAGCTTCACAGGGAAACCTTCGCCCTTCAGGCCTTCCACCAGCGATACATATTCGCCGATTCTGAACGCGTGGCCGTGAGTCGACACATACTCCGGTCGACGGAGCATGGGAGCGCACTCGACGAAGTTGTATGCATGCTCAGTAAACGCGATCTCCGAAAGCCCGCGGGCCTGTGCGCACTTGACGAACCGCAAGGCGTTTTCCCGAGATAGCCCCGCCCTTTCCAGGTGGACATGGTAGTCGACCAACATATGATGGCTCACCCCGATTGCCCAGCCCGATTGCCCAGCCTAGAACGACTCGTGCTCGGTCCGTGCAATGATCTCATCTTGTAGAGCGCGAGACAGATCGCAGAAGTAGTCGCTGTATCCGGCGACGCGCACGATGAGATCACGGTGGTTTTCAGGGTGCGCCTGCGCGTCGAGCAAGGTCTTGGCGCTGACCACGTTGAACTGGACGTGATGGCCGCCCAGCTTGAAATAGGTGCGCACCAGGTGGGCGAGGTTCGCGATACCCTCCTCGCCCTCCAAGAGCCGCGGGGTGAACTTCATGTTCAGAAGCGTGCCCCCTGTGAGGGCGTGATCCATCTTGGCCGCCGAGCACAGCACGGCGGTGGGTCCTCGTCTGTCGGCCCCCTGCACCGGCGAGATACCTTCCGACACAGGCTCTCCGGCAAGCCTGCCGTCGGGGGTGGCCTGCGTGACGCCACCGAAATAGACGTGGCATGTGGTGGGCAGCATGTCGATGCAGTAGCGTCCTCCTTTGGTGTTGGGGCGGCCGTCCACTTCCTCAAAAAACGCGCGGAACACCGATTTCATGATGGCGTCGGCGTCATCATCGTCGTTGCCGTAACGCGGGGTCTCGTCACGCAGGCGCGCCCGCAGCCTCTCGCATCCTGCGAAATCGGCGTCCAGCGCCGCCAGGAGTTCGCCCATCCCGATCTGCTTACTGTCGAACACATGCCGCTTTATCGCCGATAGACTGTCGGTCATAGTGCCGATGCCTACTCCCTGAATGTACGTAGTATTGTAGCGGGCTCCGCCGTCGTGGTAATCGAGGCCGAGGGCGACGCAATCATCTACTAGCAGCGAGAGGAAGGGCGCCGGCATGTACCTGGCATACAGCCGCTCGATAACGTTGTTCCCGTGCACTTTGATCTGTACGAAATGATGGAGTTGCTGCCGAAATGCGGCCGTGAGCTGGTCAAATGACGAGAACTGGTCGCAACTGCCCGTGTGTGGGCCCAGCTGCTTGCCGGTCCGAGGGTCCACACCGTCGTGCAATGTCAGTTCCAGTATCTTCGGCAAGTTGAAGTACCCGGAAAGGATGTAGGCCTCCTTTCCGAAAGCGCCCGTCTCCACGCACCCTGACGTGCCGCCGGCCCTCGCGTCCTCCAGGCTCTTGCCCACCCTCAGCATCTCCTGCACAACCATGTCGGCGTTGAAGATCGACGGTTGCCCCCAGCCTTTCCTCACGATCCGGAGCGCCCGTTTGAGGAAGCGGTCGGGATTCTTGGCCGATAGCTGAATATTCGAACTGGGCTGCAATAGCCTCATCTCGTCGATCACGTCGAGCACGAGATAGGTGACATCGTTCACGCCGTCGTGCCCGTCGGGCGTCAGCCCTCCGCAGTTGATGTTGGCGAAATCGGTGTAGGTGCCGCTCTCGGCGGCAGTCACCCCCACCTTGGGCGGGGCAGGCTGGTTGTTGAACTTGATCCAGAAACACTGCAGAAGCTCGCGGGCGCTTTCCTGCGTCAGCGTGCCCATTGCCAATCCCCGCCTGTAGAAGGGGTAGAGATGCTGGTCAAGACGGCCGGGGTTGAATGAGTCCCACGTGTTCAGCTCAGTTATCACTCCGAGATGCACGAACCAGTAGGCCTGCAACGCCTCCCAGAAGTCCCGCGGCGGGTTTTCGGGCACCCATGAGCAGATCTCGGCGATTCGCAACAGCTCACGGGCGCGATCGGCATCGCCGTCCAGCTCGGCCTGGCTCGCCATATCCCGCGCAAGGTCTGCGTGGCGCCTGGCGAAAATGCAGATCGCCTCGGCGCATATATCCATCGCGCGCAACTGTTCCGACTTGGCATGTGCCTTCGGGTCGCCTGCGTAGTCCAAGGCGGCAAGGCTTGTCGCAATGTCCTGCCTCAGCTGCCTGAACCCTTTGCGGTAGATCTTGTCGTCTGCCACAGTATGGCCTGGGGCGCGCTGCTCCATGAACTCTGTGAAGATCCCCGCCTCGTAGGCGGCCCGCCAGTCGTCAGTCATCTCATCGAAGATGAGATCTCGCATGGATCGGCCCATCCAGAAGGGGATTATCCTCTCCTCATACGCCTTCCGGGCCTCGGGCGGGCACACAAAGGGTATCTTCTCTCTGCTGTGCAGCAGGTCGAGATCGTGAAGAGAATGGCAGCAAAGCTCGGGATAGGTGGGCGTGGCCTTGGGCGCGGGCCCGCGTTCGCCCACTATCAGCTCGCTCCCTCCAATACATATGGCCTTGTTCTCCATAAGGTACTTGAAAGCGCGGGCTCGCCGCAGCACGGGCGAGGCTGTGCGATCACTTGCACAGAACTCAGTGATGAGCTCAGCCCGCTCCGACGTAATGTAGGGGACCGTCTCAAGGCTCTCATGGCGCAGCTTACTGACACGGGCGTTCATTGACGATCACTCGCCCTCCTCCGGTTGTTCGAACATCGAGACCCATATGCCGCAGTTGATTCGCAATCGACTCAACATATTCGGCATCGGCCTGCACCGCACCTTCGAGTGCATACTCCCTGCCCAGCCTGGCGTATTTGTCGATTCCGCTGCGGTGGTAGGGCAGAAGATCCACCTGCTCAGGCCGGCCTCCCGCAAGCGATGTCAGCAAGCCGGCCAGACTGCGCAGATCGTCAGGGCTATCGTTGATCCCCGGTATCAAAGGAATACGTGCCCAAACTCGGCTTCCCCGGCGGGCAAGCGACCTCAGGTTCTCCAGCACAGGCTGGTTGAAGCAGCCCACGAGCATCATGTGCTTGTAGGGGTCGACAACTTTCACATCGAACAACCACAAATCCACCAGATCGGCCATTGCCTCGACCAATCCGGGATCGGCGATTCCGCTAGTGTCGACGGCTGAATGCACCTCACATCGACGGCACTCCTCGAGCAGGGCGTAGAGAAACTCCGGTTGCGCCAGGGGTTCGCCTCCTGTGAACGTCACACCTCCGCCCGACTGATCATAGAACGCCCTATCCCGGTCTATCTCGGCCATGACATCGCCAGCGCTCACAGTCCGCCCCACAAGCGTGCGCGCCTCTGCAGGGCACGCATCGACGCACGCGACTCGCGCGGCCCCCCCGGCACACGCTAAGCCGCCTGCGTCCGCCGCGCACAGCCCTCTATCCACCAGCGGACGTCCGTTCTCCATCTGTATGGCGTTCACCGGGCACGCCTCGACGCATGCCCCACACCCGATGCACTTGGACGGCCAGAACATCACCTCGCGTCCAAAACCCTGGCTCTCCGGGTTGTGACACCACGCACACCGGGCGGGACAGCCCTTGAAGAAGACGGCCGTGCGGATACCCGGCCCGTCATTGACCGAATAGCGGCGAATATCGAACACTTGTCCGCGTATTTCCACCGTCGCTACATCATCTCGCTTCTTCGAACCCGTTCCTCGATCATGTTGATGAGCACCCGGTCAACATCTCTCATGCCCTCGGCGTTCAGCCTGCCCCCTCACGCATCCTCTGCGCTCTCAGTCTTGGCTTATTCTTGATCAGCTGTCGATTTCCCTCTATGCAAGGATACGCCGATCGGCGCGACATGATGGCAGGCAGAGCATACTTTACGTGATCAACACGTATCCTGTGTTGCGGCTGACGCATGAGCGCCGGGAGTGGAGGAGATACGATAAATGAGGCGAAATATTAGAGGTAACGACAAATACGGGAGGTGGGCGCCTGTGTCCGACATATTCGACAAGATCAAAAAGACCATAGGCGTGGGTGTGGACACCGTCGGAGCTAAGTCCAAGGAGTTGTGGGACACGACCGTAATCCGCGCCAAGATAAGCGATCTCAAAGCCAAACGGCGTGATCTCCTGGAGGATCTAGGCAGACTGACCTACGAGATGCTGTCAGGAGGATCGCTCGCGGAGCCGGTGCTGCGCACGAAGGCAGACGCAATCCGCGACATTGATCTCCAGATCGCCGCGGCCGAAGGTGAAATCCAGAGGATCCGCGAGGCGTCCAGGGATCAGCTGCCCGCAGATGGCGAGGACGTGCCAGCACAGCCAGTGGAGGCGGAAAAGCCGGAAAGCGCCAGCGAGAGCACTGCCTCTGAAGCAGAACCCTCCGCTTGCGACCAACCCAAGCCGGCCAGAACGTGCGAGTGTGGCACTGCGGTGCTGGAAGGGGCGCGGTTCTGCGTGGCCTGCGGAAGGCCGGTAAGCGACGACTGACGGAGGCGCAGCTATTGAGAAAGACCAAGATCGTATGCACGATAGGGCCCGCCAGCCATGAGCTGGATTCGCTGCGCGAGCTGATTCAGGCAGGCATGGACGTGGCCCGTCTCAACTTCTCCCACGGCACTCACGCAGAACACGCTGAGCGGATACGTATGATCCGCCGGCTGGAGAGCGAGTGCCGTCGCTACGTCCCAATCATGCTCGACACCAAAGGCCCTGAACTCAGGATCGGCCGGTTCTCTGCAGGGCACGTTACGCTTGAGCCCGGAGCATCATTCACGATCACTACCGAGCCGGTCACGGGTGGGCCTGACGCAGTGTCGGTGAACTACCCAGGCCTCCCGCTCATCGCTCGGCCGGGCGACCGCCTTTTGCTGGACGATGGACTGCTCGAGCTGGAAGTCTCTGCCGTTCAGGGCCCTGCCGTCGTATGCAAGGTAGTGGTTGGAGGTAAGCTGAGCGACAGGAAGCGGATCTCCATACCCGGTCGGCGACTGAACCTCCCCACACTATCCGGCGACGACAAGGATGATCTGCTTTTCGGCATAGAGAACGGAGTCGACATGGTTGCGGCGTCCTTCATGCGCAGCGCGGCGGACGTGCAGCAAGTCAAGTCATTCCTCGCAGAGCATGGTTCCAACATTCCGATCATAGCCAAAATCGAGAGCCGCGAGGGCATCGAGAACCTCGACAGCATACTGCGCGTCGCCGACGGCCTCATGGTTGCCCGGGGCGACCTTGGCGTTGAGATGCCTGCGGAAGATGTGCCCATCATACAGAAACAGATGATCCAGAAATGCCGCAAGGCCGGCAAGCCGGTGATAACCGCTACTCAGATGCTCGACTCAATGATCAGGAACCCCAGCCCCACTCGGGCGGAAGTGAGTGACGTGGCCAATGCGGTATTCGACGGTACCGACGCGGTCATGCTGAGCGGCGAGACGGCAAGCGGGATGTACCCCGTAGAGTCGGTTCGCACGATGGCCCGCATAGCGCAGCGGGCGGAAATGGCACTGCAGTACACCGACGCCGCAACTGCGCGGATGGGCAGCGCGTCGATGCCGGTAACCGATGCCATCGGCCATGCTACAGTGCAAATAGCCGCTGAGCTCAGGGCGGCGGCCATAATCACGTCTACTAAGTCGGGATGGACTGCCCGGATGATCGCGAGGCACAGGCCCAAGACGATGATCATAGCGGTAGCCACGGATCCACACACTACACGAACGCTCAACCTGCTGTGGGGTGTCTACCCCATACTCGGGGAGGACATCGCCACAACCGACGAGATGATCCTGATCGCAGTGAACAAGGCGGTGGAGGCGGGATACGCACGGCCCGGCGACACTGTAGTGATCACTGCAGGAGTCCCGGTAGGAGTCTCCGGCACGACAAACCTCATCAAGGTACACGAAGTCAGGTCCTAGTCTTTCCGTCGATCATCTGATTCTCTCTCACACTCCAGATCCCCAGCAGGATCTGGCGTTTTTCTGTACCTTCCTCCCGAGTCTCCCGGCGATCCTTGATCGCGTAATGCGAGGCACCCTTCTCCTCGCCATCTCTGTTTTTCATTGACTATCCCTCTTCTTTTCCACGACGGCGATTCGATCCTCGATCTTGCCTGAATACTCGTAGCATTGCGTAGGTTTACGTAATTATCCATGTCTGGCAGGACTTGTGCAGCCAAGTGTCGTAGTATTGCTCGTGTCAAATACCATCGACACACTGCGTCCCTGCAACTCGTCTCCCAAGTTTGCCTGCATAGTTCGGCAAATCGCTGGAAAGGAGGAGGTACCTCGGCCGGAATCTCATTCGAATCTCACGTGAACCCGATTTACTCCCATTTATGTTAACGGAAGGAGTAGGTTGCGTATGCCAAGATACCGCCGAAGAACGGTATGGCTGTTTTCATTGCTTGTACTCTCAGCCATCGTCTTCTTGGTGGGCGCCACAGGCGCCCTGGCACAGAACCCGGCATCTTCGCCGCGCGGCGGATGGCAACCGGGCCCAGATAGCTATCACCCCAGCAGAGTGATAGTACGCTTTCAAGACACAGTGTCAGCAGAGGCCGCGTCCGAGTCGATTGGGCGGCTAGGCTACACTATGGGCCCTGTGGCCGAGTTCGAGCCATCTGCCTCGTTCCCCGGAGGGCTCAGGATCGGGGTGATCAACCTTCGCTCGATGGAAACCCC
>Ga0209718_1001590_pt1 | contig 25094 bp, 18 predicted proteins | sample AD_JPNAS1_MetaG_FD_184420 | JGI IMG/M metagenome (GOLD analysis project Ga0209718, IMG submission 184420) | Active sludge microbial communities of municipal wastewater-treating anaerobic digesters from Japan - AD_JPNAS1_MetaG (SPAdes) (version 2) | ecosystem: Engineered > Bioreactor > Anaerobic... | reverse complement strand
GGGCTACTTCGACCGATCGCTCGCGGCCTACGGCCAGGAGGGGCGGCCCTGCCCACGCTGCGGGACGCCGATCCGGCGGGAGGCCTTCATGAACCGCTCGTCCTTCAGCTGTCCGAGCTGCCAGCGGCGCCCCCGCATCGTGAACTAGAGTCGCGCGGGTGACCGCTGCTCAGGCACCCGCGCCCGTTGCCCTGCCCACCGCCGCTTCGGCCCACCAGTGGCTCTCCGATCGGGCCGCAACCGGCCTCGCGAAAGCCCGCAGCCTCGTCGCTGACCTCAAGGCGGCTCCGCCCGCAGATGCGCTGGCGACCCTGAAGGCGTGGAACGACGTCGACCGGGCCCTCGGGTCGGTCTCCTCACCCGCGTCCCTCTTCGCGGAGGTCCACCCCGATGAGGCGGTTCGCGAACGGGCCGACGTGGCCGGCCAGGAGGTCCAGAAACTCGCCACCGAGCTGGGCCTGGACCGTGAGTTGTTCGAGGTGTTCGCCGCGCTCGACCCGGCCGGGCTCGATGCCGACGCGACCCGATTCCTCGACAAGACCCTGCGCGACTTCCGCCGCTCCGGTGTCGACCGCGACGAGCCGACCCGCGAGCGGATCCGCGCGATCAACGAGCGGCTCACGGTGCTCGGCCAGGAGTTCTCCAAGAACATCCGTAACGGGGTCCGCTCGATCGAGGTCACCCCTGACCGGTTGGAGGGTATGCCGCAGGACTGGCTCGATGCCCACCCCGCCGACGAGCGGGGTCTGGTCACGGTGACGACCGACTACCCCGACGTGGTGCCGCTGCGCACGTTCTGCGCCGACGCCCAGGCCCGGCGTGACCTGACGATGGAGTTCCTCACCGTCGGCTGGCCGGCCAACGACGCGCTGCTGCACGAGTTGTTCGACCTGCGCCACGAGTTGGCCCAGTTGCTCGGCTACGAGACGTGGGCCGACTACGACGCCGAGGTCAAGATGATCAAAGAAGGCGGGGCGATCCCCGTCTTCATCGAGAAGATCGCCGACGCCGCCCTCGAGTCCGGTGTGCGTGACCGAGAGGTCGTCCTGGCCCGGATGCGCGCCGACGTCCCGGATGCCACCGCGATCGACTCGGCCGACCTCGCCTACTACGCCAACCTCGTCAGCAAGGAGCAGTTGGAGGTCGACGCCCAGTTGGTGCGGACCTACCTCGACTTCACCAAGGTCCGGGCCGGTCTCTTGGAGGTGACCGGTCGCCTCTTCGGCCTGCGCTACGAGCCGGCCGCCGACGCCGTCGTCTGGGACGAGGCGGTCGCGGCATACGACGTCTATCGCGCCGACGGGGACGAGCCGCTCGGGCGGATCTACCTCGACCTGCACCCGCGCGAGGGAAAGTACAAGCACGCCGCGCAGTTCGACCTCGTCACCGGGGTCGCGGGCCGCCAGCTGCCCGAGGGCGTTCTCGTCTGCAACTTCTCCCGCGGGCTGATGGAGCACGACCACGTCGTGACGCTCTTCCACGAGTTCGGCCACCTCGTGCACCACGTCCTCGCCGGGCACCAGGAGTGGTTCCGCTTCTCCGGGGTCGCGACCGAGTGGGACTTCGTAGAGGCCCCCAGCCAGATGCTCGAGGAATGGGCCTGGGACGCCGAGATTCTGCAGACCTTCGCCACCAACGAGGCCGGCGAGCCGATCCCAGCCGACCTCGTCGGGCGGATGCGTCGGGCCGACGACTTCGGCAAGGGCTACCTCGCGCGCACCCAGATGTTCTATGCCGCGCTGTCCTACTGGTTCCACACCGAACGCCCGGCCGACCTCACCGCGCGCACGCGTGAGTTGCAGGCGCAGTACTCGCTGTTCCCCTACATCGAGGGCACTCACTTCACCTGCGCGTTCGGGCACCTGGAGGGCTACTCCAGCGCCTACTACACCTATATGTGGAGCCTGGTCATCGCCAAGGACCTGTTCTCGGCCTTCGACCGCTCGAACATGTTCGACGCGGAGGTGGCCGGCCGCTACCGCGACCGCGTGCTCGCCCCGGGGGGCAGCAAGGACGCCGCCGACCTGGTCGCCGACTTCCTCGGTCGCCCCTACACCTTCGACGCGTATGCCGCCTGGCTGGCGGAGTAGCAGCCAGGCACGTGAGCAGTCATGCCTGACGAGCGGGTGACGGTTTTCGTGCGGGGGCACGTCCAAGGGGTCGGGTTCCGCTGGTGGGCGCGCGCCCGCGCGTTGGAACTCGGGCTGGTCGGCTACGCCCGCAACCTCGATGACGGCCGGGTCGAAGTGCTCGCCCAGGGGCCAACCGAGGCCATCGACGCGATGGTGCGCTTGCTGTCCGAGCAACCGTCGTCCCTCCGCCGCCCCGGTCGGGTCGCTGGTGTGGTCGCGCAATACGCCCAGCCCATCGCCGGTCTCGTGGGTTTCAAGGAACGCTGACCCGGTATGCCGTCTCGGCGCGCCGCGGCGGCACGGCCGCTGGCGCCCAGCACGTGGGCACCGGATCCCGCGGAGGCGACCACACGGCATACCCTCACCTGGTGAGCACCACCCCCGAGATCCCGGCCGAGCTGACCCGACTGCGCGCGAGCATCGACAACCTCGACGCGGCCCTGGTCCACCTGCTGGCTGAGCGCTTCCGCTGCACGCAGCAGGTGGGGGTCCTCAAGGCGACCGTGGGGCTGCCGCCGTCCGACCCGTCTCGCGAGGAGCAGCAGATGTCGCGGCTGCGCGAGCTCGCGGCTGAGGCGGGCCTGGACCCGGTCTTCGCCGAGAAGTTCCTGGGTTTCATCATCGCCGAGGTCATTCGCAACCACGGCACGATCGCTCAGCGGGCCACCATTCCTGATGCGTAGGCCCGACGTGCCGGGAATCCGGCCGCACCTGCCGCTGCGGGACGCCGAGGGAGCCGACCGGTTCCAGGCGTTCCTCGTCAGCGCGGTCGCGTCGATCGCCGTGACCCGCGCCTTCCTCGTCCTCACGGGCTACCCGCAGTTGGGCGGGGGGTCGATCGACGGCGGTCTGCACCTCGCTCACCTGTTGTGGGGTGGCCTCGGCATGGTGATCGCCATCCTCGTGACGATGCTGTTCATCAGCCGCACAGCGCGCACGGTGGCTGCCGTCATCGGTGGGGTCGGGTTCGGGTTGTTCATCGATGAGGTCGGCAAGTTCGTCACAGGGGACAACGACTACTTCTTCGAGCCGGTCGCGGCGATCATTTACGCGACGTTCGTCGTCATCGTCCTCATCGTGCGCCTCGTCGTCAGCCGGACCCCGCTCACACCCCGCGAACAACTCATCAACGCCGTGGAGTTGCTTAAGGACTCAGCCGCTCACGACCTCGACGACGTCGAGCGAGCCCGCTTGGTCGCTCTGCTGCGCGCCGCGGATCCCGCCGACCTGCTGGTCGCGCCACTGCTGGCGCTGGTTGACGGCCTGCCCCCTCAGCGCCCGTCGCGGTCCTGGATCGCCCAGGGGTATGCCGCCGCGCGGCGTCTGGTCATGTCCGCGCCACGCCTGGAAGTGGTCAAGCGGACCTCGGTGTGGGCCTTCACGGCCTTTTGCGGCCTCGCGCTGGCCGATGCGCTGTGGGCGGCCGGTCACGACCCGTCGCTGCAGAACCGCGTCTACGTCGCCGTGGCCGCCGGCTCAGCGCTCGTGGCTGTGGTGGCCCTCGTCGGGTGGCTCCGCGGGCCCCGGGGCCGCGCCCTGCAGTTGTTCGAGGTCGCCCTCTTGGCGCAGGTCCTCGGTGTGCAGTTCTTCCGGCTGCTCGCTGCCTCCTTCCAGGGCTACCTCACGGCCTTCGTGTCGTTGGCCCTCATCGGGCTGTGCCGAGCGATGCTCTTCGAGCACCGGACCCGGCATGCCCACGACGGCGGGTAGCCTGGGCGGGACCATTCGCCAGATCCGACCTCGCCAGACCAGTAGCAGGAAGCCACCGTCACCTTGTACGTCAAGAGCGTGACCCTCAAGGGGTTCAAGTCGTTCGCCTCCGCGACGACGTTGCGCCTCGAGCCAGGCATCACCTGCATCGTCGGCCCAAACGGGTCGGGCAAGTCCAACGTCGTCGACGCCCTCGCCTGGGTCATGGGGGAGCAGGGCGCCAAGAGCCTGCGCGGCGGCAAGATGGAAGACGTCATCTTCGCCGGCACCGCCGGGCGGGCACCGCTGGGCCGCGCCGAGGTCGCCCTCACCATCGACAACACCGACGGCGCGCTGCCGATCGACTACTCCGAGGTGACGATCAGCCGGACGATGTTCCGCAACGGCGGGTCCGACTACGCCATCAACGGCACGTCCTGCCGGCTGCTGGACATCCAGGAGTTGCTGTCCGACAGCGGCATCGGCCGAGAGATGCACGTCATCGTCGGCCAGGGCCAACTCGACGCGGTCCTACGGGCGACCCCCGAGGAGCGCCGCGGTTTCATCGAGGAGGCCGCCGGGGTCCTCAAGCACCGCAAGCGCAAGGAACGCGCGCTGCGCAAACTCGAGACGATGGAGGCCAACCTCACCCGGGTCCAGGACCTCACGACCGAGATCCGCCGTCAGCTCGGCCCGCTGGGCCGCCAGGCCGAGACCGCTCGCAAGGCCGGCGTCATCCAGGCCGACGTGCGGGACGCGCGGCTTCGGCTCATCGCCGACGACCTGGTCCAACTCACGGCGACTCTTGAGCAGGAGGTCGCCGACGAGACGGCACTCATCGCCCGGCGCACCGAGGTCGAGACCGCGCTGGCCTCGCTCGGAGCCCGCCTCACCGCGCTCGAGGTCGAGGCCGACGAGACCCGCCCCCAACTGGCCGCCGCTCAGCAACGCTGGTTCGCCCTCACCCGGCTCGTCGAACGGTTCACGTCGACTGCCACGCTGGCAGGGGAGCGGGTGCGCCTGCTTGCCGAGGACGAAGCCGACAACGCCGGCCCTACGTCCGGGCCTGCCATCCCTCGCGACCCCGACGCGCTGCGCGCCCAGGCAGCCGCCCTGCGCACTGAGCACGAGGAACTCCTCGCCGAGATCGCCGCCGCGACAGCAGCCCTGACGGCCGCCGTCACCGCGCGCACCGAGTCCGAACGCCGGTATGCCGCTGAGCAGCAACGCCTCGCGGCCCTCGTCCGCGCGGCCGCCGACCGCCGCGAAGGCCTGGCCAAACTCGCCGGTCAGGTCGCGGCGAAGGCGTCCCGGGTCGAAGCGGGCGAGGCCGAGGTTGGGCGCCTGCAGGCCGGCGTCGGCCAGATCCTTGCCCGATCGCTCGAGGCCGAGCGCGAGTTCGCCCGGCTCGAGGCGTCGATCGCCGTCGACGAGGAGGGTGAGGAGGGTCTCGACGCGGCATACGAGAAGGCCAATGCCGAGCTGACGGCGTTGCAGGCCGAGCAGGAGCGGTTGCGCGAGCAGGAACGCACCGCCGACCGTGACCGGCAGTCCGCGACGGCGCGCGCCGAGGCGCTGGCCCTGTCCCTCACCCGACGGGACGGCGCGGCCACCCTTCTCGGCTCAGACGGCAACCCGCGCGAGGGCGTCCTCGGTGCGGTGTCGTCGCTCATCGAGGTCGTCGACGGTCATGAGGCAGCGATCGCCGCCGCCCTGGGGTGGGCGGCCGATGCGGTCGCGGTGGCATCGATCGATGCTGCAGTGGCGGGCGTGGCGGCTTTGCGCGCAGCTGAGAGCGGGCGGGCCGGGATGCTCGTCGGTGCGACTGCGCGACCCGGTGCGTCCGGGAGTCGGGCCGCGCTGCCGGTCGGGGCGCGGTGGGCCGCGGATGTCGTCAGCGCGCCGGATGCCATTGCGCCGGCCGTGCACCAGTTGCTCGACGGGGTGGCCCTGGTCGCCGATGTCGCAGCCGCCCGAACGCTCGTCACCGAGGGGATCACTGCGGTCACTCCCGACGGCGACGTCTACGCGCCCGGCTTCGTCGTCGGTGGTGATCGCGGCGCGCCGAGCCTGTTGGAGATGGAGTCCGCGTTGGAGGCGGCTCGTGCCGCTGCTGCCGCCGCAGGACGCCTGGTCGAGCAGGCCAAGTTCGCGCTGGCGGGCGTGCGGGATCGCATCGCCGACGTGCAGGAGCGGGTCGAGGCCAGCCTGGAGCGGCTGCACGAGTCCGATGCCCGGATGAGCGCCGTCGGCGAGCAGTTGGGTCACCTCGGCTCCGTCGTCCGCGGCGCCAAGGGCGAGGCCGAGCGCACCGAACGCGCCATCGCCGCCGCGGTCGCTGCTCTCGACGCCGACCGAGCCGCGCACGCCGAGTTGGCGCAGCGACTGGCTGCGGCGTCGGAGGAGGTCCCTGTCGATGCCGAGCCCGACCCGAGCGTGCGGGACGCCCTGGAGGCCGAGGCCAGCAGTGCCCGCACCCAGGAGACCGAAGCCCGGTTGACCCTGCGCACCCGCGAAGAGCGCGCCCGCGCCGTCGCCGAGCGCGCCGAGACCCTCGAAGCCGCAGCCGTCGCTGAGCTCGCCGCGCGTGAGCGCCAGGCCGCGCGTCGGGAGCGTCGGGCCAGGGAGTCACGGGTGGCGACCGCGGTCCGGTCGGGGGCGGCATACGCTGCGGCCCGGTTGCGGGAGAGCGCCGAACGCGCGGGGGAGGCGGCTCGCGCGGGGGAGGCGGCCCGCGCCGAGCGCGACGCCGAACGCTCCCGGCTGCGCCGCGAGATGGGTGGCTTCCAGGACGAGTTGCGTGAGCTCACCGACTCGGTGCACCGCGACGAGGTCGCCCGCGCCCAGCAACGGCTGCGGATCGAGACCCTCACGGGGCGCGCGATGGAGGAATACGGCGTCGACGCCGAGGTGCTCGTCGAGGAGTTCGGCCCGCACCAACTCGTCCCGGTCATCCCCGACCCCAACGACCCCGACACCGACCCCGACGCGCTGCCCGAGCCGACCCCCTTCATCCGGGAGGCCCAGGAGAAGCGACTGCGGTCGGCCGAGCGCAAGCTCGCCGCTCTCGGGCGGGTCAACCCCCTCGCGCTGGAGGAGTATGCCGCCCTCGAAGAGCGGCACGCGTTCCTCACCACCCAACTCGAAGACCTCAAAGCCTCCAAGCGCGACCTGCTGGACATCGTCCGGGAGATCGACGAGCGGGTCGAGCAGGCCTTCGTGTCGGCGTTCCATGACACGGCAGCGCAGTTCGAGGGGGTCTTCTCGCGGTTGTTCCCCGGCGGCGAGGGGCGCCTGCTGCTCACCGACCCCGACAACATGCTCACGACCGGTCTCGAGGTCGAAGCGCGCCCGCCCGGCAAGAAGATCAAGCGCTTGTCGTTGCTGTCCGGTGGGGAGCGGTCGCTGGTGGCGGTGGCCCTGCTCGTGGCGATCTTCAAGGCCCGGCCGAGCCCGTTCTACATCATGGACGAGGTCGAGGCGGCCCTGGACGATGCCAACCTTGGGCGACTGCTGACGCTTTTCGAGGAGTTGCGCGACTCCAGCCAACTCATTGTTATTACCCACCAGAAGAAGACGATGGAGATCGCCGACGCCCTCTATGGCGTGACCATGCGCGGGGACGGCGTGACCACCGTGGTGAGCCAACGGATGCGCGACGTCGCGGTCGCGACCCCCTGATCTTGACGGCCGCGTCCCGAATCGTGAGATCGAGGGCGCCCGACCCGCTCCGGTATGCCGTGATCCATGTCACGTCATAGGCGCGCCGAGGCCCCGCTTCGGCTGGCGATTTGGGACACTTGGTCCCATGGCTGCACTCGTCCTCACGATGGTTGTGTGCCTCCTGCTCGGGTTGGCTGTGGTGCTCGCTGTCGCTGTTCCGGCCCGTCGGGAGGGAAAGGACCTGCTCACCCCCCGGGGTGAGGAGGTCGTTGCGCGCGTTCGCGAGCGCACCGAGCACGTCGCCTCGGCGACCAAGGAACGCACGGAAGAGGTCCTGGCCACGGCCAAGGACAAGGTCGGCGAGGTTCTGCCCAGCAGCCGCTGACAGCCGCTGACCCGTCAGCGATCGTGCTGGGCCTTCAGAGGTCCAGGCCTAGCGCCAAGGCGTGTGCCATCACGCGATCGGCCACACCCGACACGTTGCCGCTTCCGGCGAAGACAACGGCGATGGCCGCACGGCATACCCCTGAGGCGTCGATGACCGGTGCCGCGACCGCGCGGAAGCCTTCGATCACCTCGCTGGTGCTCGTCGCCCAGCCCAGACTCCGTGCCTGCGTGACCGCGGGCCGCTCGTCGGCGTGCGGGGGTTCGCCCGCCAAGAGGGCGATTCCGGGAGCTCCCGTGGTGATCGGGTGACGCAGGCCGGGTCGGTAGCTTACGTGGGCCGCGGCCGCCGGGGGCTCGACGACCTCGATGGTGACCGCCTCGTCGCCATGTCGCACGACGAGGAACGCCGTCTTCTCGGTGGCCACCGCGAGTTTGAGCAGGTGCCGACCGGCGACGGCGCGTAGGGCCGGGGTGAAGCGCCCGGCGAGGACCGCCAGCCCGGCACCGGCTTGGAAGCGGCCGAGCTCATCGCGCGCGATCAGTCCGTGATCCTCCAATGTCCGCAGCATGCGGTAGGTGATCGAACGGTGCATCCCCACGTCGCGCGCGACCTCGGCCACGGTGAGGGGAGTGAGTGACTCGGTGATGTGCTCCAGCACCCGCAGCCCGCGGTCAAGCGTCTGGGATGCCGGTCGCAGGTCTGGATCGACCGTTGGCCGCGTCACATTTCGCGTGCGCGGAACACCCGTTGCCATCGTCACCCCGGTCGTCTAGAGTTTGACCATTCCCATATCGAACAGCGCTGTCCGATTATAGAATGCCAAGGCGGCGGTGCGGTAGAGCTCGGGACACAGCAACACAGCAGTTTTCCGACACACAGCTGACGGCGGGGATTCCCGCCCTGGTTCAGGAGGCAACATGCAGCGCAGCATGCGTTGGCTTTCGATGGGTCTGGCAATCGGGTTGGCGGGTTCCCTCGCCGCCTGTTCCGAGAGCAAGTCCACCGGCGCCGCGACCGGCACCGATGCCGGCGGCGAGATCAAGGTCGGCGTCGTCCTCGACATCACTGGCGCGGGAGCCAGCCTCGGTGTCCCGGAGCGCCAGACCGTCGAATTGTTGGCTGAGCAGGTCAACGCTGCGGGCGGGATCAACGGCCGCAAACTCAAGCTGATCATCGAGGACAACCAGTCCACCGAAGACGGCGCCGCCAAGGTCACCAGCAAGCTGCTCAACACCGAGAAGGTCGACATCCTCCTCGGCGCCTCGCGGACCGGGCCTAGCCTGGCCATGCGGCCGCTGGCCGAGAAGGCCGAGAAGCCGATGATCTCCTTCGCGGCCAACGCCAAGATCGTCGAAGGCTCCAAGTGGGTCTTCAAGACCGCCCAGAACGACCGTGTCGTCCTGGAGAAGATGGTCGACGACATGAAGGCCAAGAACATCACCAAGGTCGCCGTCGCTCGTGACGCCTCCGGCTTCGGCGAAGGCATCCCGGAGATGCTCACCGAGATCGGTAAGTCCGCAGGCATCACGGTGACGACGGTGCAGAAGTTCGCCCCGGACGCCACCGACTTCACGTCGCAGATGCTCGGCTTGCGTGACTCGAACCCGCAAGCCGTCCTCATCTGGGGCATCCCGCCGGCAGCCGGCCTGGCCCAGAAGGCCTACAAGCAGCTGGCCCTCAACGTGCCGGTCTACCAGTCGCACGGCATCGGCAACCAGGCCTTCCTGGACACCGCTGGTGACAGCGCCAACGGCCTGCTCGCCCCCATGGGCCGCATGCTCGTCGCCGACCAGCTCAAGGCCGACGACCCGCAGAAGGCCGTCGTTACGAAGTTCATCGCCGACTTCAAGGCCAAGTACAACGCCAACCCGTCGACCTTCGCCGGGCACGCCTACGACGGCTTCATGATCGCCGTCGAGTCCCTCAAGAAGGCCGGCACCGATCCCATCAAGTTGCGTGACGCCATCGAGGCGACGAGCAAGTGGCCGGGCATCAGCGGCGTCTTCACGATGACTCCGACGGACCACTCGGGCCTGACCAAGGACGCGCTCATGATCGTCACGGTCGACAACAAGGCCTGGAAGGTCGCAGGCTAAGCACTCATGACCGACCTTCTCCAGCTGGTTTTCTCCGGACTGGCGCAGGGAACGATCTACGGGCTGGTGGCACTCGGTTTCGTCGCAATCTTCGCGGTACGTGAGATCGTCAACCTGGTCCAGGGCGAGTATGCCGCCCTGGCCGGGTTGGCCGCGATCAGTGCGGTCGGAGCCGGGCTGCCCCTGCTCGTAGCCATCGTCTGCGTCATTCCCCTCGTCGTCGGTGTCGCCGTTCTTCTCGAACGGATGACCATCGCGCCCGTCAAGAAGATGACCCCGCTCACCTCGATCATCCTCACCCTGGGCGTATCGACAGCGGTGAAGGCGGTCATGCTCCTCATCTGGGGGCCCGAAGCCAAGGGCCTGCCGAACTTCCCCGGCTCCGACATGACCCTCGGCGGGGTGAGCATCCGCAGCCAGGAGTTGTGGGTGCTCGGCATCGGGGCACTCGTGGCCTATGCCGTCATCTGGTTCTACGAGCACACCGTGCGGGGTAAGTCCCTGCGCGCGTGCGCCGAGCAACCGATCGCGGCCCGACTGGTCGGCATCTCGCCCCGGACGGCCACGGTCGTCGCGTTCGCGGTCGCCGGCTTCACCGGAGCCGTGGCAGGCATCGTCGGCAGCCCGATCTACCTCAGCTCGTGGCAGAGCGGCCTGAGCCTGGGTCTCAAGGGCTTCGTCGCAGCCACCCTCGGCGGTCTGACGTCGCTGCGGGTCGCCATGATCGGCGGCATGGCCCTCGGCGTCCTGGAGAACCTCGTCGCCGGTTACCTGTCCTCGGGTTACCGCGACGCGGTGGCCTTCGTCGTCCTCGTCCTGGTGCTGCTCTTCCGGCCCAACGGTTTGGCCGGCAAGACCGCGGCGGTCCGCGTATGAACCCGCTGTTCAAGCGCCAGATCCCCTTCATCGCCCTCCTGGTCGGCCTGCTCGTCTTCGGAGCCGCCGCGCCGCAACAGATGGTCGATGTCGGGATCTGGGCGCTCATCTATGGTTTCGCGGCCATCGGGCTGTCGCTGCTCATGGGTCTGGCCGGTCAGGTCAGCCTTGGGCACGCCGCCTTCATCGCCGTCGGTGCCTATACGCAGGCGTTGCTCGTGGCCAAGGCCAACCTCAACCCGCTGCTCGCGGCGCCGATCTCGGTCGTCGCAGCCATGCTCGTCGCCCTGCTCGTGGGGTTGCCGCTCTTGCGGTTGCGCGGTCACTTCCTCGCGCTGGCCACCCTCGGCCTGGGCATCATCGTCGGGGTTTTCGTCACCGAGCAGGAGTTCACCGGTGGCACGTCCGGCATCTTCGGCCTGCCCAACATCTCGTTCGGCGGCCGGGTTTACGACACATCCCAGGAGTACTTCCTCCTGCTGACCCCCGTCGTCGTCATCGGGCTCTGGCTGGCCAGCAACCTCGTCCACAGCCGCACCGGGCGCGCACTCAGCGCGGTCAACGACTCCGAGGTCGCGGCCGAGTGCCTCGGCGTGGACACGTTCGCCCTGCGGCTTCGCGTGTTCGTCGTCAGCGCCGGGTATGCCGGTCTGGCCGGTGTGTTTTACACACACTGGTTGACCATCGTCAATCCGTCGGTGTCGCACTTCGAGCTGTCGGTGAAGATCCTGCTGATGGTCGTGCTCGGCGGCCTCGGCACCGTGTGGGGCGCCCTCATCGGTGCTGTCGCGGTGCAGTTGCTCGACGACGGGCTGCGGGGGCTCATTCCCATCCTCATCCCCGATGCCAAGGGCGAGATCCAGCTCATCGGCTTCGGCGTCGTCCTCGTGCTCGTCATCATCCTCATGCCCGGTGGACTGGCTCAACTCTGGGCGCGGCTCATGAGCGCGGTCCGCCAGCGCAAGCACCCCATCGTTCGCGGGGAGCACGAAACCCCCGTTTCGCAGGAGGAGCAGCGGGCGCTCCTCGAGGAGTCGCTCAAACTGCTCGCCAGAGCCGAGCACATGCCGGCGGGGCAGACCATCCTCGCCATCCGCGGCCTCACCAAGCGCTACGGCGGGGTGACGGCGCTGGACAACCTCGACCTGGACGTCAAGGCCGGCGAGATCATGGCGCTCATCGGTCCCAACGGTGCCGGCAAGACGACGGCGTTCAACATGATCACCGGCGTCATGGTGCCCACCGAGGGTTCGGTGCTGCTGCAAGGCACCGAGGTCGCCGGAAAGCGGCCGCATATCGCGGCCGAAATCGGCGCCACCCGTACCTTCCAAAACCTGCAGACCTTCAAGAGCACGACCGTGATCGGTAACGTCAAGGTCGCCCGCCACCTGCGCAGTAAGGCCGGGCTCGTGCGCGGCATGCTGATGTTGGACCGGACCGAGGAGCGCCTCATCGACCAGGCGTCCCAGGCGGCCATCGACGCGATGGGGCTGACCAGCCTGGCAGACAAGCAGATCGCCGACCTGGCCTTCGGCAAGCAACGGCAGGTCGAGGTGGCCCGCGCCCTCGCGCTCGAGCCTTCGGTCCTGCTGTTGGACGAGCCGATGGCCGGCCTGTCCGGTCCGGAGCGCGACAGCCTCAGTTGGCTGCTGCGTCGGGTCAAGGCCAGCGGGGTCACCGTCCTGCTCGTCGAACACGACGTGGCGGCGGTCATGGCGTTGGCCGACCGAGTGGCTGTGCTCGATGACGGCAAACTGATCTCGCTGGGAACTCCTGCCCACGTGACCAGCGATCCGAAGGTCATCGCGGCATACCTTGGTGAGGAAGACGACCAGAGCGGCGGTCCCGCCACGGGAGCACCCACCGCGACATCCGGGGCGGCAGCGGGAGGCCTGGCATGACGACCGACCACATTCCGCGCATCGGGCTGCGGGTCGAGGCGATCGACGCGGCCTACGACCGGCTCCAGGTCCTTTGGGACGTCAGCCTGCACGTCGAGCCGGGGGAGTTGCTCGCCCTCGTCGGATCCAACGGCGCGGGTAAGACGACGGTCCTGCGGTCGGTCTCGGGTCTGCTCAAGCCGGTCCGGGGTCGCGTGCTGCTTGGTGACACCGACATCACGTCGACCAGCGCCGAGAAGATCGCCGAGTTGGGGCTGGCTCACGTCCCGGAGAACCGCCTGGTGTTCCCGTCGCTCACGGTCGAGGACAACCTCGTCCTCGGTGGTTACGTCCGCCGACGCGACGGCCGGTATGCCGTCCGGCGCGACGAGGCGCTGCACCTGTTCCCGCGGTTGCGCGACCGGATCAACCTGCTGGCCGGCGCGCTGTCCGGTGGCGAGCAGCAGATGCTCGCGATGGCGCGCGCATTGATGTCCGATCCGTCGGTCATCATCCTCGACGAGCCGAGCCTGGGCCTGGCGCCCAAGGTCGTCACCGAGATCATGAGCGCGCTCGGCCACCTGCGCGATGAGAAGGGGCTAGCGGTGCTGCTCGTCGAGCAGAACGTCCGGGCCGCTTTCAAGATCGCCGACCGGGTCCTGGTCATGGACCGTGGCCGGGTCGTGGCCGAGGGCACGCCCGCGGAGCTGGCCTCCGACGAGCGGGTCCGCGCGGCATACCTCGGCGGGTCGTCGACCTCATCGAGCGGCGTCGCCGCCCCCGTCACCCGCTCAGGCGGCACGTCTGCCTGAGCCTTGTACCGCACGAACTCGACTAGTCGCTCGACGAAGGAAGTCCTGCCATGAGCAAGCCGTTCGCCTCTTCCACCGACCTGGCCGCTAAGACGGAGACCCTCGAGGTTCTCGCCGACGGCGTCTACGCCCTCACCGCCGAGGGTGACCCGAACGTCGGGGCGATCGAGGGGGAGGACTTCCTCGTCGGGTTCGAGGCGCGGGCGACCCCTGCGGCCGCGCGCGACTGGATCGCCAAGCTGCGCGAGCACACGGACAAGCCCTTCCGTTACCTCGTGCTCTCGCACTACCACGCGGTGCGGGTGCTGGGCGCGGAGGCGTTCGAGGCAGACGAGATCATCGCCCACGAGCGCACCCGGTTCCTCGTCCAGGAGCGCGGCATGCAGGACTGGGCGAGTGAATACGGCCGGATGCCAAGGCTGTTCAAGGAGCCCGAGGGCATCAAGGGTCTCACCTGGCCGACGCTGACCTTCTCGGACGAGATGACCATCCCGCTGGGTGGCGACCGCGGTGACCTGGTCCTGAAGTACCTCGGGCGAGGTCACACCGAGGGCGACATCGTGGCCTGGCTGCCCAAGCACAAGATCATGTTCGCCGGCGACCTCGTCGAGGCCAAGGCCGCGCTCTACACCGGCGACGCGTTCCACCAGGAGTGGGCCTCGACCACGCTCGACGCGGTCAAGGCGATGGGTGCCGAGGCCATCGTCGGTGGGCGCGGCGAAATCCCGCGCGGCGAGGCGGCCGTCAACGCGGCCATCGAGCAGTCCCGTGGCTTCATCACGTCGATCATCGACAACGTCCGGGCCACGCAGGCCGCGGGGGGCACCCTCAAGCAGGCCTTCGACGCGTGCCACGCCGCGCTGTCGCCGACCTACGGTCACTGGCCGATCTTCGAGCACACCCTGCCCTTCGACGTGGCCCGCACGTGGGAAGAGCTGCAGGGCGTCGAGCGGCCGACGATCTGGACCGCCGAGCGCGATCAGGAGATTTGGGCCCAACTGCAGGGCTAGCGTGTGGGCTAGCCTCCGACGATCGGTTACTCCACTCCCGGCAGGAGCGACATGTCGCAGGATCACGGCACCGAGGGGCGCGGACGCGTCCTCGTCATCGGTAACGGCCCGGTCGGTCAGACCGCGGCCCTGTGTCTGGCCCGATGGGGGATCCCCGTCCTCGTGCTGGACTCACGCCCGGAGCGGGACCCCATCGGGAGCAAGGCGTTGTGTCAGCAGCGCGATGTCCTGGATCTGTGGGACGCCTGCGGGGCGGGTGCTGTCGCGACCGAAGGGCTGACCTGGTCGCGGGCGCGCACCTTCTACAAGGACAAGGAACTCTTCTGCTGGGAGATCCCCGACCCGGGGCGCTCCCCGCTGCCGCCCTTCGTCAACATCTCCCAGGCCCGGTCCGAGGCGATCCTCGACGAGGCGATCGCTGCCCAACCGCTCATCGAGGTGTGGTGGGGGACCGAGGTCGTGGGGGTCGCTGGGGGCAAGAGCGACAGTGACGGCTTGGCAACGGTGGTGTGCCGCAGCGGTTTCGGTGAGTTCGAGGTCGCGGGGGAGTATGCCGTCGTCTGCGCCGGATCCAAGGGTGGCCCCTTGCGGGAGGCGCTCGGGGTGACCTTCCCGGGGCGCACCTTCGACGACTCGTTCCTCATCTGCGACATCGAGACCACCTTGAAGGGGTGGGAGAACGAGCGCCGGTTCTACTTCGACCCCGAGTGGAACCCGGGGCGTCAGGTGCTCATCCACCCGTGCCCGAACAGCATCTTCCGGATCGACTGGCAGGTCGACACCGACTTCGACCTGGCGGCCGCGCAGGCCGACGGGTCGCTGGACAAGCGCATCCGTAAGGTCATCGGCAAGAAGCGTGACTATCGGATCGACTGGGTGTCGGTCTATCGCTTCCATGCGCGCAGCGCAGACCGCTTCCGGGTTGGACGGTTCCTCCTCGCGGGCGATGTCGCCCACCTAGTGGCGCCGTTCGGGGCTCGGGGCCTCAACAGCGGCGTGCCGGATGTCGAGAACGCCGCCTGGAAGATCGCCTTCGCCATGAAGGGGTGGGCTGGTCCTGGGCTCGTCGGCAGCTACGAGAGCGAGCGACAGGCCGCTGCTCGCGAGAACCTCGCGGTGACGGCCGCGACGATGGACTTCCTTGTCCCGCAGACGAAGAAGGCCAAGCATCGCCGCAAGGAGATCCTCAAGCGGGCTCGCAAGGACAAGAAGGTCATCCCGCTGGTCGACTCCGGCCGACTGGCGGAGGCCTTCTGGTACGTCGACAGCCCCTTGACCACGCCCGATCCGAGCCGTTTCTGGCCGGGTCGCCCGCCTCGCGGGCAGGCACCGACCCCTGTTCCGGGCGTCATCCTCCCCGATGCCGTGACGGTTTCCGCCGGGCATGGCAAGAGCCGGGTGCGCGAGTTGGCCCGGGAGGGGCTGCTCATCCTCGTGGGCGAGGCAGTCAACACCCACGAGGTCGAGGGGCTGTTGTCTGGGGTCGTGCCGGCCGGTCTGCCGGTGCGGGTGCTGCACTTCTCGGACCTCGGTGACGAGGACGTCGTGGCCACCGGCTTGCAGGCGGTGGCCGAGGAGTTGTGGCTGATCCGGCCCGACGCCCACACCGCGGCGTGCGTCCGCACCCCTGAAGCCCTGGCCGACGCCGTCCACACCCTCCTCGGCCACTGACCGCCTCCTGCCCCTCTCTGCCGGGTCGAGGTATTCGGCCGTCACCTGGCGATGGTGGAATACCTCGACCCGGCAGGGGTTGTCGGTCGGGTGTGATGGGATGACTGGCATGACGTCCGGAATCATTCGCGCGAACCTCGACCTGTCGATCCGACCCCAGGACGACCTGTTCGGCTACACCAACGGCACGTGGTTCGCACAGACCGAGATCCCCGCCGATCGAGGTCGCTACGGCACCTTCGACCACCTGCGCGAGCAGGCCGAGCATGACCTGCGCGAGATCCTCGACGAGGCCGTGGCGTCGGGCGCCGCACCCGACACGTCGATGGGCCGGGTCGCCCTGCTCTATGGCGCGTTCCTCGATGAGACGGCCGTGCAGGCCGCCGGGCTGGGAGCCGTGGCGGGCCTGCTGGCCGAGGTCGATAAGGTGGCCAACGCCGACGTCCTCGTGGCCCTGCTCGCCCGGCTCGACCGGATCGGCATCGGCGGTGCCTTCCACCACTACGTCAACACCGATGACCGCGCCTCGGATCGCTACATCGGTTACCTCCACCAGGGAGGTCTCGGCCTGCCCGACGAGTCGTACTACCGTGAGGAGAGCTACGCCGAGACGCGGGCGGCATACCTGCGCCATGTGACCGCGATGCTGACCCTCGCCGGGCGCCCGGAGCCCGAGGCGGCCGCGGTGCGCGTCCTGAGCCTGGAGACCCGGCTGGCCGCGGGTCATCTCGACAAGGTCGCCGACCGCGACCCAGTCGCCACCTACAACCTGCTCACCGCCGCCGCGCTCGCCGACCTCGCGCCGCACGTCGATTGGGCGGGGTATGCCGCTGCGCTGGGTTCGCCCGACGCCCTCACCGAAGTGGTCGTGCGCCAGCCGGACTACCTGCGTGCCCTGTCCGACGCGCTGGCCGAGGTGTCGATCGGGACGTGGCAGGACTGGCTGGCCTGGCAGATCCTCCACTCTCGGGCGCCGTTCCTCCCGCAGGAGTTCGTCGAGGAGAACTTCGACTTCTACGGCCGCACCCTCGCCGGCACGCCGCAACTGCGCGAGCGCTGGAAGCGCGGTGTTGAGTTGATCGACCGCACGCTGGGCGAGGCCCTGGGTGAGCTCTATGTCGCCCGGCATTTCCCGCCGGCTGCCAAGGCCCGGATGAGCGAGCTCGTCAGCAACCTCGTCGAGGCGTTCCGGCGCTCGTTCGCCGACCGGCAGTGGATGGGCGAGGACACCAAGGCCCAGGCCCTCGCCAAACTCGAGCAGTTCACGCCGAAGATCGGCTACCCCGAGACGTGGCGCGATTACAGCGCCCTCGTGCTCACCGGCGACCTGCTGGCTGACGTGGCCGCGGCGAACGCCTTCGAGAGCGACCGCAGCCTCGCCAAGCTTGGCCGGCCCGTCGATCGTGGCGAGTGGTTCATGAGCCCGCAGACGGTCAACGCCTACTACAACCCGGGCATGAACGAGATCGTCTTCCCCGCCGCGATCCTGCAGCCCCCCTTCTTCGACGTCGAGGCCGACGACGCGGTGAACTATGGCGGCATCGGCGGAGTCATCGGGCATGAGGTCGGGCACGGGTTCGACGACCAAGGCAGCCAATACGACGGCTCGGGCAACCTGCGCAACTGGTGGACCGACGATGATCGGGAGGCCTTCGACGCCCTCGGTGCCAAGCTCGTCGAGCAGTTCAACCGGCTCGAACCCCGCGCCGCTCCGGGACGGACCGTCAACGGAGCACTCACTCTGGGCGAGAACCTCGGTGACCTGGCCGGGCTGGGAGTGGGGCACGCGGCATACCGGATCGCCTGCGGTGACCAACAGCCGCCTGTGCTGGACGGGCTGACCGGCGACCAGCGGTTCTTCGTCGGTTGGGCCCAGGTGTGGTGCGGCAAGGCGCGTGAGGAGACCGCCGTCATGCTCCTCGCGGTCGATCCGCACTCGCCGGCCGAGCACCGCGCCAACGTCGTGCGCAACATCGATGCCTTCCACGAGGCGTTCGGCGTGGGGGAGGGCGACGGCATGTGGCTCGACCCCGCCGACCGGGTGTCCGTCTTCTGATGCGGGCCAACGCGGCTCCCGTTCTGCGGGTCCGAGATGCCCGGGTGGCGATCGCGTGGTGGGCCCGGCTGGGGTTCCAGGTCGAGTTCGAGCATCGCTTCGAGCCGCACTTGCCGCTCTATGTCGGGCTGCGACGCGACGACGCGATCGTCCACCTCTCTGAACACGCGGGCGACGCCCGCGCGCCGGGCCTCGTCTATGTCTACGTGCCCGACATCGATCGGATCGCGGCGGAGTTCGGGGTGAGCGTGAGCGAGGCGCCGTGGGCACGCGAGGTGCAGCTCGTCGACCCTGATCACAATCGGGTGCGCTGTGGGTGCGTCCCGCCAGACTCGGGTGCGTCCCCGCGGATGCGCGTCTCCACGGTCAACCTCTCGGCCGCCGATGTGCCGGGTCTTTCGCGCTTCTACGCCCAACTGCTCGGGTATGCCGTGGACGAGGACAATCCCGACTGGCACTACCTGGCCGCCTCGGACGGCTCGGTGGCGCTGTCCGTGCAACACGAGCCCACCCATTTGCCGCCGGTCTGGCCGCAGTCCGCCGAAGCCCAACAGATGCAGGCGCATCTGGAGATCCGGGTAGATGGCGACCTGGGAGCCGCTGTCGACCGGGCGATCGCGCTGGGAGCCACGCTCGCGGCATACCAGCCGCAGGATGATGTGCGCGTGCTATTCGACCCGGCGGGACATCCGTTCTGCCTATGGGTGCCGAGCTAACGGCGGTCCTGCTCTCGGCGGTCGGCGCGCACTCGCCACCACGTCGAGGTCTTCTGGGAGGGGATTCCCCATGTTCGTCACGGCGGATGACGGGGTAGTGCTGCACGCGGCCTCCGGTGGCGAGGGACCCGATGTCGTGGTGCTCTCCGGGGGACCGGGATGTGTGCACTACCTCGCCGATGAATCGATCGCTCCGGCGGGTTTCAGGTGCTGGTTCCCTGATCCACGGGGGGTCGGAGTTTCTGGTGGGGGGCCACACTCCATGGCTCTGGCCGTCGCCGATCTGGAGGCACTACGCCGGGCGATCGGTGCCGAGCAGTGGATCGTGCTTGGACATTCGTGGGGCTCCGATCTCGCCGTTCGATACGCGCTCGATCACCCTGATCACGTCCGCGGGGTGGTGGGCATCGCCGGACATGGCCTGCACCGCGACCAGGAGTGGTCAGCGGCCTACGAGGCGGGAAATGCGCGTCAAATCCCCATGCCGATCGAGTGGGTGCCAGAGGTGTATTCCGCCCTCCGGGCGTCGTTCACGGAATGGATCCACGAGCCTGAGTTGTGGCGGCAGCTGGCCGACAGCCCGGTGCCGATGACCTTTATCGCGCCAGGGGATGACTTCCGACCGACGTGGCCGCTGCAGCAATTGGCGGCGTTGGTTCCCCGGGGCGCCTTCGAGGTGGTGCCAGGCACGGGTCATGATTTCTGGTCCACGGACCCCCCACCTGTGGCGCGCCGTGTGCACGGCCGCTTGTTCGGCCTTGAAGTAGGCGGACTCGGTTCGGCTCGCCGCACCGTCGACAGCGGACGTGCCGAACTGACGGGCCTCGCCCGGCGCATGTGAGGATGTGACCATGCTCGATCAGCTCTGGCAGGTCATCGCTCTTGTTGTCGTCATCGCCGTCATCGGCGTTGGCCTGGTCGTCGGGCTGCTCCGTGGCCGGCGCGGCAAGGCGCCCTCGCTCCCGCCCACGACGCGGCCCAGCGATCAGCCGGGCGTCGGCCGCCCGGGGGTCGGCAGCCCCGATGGCGGCGGCGTCGCCACGAAGCCCGGCCCGCCGGTCACGACCTCTCCCGCCGTCGAGGCACCGGAGCTGCCGGCGCTGGCCGAACCGGAGACACCGGCATACGAGAGGCCGGAAAGCGCTCGTGGGCGGCTCGCGCGGTTGCGCGCTCGGCTTGCTCGCAGCAACTCGGCCATCGGCAAGGGGCTGCTCGCCCTGCTGTCCCGCGGCGGTCTCGACGAGGCCGCGTGGGAGGACGTCGAGGACACGCTGCTGACCGCAGACCTCGGTGTCGAGGCCACGATGGAGCTCGTCGAGTCGCTCAAGACCAAGGTCAAGGTCGAGGGCACCACCGACGAATCGGTGGTGCGGGGCTGGCTGCGCGAAGACCTCCTGCGCCTCGTCGACCCGACGATGGACCGCCGCGTCGCCTCGTCGCGGGTGGGGGACCGGCCTGCGGTGATCCTTGTCGTCGGCGTGAACGGCACCGGCAAGACCACGACCGTGGGCAAGCTCGCCCGGGTGCTCGTCGCCGAGGATCGCGATGTCGTGCTTGGCGCGGCCGACACCTTCCGCGCCGCCGCCGCCGACCAATTGGCCACTTGGGGTGACCGGGTGGGCGTGCCGACGATCCGCTCCGACCGGGAGGGCGCCGACCCCGCGGCCGTGGCCTTCGACGCGGTCAAGGCGGCGGCCGAGATGGAGGCCGATGTCGTCCTCATCGACACCGCTGGCCGACTGCACAACAAGACCAACCTCATGGACGAGCTCGGCAAGGTCAAGCGCGTCATCGAGAAGCGCAGCCCGATCGACGAGGTGCTGCTCGTGCTGGACGCCACGACCGGCCAGAACGGCCTCGAGCAAGCCCGCGTGTTTGCCGACGTCGTCGACGTCACCGGCATCGTCCTCACCAAGCTCGATGGCACCGCCAAGGGCGGCATCGTCGTCGCGGTCCAGCGCAAACTCGGGGTCCCGGTCAAGCTCGTCGGGCTCGGCGAAGGACCGGACGACTTGGCGCCCTTCGACCCCGCTGCGTTCGTCGACGCGCTGTTGGACTGAGCGCGGCGCTCGTCGCGCCGCACGGTGGGTGGGGCGCGACGCGGCATACCGCTGCGGTATGCCGCGTCGCCCCCGAAACGTGATCCTTACCTGGCGTCGGCGTCGATAACACGCCCGAAACAATCCTGGGCGTCCCCGGAAACCCGGGCGCTCCATCGTTACCGCATGAGCACACCACTGATGCCATTGGCAGACGCCACGGCGACTATCGACTATGCGGCGACGACCTTCGTCATCCTGTGCGCGTCGCTCGTCCTTCTCATGACGGTTCCTGCGCTGGCCCTCTTCTACGGAGGCATGACCCGCTCGAAATCCGTCCTCAACATGATGATGATGTCCTTCGGAGCTGCGGGGCTCGTCGGCGTCCTCTACGTCCTCTACGGCTACTCGATGTCCTTCGGGACCGAGAACATCGCCGGGATCATCGCCAACCCGTTCGAGAAGTTCGGGCTGGCCGGGACCGACGGGTTGGTCAACCCGTTCGGCTACGAGGGCTACGGGAACATCCCCGAACTCGCCCTCGTCGCCTTCCAGTTGACCTTCGCCGTCATCACGGTGGCCCTCATCAGCGGTGCGATCGCCGACCGGGTGAAGTTCTCGACCTGGATGGTGTTCGCGGGCCTGTGGGTCACGCTGGCCTACTTCCCGATGGCGCACATGGTCTGGGGCGGCGGCCTGCTGTCGGCCGCCGACGGTGGCCTGTCGGCCGCGATCTTCGGGTCGACCGACGGCAAGGCGGACGTCGTCCCGATCGACTTCGCTGGTGGGACGGTCGTCCACATCAACGCCGGTATGGCCGGCCTGGTCCTGGCCCTCCTGGTCGGACTGCGCCTCGGCTTCGGCAAGGTCGCGATGCGGCCGCACAACGTCCCGCTGACGATGATTGGCGCCGGGCTGCTGTGGTTCGGCTGGTTCGGGTTCAACGCCGGCTCGGAGTTGGCTGCCGACGGAACCGCCGCCCTCGCGTGGGTCAACACGACCGCCGCGACCGCGGCTGCGATGCTCGGCTGGCTCCTGGTGGAGAAGGTGCGGGACGGGCACGCGACGTCGGTCGGCGCGGCCTCCGGGATCGTCGCCGGACTCGTCGCGATCACGCCCGCCTGTGGGGCCCTCAACCCGCTCGGCTCGCTCATCCTCGGTGCTATCGCCGGTGGGCTGTGCGCGCTGGCCGTGGGCCTGAAGTACAAGTTCCGCTACGACGACAGCCTTGACGTCGTCGGTGTCCACCTCGTGGCCGGCCTCTGGGGGACGGTGGGCGCGGGCCTGCTCTCCACCACCACCGGTCTGTTCTACGGTGGCGGTATTCGCCAGACCCTCCTGCAGATCGTTATCGCTCTCGTGACCGTCGTCTTCTCCGGAGTCGTCACCCTCGTCCTCGGTCTCATCCTCAAGGCCACGATGGGATGGCGGATCGACAAGGACGCCGAGACCTCGGGCATCGACCAGGACGTGCACGCCGAGTCCGCCTACGACCTCACCGCCAGCAGCGGTGGCCGGTTCGGCGGGGCCTTCGCCGACGCCGGAATTACCAAGTCGTCCACGTCGTCCACGCCCGCCCCGCCCGCCTCGATCACGGAAGGAGCGAGCGCATGAAGCTCGTCACCGCCATCATCAAGCCCCACCAGCTCGACACCGTCAAGGAAGCCCTCGAGGCCTACGGCATCTCGGGCATGACGATCAGCGAGGCCTCTGGCTTCGGTCGCCAGAAGGGCCACAGCGAGGTCTACCGAGGCGCCGAGTACACCGTCGACTTCGTGCCGAAGGTGCGTCTGGAGGTTCTGTCCGACGACGTCGACACCGCAGGTGTCATCGACGTCATCCTCAAGGCCGCCCAGACCGGACGGATCGGGGATGGCAAGATCTGGTCGGTTCCCGTGCATGATCTGGTGCGTGTCCGCACCGGCGAGCGCGGCGTCGACGCCATTTGACGTCACCTGCACGCCGGTGGTGTCCGAGCACTGACGACAAGGAAGTTCGGATCCCATGACCGACGTTTCGCAACGACGGCTCGACGTGGCCGGCACCCGCAGCTTCGCTGCTGCGGGTGCCGGTCCGGCGCGTCGGGCCGCGCTCGCCGAATTCGCCCGCACCTGGCTGGTGGATCGCTGGGCCGAAGCCGCGCAGGGCCGCCCGACGCCGGGCCTGGCCCTGGCTGCGGTGGGAAGCATCGCCCGGGGCGATGCGGGACCACTGAGTGATTACGACCTCGTCCTGCTCCATGAGGGCCGGGCAATGAGCCAGAAGGACATCGACCGCTTCGCCGATCGGCTCTGGTATCCCATGTGGGACTCCGGGATCAAGATCGACCATTCGGTCCGGACCCTGGGCCAGTGCCGCCAGGTGGCCGGCGCCGACCTGTCCGCGGCGGTCGGACTGCTCGACCTCAGCCACCTTGCGGGGGAGGAGAACCTCGTCGCCGCGGCCCGCTCGGCGGTCGCCCAGGACTGGCGCGCCAATGCCCGGCGGCGCCTGCCGGAGGTGCTCGACGCGGTGACTGCACGGCATACCCGGATGGGGGACTGCGCGCACCTCATCGAGCCGGACCTCAAGGAGGCCCGCGGTGGACTGCGCGACATGACTGTCCTGCGGGCCCTGACGGCGGCATGGCTCGCCGACCGCCCGCACGGTGAGGTCGACGCGGCATACCTGCGCATCCTCGACGTGCGCGATGCCGTCCACATGGTCACCGGCCGGGCCCGCGACCGACTCGGTCGCGAGGACCACGACGCCGTCGCGGCCCTGCTCGGTTATGACGACACCGACCTCATGCTCACTGATCTGTCGCAGGCTGCGCGCATCGTGGGCTACGCGCTCGACGGAACGCTCCGGCGCGCCTCGCAATCCCAGCGGGCCCGGGTGCTGCGGGTCGGGCCGCGTCGGCCGAGCCTGGAAGCCCTCGGTTACGGCCTGTTCCTGCACGACGGCGAAGCGGTGCTCGGGCCGGGCGTCGACCCCCACGCCAACCCCACGTTGGCGCTGCGGGCGGCCGGGATCGCTGCACGTGCAGGGGTGTCACTGGCCCCGGCCACCCTGGCGAACCTCGCGGCGGGCTGCCCGCCGCTACCGCAGCCCTGGCCGGCTGACGCGCTGGCTCTCTTCACCGACCTGCTCGCTGCCGGTCCGGGCCTGGTCGGGGTCTGGGAGGGCTTGGACCTGGCCGGCATCATCGAGCAGTGGATCCCGGAATGGCGCGAGGTCCGCAGCCGGCCGCAGCACAACGCGGTCCACCGGCACACCGTCGACCGACACTCGATCGAGGCGGTCGTCGTGGCCGGCGGGTTGGTGCGCGATGTCCAGCGCCCCGACCTCTTGCTGCTGGCCGCGCTGCTGCACGACATCGGCAAGGTCGCCGGCGCCGCCGATCACGCGGAGGTCGGTGCCCCGGTCGCCGATCGGATCCTCGGTCGACTGGGGGTTGCGGACGCCGATCGGGCGCTCGTTGTGCGGCTCGTGCGCGAACACCTGACCCTCGTCGAGTTGGCCACCCGGCGCGACCCGCACGACCCGGCGACCGTCGCCTCCCTTTCGGCGGCCGTCGACGGCTCGTTGGAGACGCTGGCGCTGTTGCGAGCCCTCACCGAGGCCGACGCCTGCGCGGCGGGTCCGGCAGCGTGGACGGATTGGCGGGCTCAACTCGTCGCCCGGCTCACCGCGGTCGGCGCGCGGGCCCTGCGCGAGCGGCCCGAGCGGTCCGATGCGGAGGCGGTCGGCGGGATCAGCGATGGCGGGCTGGGTGACGACGGCCCTGGTGCCACGGCTGCCGAGATTGCCGAGGTGGCCGCTGGGCGGCCCGTGGTCCGGGTCGACCGGCTCGGCACCGCGCACCGCCTGCACATCGTCGACAACGACCGGACGGGCCTGTTCGCCGACACCACCGGGCTGCTCGCGGCCACCGGCTTCATCGTGCGTTCGGCGCTGCTGCGGACCGTCGACGGCATCGCCGTCAACGAGTGGCACGTCGACTCTCCGTCGGGGGACGCCCCGGACGGGGGCATGCTCTCCCGCGGGTTGGGCCGCTTGGCGATGGGCGACCGATCACCGTTGG
>Ga0209718_1001581_pt1 | contig 25137 bp, 22 predicted proteins | sample AD_JPNAS1_MetaG_FD_184420 | JGI IMG/M metagenome (GOLD analysis project Ga0209718, IMG submission 184420) | Active sludge microbial communities of municipal wastewater-treating anaerobic digesters from Japan - AD_JPNAS1_MetaG (SPAdes) (version 2) | ecosystem: Engineered > Bioreactor > Anaerobic... | reverse complement strand
GCCGGTCGCCAGGGCGCCCATGGCCAGCAGGATCTGGAGTGTGATCTCGTCCTTGCCCCCAAACGCGCCTCCCGTCGGACTCGTGACCACTCGAATCCTGGAAGGCTTGATTCCGAGCGCCCTGGAGACTTGCATCTGATCGCGGTATGGGTGTTGAGCTCCGCAGTATACCGTGACGTCGCCTTCCGGACCAGGTACTCCCACTCCCTGCTCAGGCTCCATGAAGGCATGCATCTGCCGAGGCAGCTTGTAAAGGCCTTCCACGATCAAGTCGGACTCGGCAAACCCCTGCTCTACATCGCCGTTCTCCACATGAGTCTGCATGTGCACATTGCCCGATTCATGCACTCTAGGCGAATCGGGCAGAATAGCCGCCTCAGGATCGTCCACGACGGGCAGGACCTCATAGTCCACATTTACAAGCGCCAGGGCCCGCTTAGCTTGTTCGGCGCTCTCCGCTATCACCAGAGCCACCGCGTCGCCCATGTACCTGACCTTGTCGCGGCACAATACCGGCTGGTCGGGGATGGCTATTCCGTAGCCGTTGAGCCCTCCCACGTCGCGCCAAGTGAGCACTTTGACCACTCCCGGCGCGCTCTCGGCCCTGGATGTATCGATCGACTTGATATGGGCGTGTGGATACTTGCTTCTCAGCACGCGCCCGTAGGCCATCCCGGGGAACTTCAAATCGCCCATGTACTTCTGCTCGCCGGTGACCTTGCCGCGCGCATCCACCCGCGTTACAGGCCTACCTACCCATTTGAAGTCATGCATGGCGCGTCCCTCACTATCCCCCGCCAACGGGATGCATCAACGCGATCTCGTCCCCGTCGGACAGAGTCTTGTCGTCGAACTCGCGGCGATGGTTGACCAGCGCCATCACGTAGCTGGCATCGGCCAGCCCGATATGGCGGTACAGGTCTGCCACCGTCGACCCCCGCGGAAGATCCAAAGTCGCGTCGGCCTTTTCCAGTCGGCAGGCGAGTTCGCCGAAGGCTACGACATGCACTCGAATACAGTTGGAGTCGCCGCCTCGGGCCTCAGGCCTCAGGTTCGCCGACTCTGACTGGGCCCGGCCCGGCCCGCGCTCGGCGCATGGGCCTTGTGCGTCGTCCGCGCCCGACGCCTCGCGCTCTGACCGACCCGGCTGACCCTGGCGGCAATAGTGCTGTTCGCCCTGGCCGCCTAGAGCCTCAGCCGTCCATTTGGCTCTCGGCTCATCTACCTCGTCAGGCCATACAGCCGCGTAGAGCGCCTGATAGGCCAGGGCCTCTACCATGGCCAGCCTGTATTCGCGCGACCCGCGTATATCGGTTATCGGCGAGGCGGCATCACCGGCCAAGGAGCACACCTCTGTGAGCAACTCAGCGGTAACTTGCCGGCCTTCCAATGCCTCCTCCAGCCGGCGCGCACGCACCACAACAGGCGCCACTGACCCGAGCGCCACCGCGACGCGGCTCAGCGCGCCGCGCTCAAGATGCGCATGTACAGCCACACTGGCGATGGCAATGGACAGGGCATGTCGCTGGCCCAGCTTCCGAAAGGCCCACACGTCTCCCGGCTCATCGCACGGGACCTCGACCCCCAGGATTACCTCACCCAAGCCAAGCTCCGACTTGCCCGGGCCCAGGAAGAACCGGTCGGCCTCGATCGCCCGCTGCCCCGCGAGCCCCAGGGCTATTATCCGGGCGCCCATGGCTATGAGCGCCAGAATCGTATCGCCCGCCGGAGAGGCGGTTGCGATATTGCCGCCCAGAGTGCCGCGGTTCCTGATCTGGGGAGAACCTACGGCCGCGCTCGCCGCTGCCAGCAGCGGAGCTTTCTCCGCCGCCAGCGGCGAACCGGATAGACGCGCGTGTGTGCATCCGGCCCCCACCCACAGCGTGCGGCCTGTATCCTCAATTGACGACATGTCGGTCGCGCGGTCGATGCTGATCACCGCAGACGGCCTGACCTTCCCGTCCTTCATCTTCACCAGAAGGTCGGTGCAGCCCGCCGCCAGTACCGCCCCCGGCTCGGCCGCCAGCATCTCCACCGCCTCGCGGGCGCACCGCGCCGAAAGCGCCCTGAAAGTGTCCATCTGCTCAGCTCACCTCCCTCGAGCAGGCGATGCGGGCCCTACCTGGGCGCCATCTGGATGCACTCAAATACTGGGCAGACGCTGGCGCACATGGCGCACCCTACGCACTTCTCTTCATCAACGTGCGGCAACCTCTTGTCGTCGAGGGTGATTGCCTGGTGCCCACCGTCCTGGCACGCAATGTAGCAGACATCGCACTTGACGCATGTCTCCAGGTTGATCTTCGACACCGGCTTGTACTCCCGCGACAGATGAGAGTGCTCCACGATATTGGGAAGCGCCAAGCCCACGAGTTCCTCCACTCGCGACATGCCCTTGTCCTCAAGGTAGACTGACAGGCCATCGGTGAGATCCTCAATAATCCTGAACCCGTGCTTCATCGCAGCAGTGCAGACCTGCAGGTTCCTTGCGCCGCACAGCAGAAACTCCACAGCGTCGCGCCACGTGCTGATGCCGCCTGTTGCTGATATGGGCATGTCCACAGCCTTGGCTATCTCCGCTACGCATCGCAAAGAGATGGGCTTGATAGCCGCGCCGGAGTAGCCTCCGTACGAAGACTTGCCGTCAACGACCGGATAGGGGACGAAATTGTCAATATCCACGCCGATGAGGCATTTCACTGTGTTGATGGCGGTTATGGCGTCCGCCCCTGACTTTTGCACCGCACGGGCAATGTGCGGCAGGTCCGCCACCAGGGGCGTGACCTTGATCGACACCGGCACGCGCGAGGCGGCCTCCTTAACCCATCTGGCCGTGCGCTCCGTAAGCTCAGCGTCCTGGCCGATTGTGGAGCCCATGCCGCGTTCGGGCATACCGTGCGGACACGAAAAGCTGCACTCGATGAAGTCCACGCCTGCGGCTTCGAGCCTTCGCACCAGGGCCTGCCAGTGCTCCTTTTTTTGGCCCATGATACTCGCCCCGACTACCTTGTGCGGATATGCCTTCTTCAGCTCCCGAACGTCCTTCTCTACCTGGTCGATGTGGCGCTCCGAGATAAGGTCGATGTTCTGCAGGCCGATCACTTTCTTGTCCTCGAAGTCGAGCCCGGCCATCATGGGGTAGACCAGTTCAACAACCTCTTCTTCCACCGATGTGGTCTTGAGCACTGCCGCAGCCCATCCGGCGTCGAATGCCCTGGCCACCATCTCCGCATTGTCAGTGCATGGAGAGGCTGCCAGCGTAAACGGGTTCTCGAACTTGATCCCTGCGAACTTGATAGAAAGATCCACCGACACTCCGATCCCTCCATTAATAGATAATTCCGGTTAAGAGTCAGCCGCGCGCGGGAGTCACTGAGTCGAGATATGCCCGGATCCCTTCCGCGGCCCGAAGACCCTCGCTCACTGCCTGCACCACAGTGGTTCCTCCATTGACAGCGTCTCCGCCGGCAAAAACCCCTGCAACCGATGTCGCCGCGGTATCGGCGTCCACTGCGATCATCCCAGATTCCGAACGCGCGAGCGACGGAAGAGAGCTGAATATGGACTCGTTCGGCGCCTGCCCGAATGCAAGCACCACAGTATCGGCCGCTATCGTGTCGTCGGGCTCGCCCGAAGGCACCGGGCGCGGTCGGCCAGAAGCGTCGTCTTCAGCCAGCTTCATCCTGGTCATCCGCACGCCTTGAACCTTGCCTTCCGCCTGCAGCACCTCCGCCGGCGATAGCAGGAAGACAAGCTTCACCCCTTCTTCCTCGGCGAGCTCGACTTCCTCCGCCCACGCCGGCATCTCGGCACGCGTGCGCCGGTAGGCTACGGCGACCGACTCCGCTCCCATCCGAAGCGCGGTGCATGCCGCATCGACGGCCACATTGCCTCCGCCGAGCACAACTACTTGGCCCAAAGGCTGCGCGATGACCTCTCCGAGGGCTTGCTGGCGCGTGTTCTCGTCCGGTTCGCCTGCGGCCCGCAGGAACGAATAGGCTGATATGACCCCGGGCACATCGGCCCCCGGAATGCTGGGGGATTCGGGCTCGCCCAGCCCTGCCCCGATGAACACCGCATCATACTGGCGCACCAGATCAGCCATGTCCACGTCCCTGCCAACCTCAGTATTGGGCACAAACTGCACACCTGCACTGAGTATCCAGGCAATCTCTTGGTCCAGCACTTCTCGCGGCAGACGGTAAGAGGGTATTCCGTACCGCATGACCCCTCCCGGCTGCGGCGACCGGTCGTATAGAGTGACCGCCTCTCCTGCGGCCGCGAGCGCCAGGCTGCAGGCAAGCCCCGCAGGGCCCGCCCCGATTACGGCTACCTTCCTGCCGGTGGGCTCGGCCGCCGCCACCGGCCGGATTCCGCGAGCCATCTCCTGATCCATTGCATACCGCTGTAGGCAGGCGATGGCAACAGGCTCCGACAGCCCTGCGCTGGTGCATCCCTTTTCGCACTGAGCCTCGGACGGACATACGCGCGCGCACACTGCCCCAAACGGATTGGACTGCCTGATCAGGCGGGCAGCCCCCACCATGTTCCGTTGTGATATGCGGCGTATGAACCCGGGGATGTCGATCCCGACCGGGCAACCCTTGACGCAGGGGGCATCGTGGCAGAAGATGCACCTGCCGGCCTCAGCCAGAGCTTGATGGGGCTTCAGCCCACGGTCTACCTCTTCCATAGTTGACACCCGAGTCGGTATGTCGAGAGTATCAGGCGTTTGACGTGCCGCCATATCCCGCACCTCCCTGCAAGCATTTCGGATCGCGACCGTTCCTGGCCGCGACCAGCTCAGCAACGACGCTCACGGCAATCTCGCGAGGCGAATCGCCGCCGATGGCGAGGCCGATGGGCGCATGCACGGCGGCCAGCGCTTCGTCGGAAACGCCCTTGGCCCGGAGCCCCTCAAAACAGCTGTTGACCTTGGGCTTGCTTCCCATCATGCCTACGTAGTATGGGCGCCGCTCCAGCCGGAGGATTTCGTACAGGACCTGGGCGTCCCAGGCGTGGCCGCGAGTGACTATCACAACGTAAGAGTCGGCCCCGCCCGGCGCCTTCGACGCGGCCTCAACAAAATCGCAGGCCATCACTGAATGAGCCCACGGCGCGCGCTTCTCGTCGGCGTACTCCGGCCGATCGTCAACCAAAGTGACTCGAAACCCGGCGAATGCCGCAAGCTCCCCTACTGCCAGGCCTACATGCCCCGCTCCGAACACCCATACCTCCGGGCCGGGCGACATGTAGTCCACGAACAGCTCGATTTCCCCTCCGCACACCATGCCGAGCTGAGCCAGGCCGCCGCACTCCTCGGCAAAGCAGAGGCGGGTCGAGGCCCTGGAGCGTATCGCCGCGAGCGCCGCCTGGACCGCCTGCGCCTCCAGAGCGCCGCCGCCCACAGTGCCTGTGGTCTTCCCGTCCGGGCGAACTACCATCTTGAACCCGGGTTTGGCCGGCGTCATGCCGCCCGAGGCGATGACTGTCACCAATGCCGCAGGTTGGCCCGACTCGAGCGTCCGAACAGCCTCCTGCAATACGTCAATCCCCATCTGCTTCACTTCCCTCTGGTTCGTCCGTGCAAGACGCAGGTTCAAACATGCGCGTGAGCGCCTCGGTGTAGTCGCACGGAGTATCAAGGTCCATCGTGATACCTGCCGATGGGACCTCAACAAGGCTCCATGCCGGACCGGTGTTGGCGTTCACGATATCTCTGAGAGTGCGCGCGGTTCCGGGCCCGGGCGCCGGGGCGCGTCCCAACGCCTCCAGCTCATCGCGGAGCCCCGCGGAGAGCAGCACCGGGTGGCCCCGCCGCCCGCCGTGCGCCGGAGCTATTACAGCCGCGACACGCTCTGCAGGCGACCTCTGCGCGAATGCCGCTATCAGCACATTGATGACATCGACATCTACAGCCGGATGGTCCGACAGGGCGATCAGGAACGCTTCCGCATCGGCCCTTGCCGCCCCGACGCCGCAAGCCACCGAAGCGGCCATTCCGTCGTTCCATGCAGCGTTCACCACAACGCGGATGGGCGCCGTCCGGCCCTGATCCCCCTGGCGCTCCCGCCCGTGCCCCTGCCGATGCGCGCCAAGCTCGTCTTCCAGCACAGCGCGGGCCACCGCGCCGGCTCGACACCCCACGACCACTACCACCTCGCAGGCCATGGACGAGGCGAATGTGTGGGCCACGTGGCGCACCATTGGCACGCCTCCCCATGGCAACAGCTGTTTAGGCCGCCCCATCCGGGTCGACGCGCCGGCAGCCAACACTATGGCGGATACCGCAGGCAGCCCCACGCCGGCGCCAATCATCCCCGGGCCGAGTCGGCGCCCTGCTCAGCTGCCCACCCGGCCATTCGCCGCGCAGCATCGTCAATTGACTCGATGATGGCCTTGTAGCCGGTACAGCGGCACAGATTGCCCGATATGGCCTCGCGTATCTGGCCCTGGGTCGGAAGCGGATTCGATGCAAGCAGAGCAACGGCCGACATGATCATGCCCGGTGTGCAAAAGCCGCACTGTACTGCACCGTGCTGTATGAATGCTTCCTGCACGGGGTGGAGCAGCTCGCCCTGGCTGAGCCCCTCGATAGTGACGATGCTCCGCCCCGTGCACTGGTAGGCGAATACGAGGCAGGAGTTGACAGGAGCGCTGTCGAGCAAGACGGTGCACGCTCCGCACTCTCCCTTGCCGCAACCCTCCTTTGTGCCGGTTAGGTCGAGCTCGTCCCTGACAAACTGGAGCAGTGTCATGGACGTAGGCACAGTCCTGACGTATTCGTGGCCATTGACGGTGATCCTTACCCTGACGGCCTCCATGAAACGCCGTTCTCCTTTCACGGTCAAGTGTCGGTTCGCCCCACACGCGGAGGGGCGTTCTCGGCGCGCAGGAGTTAGCCTCCTCCCACCTACCTAAACCTACTCAAGCTGAAGCGCTGACGAACTCGCCCGCTCCGCCTGCGCCGCAGAACCTCCCGTGTGCCGCGACAAGGCTGCCCCGGAGGTATACCTCCCTCACCTCGCAGCTGACTTCCATCCCTTCGTACGGCGTGTACCCGGCCCTTGAGAGCAGCTGGGCCCCGGATAGCCTGCGCCGGACCGTGGGATCGAGTATGACGATATCGGCGTCGAGACCCGGCGCTATGCGGCCTTTCCTGTGAGACAGGCCAAACAGGCGCGCGGGACTTGCGCACATCATCTCCGCCATCTGACCGACGGTGATTATCCCGGTAGCCACGCCGTAAGTGTACACCAGGGGCAAGAGCGTCTGCACGCCGGGGATCCCGGGCAAGGTGTCGAAGCAAGAACGCCCGAGCTCCTTCTGCTCAGGCGTAAAAGCGCAATGGTCAGTGGAGAATGTGTCAATGTCGCCGGCTGCAACAGCCGCCCAGAGCGCTTCCTGATCTGCCTGAGTGCGCAATGGAGGGCTCATTATGAACAGACGGGCGTCGGCGCCCGAGTACCGGCCCTCGTCGAGCAGGAGATAGTGCGGACACGTCTCGGCCATCACTTGCCGACCTTCGCGCCTGGCCCCTGCGATTGCCCGCACAGCGCTGCGAGTGGACACATGCACGAAGTAGACTGGCGCGTCCGCTGCCCCGGCCGCCTCGATTACATTTCGAACAGCGCGCTCCTCCGCCTCTCGAGGCCTCGACTGCCCGTGGTACGCAGGGGAAACGTGCCCAGCAGCCTCAAGCCGACCGCGGGCCTGCTCGATCAGGGCGTCGTCCTCGGCATGCACAGTGACGAGCACACCATGGCGTTTCGCCTCGCGAAGCAGAGCCTCAAGGTCGCCTCCCTCCAGCATGTAGCCTGCATCCTTGTAGGTGGTGAAAACCTTCACGCTGCCTATTCCGGCCCGGCGCAACTCGGCAAGCTGATCGCCTATGTCGCTACCGATCCGGATGCAGTTCTGGTGGACTGCATAGTCCACGGCAGCCTGCGGCCTGATCTCCGAAAGCCGCACAGCAGCGCATTGCGACAACGTCATCCCGGGAAGGTGGTCCGCATAGTCGATGGCAGTAGTCACGCCGCCCGCAGCCGCGCAACGAGTGCCTGACGCAAAATCGTCTGCCGTGACGGTGCCGCGGGAGCGCAGCCCAAAGTGAACATGGGGATCGATCACGCCCGACATCACCAGCATGCCGCGGGCATCTACCTCTCGTTCAGCCCTGACCCCGCCCCTGATTGCCCGACCGCCGTCATCGGCGGGCAGGACTCGGACAATCACGCCATCTTTGATCAAGACATCGGCAACTGCCACTGAACCGGATGACACAACATTGCCGCCCAGTATTGCCAGGTCATACATACACTGCACCTCTATCTAGACCGATGTCAAGCTCACCCTCGCCCGCGCCGCAAGCCGCAGGCCGCAAGCCGCAGGCCGCGCAGCGCGTCACGCCAGCACGCTTGGCGCGACGCGGGCGAGCTCTCGCTCGAGAAGAGTGATGTCCGGTGGGATAGTAACAGGCTCGCCGGCTGCGCGGATGCCTGTCTGTATATCCTTTAGGCCATTGCCGGTTACTATCGCACAGGCACTGGCCGACGAATCGACAATACCCTCGCGCACGGCGCGCGCGAGACCCGCCAGACCCGCGACGCCCGCCGGCTCCCCGAAAACCCCTGCGGTGCGACCGAGCAGCCTCATCGCGGAGAGGATCTCCTCATCGGACACGTCGATCATCGTTCCGCCCGAATCGCGTACGGCGTTCACTGCCTTCACCGGATTCCTGGGCTCACCCACTGCAATGGAATCGGCGATCGTATCTTCACGCCCAGGCTGCATGGGCCTGCCCGTCCTGAACGATACACTGATCGGGTTGGACCCCTCAGCCTGGACGCCGAGGATTCTGGGCGTCCGAGGTATTGCGCCAATATTAAGTAATTCTCGGAACCCCTTCCATACTCCTGCAATCGTGCACCCGTCTCCTACGGATACCGCCACCCAGTCCGGCAGGGCTGAGCCGAGCTCCTCGCATATCTCGAATGATACCGTCTTCTTGCCTTCGACCATGTACGGGTTGATCGCGGCATTTCGGTTGTACCACCCATAGCGCTGAATGGCCTCGCGCGACAGGTTGAATGCGTCCCTGTAGCTGCCCTGCACGCGTATGACAACGGCATTGAATATGCGGAGTTGCGCCAGTTTCCCTGCCGGGGCTCGCTCGGGAACGAATATCACGGCAGGCAGGCCCACTGATGCCGCGCAACCCGCACAGGACGATGCAGCGTTGCCCGTAGAGGAACAACTGATAGTGGAGGCCCCGGCCTCGAGCGCCATAGCCACAGCCACAGCCGACGCGCGGTCCTTCAGTGACGCCGTGGGGTTGACTCCATCGTCCTTCATGAACACATCCGAAAGCCCGATCTCCTCCGCGAGCCTCGGAGCGCGGTAGATAGGTGTTCCGCCTACTCTGAGCTTCGGGCGAGGGCCTCCGGGCGCCACAGGCAACAGATCTTCATATCGCCATATGGACCTGTCAGGGTTGTTGGCGAGAGCCTGCATGAAACGGCCGCCGTCAATTGAGCCGTAGTCATATACAACATCGAGAATGCCGCCGCACGCAGGACACGAATACGTGGGGGGAAGAGCGCCGTACTGAGCTCGGCATGAGACGCAGGCAAAGGACTTCACGCGGTTCATCAACTGTCAAGCCTCCCCGGCAGCCTGTGTGACTGCACAATGTGGCAATTCAACGTATCATCTCGATTCCCTCCATTTGATCAGGCAATGCTTACGACATGGTCGGTAGGAGCGCATTCGGCCATAATGCCCGGAGAAGCGAGCAGAATCACTTGTCGTGTGAGAGACACTCGTCGAAGAGCAGCTAGAAGCCCGGCAGGGATGGGAACCGGCGACAAGTGCTCCACGACCAGAGGCGCAACGTCGTGCCCGTCCGCCGGCTCCCTGATAGCCAGTTCGACGGCGAGTTGAGCCTGCTTTCGAATGCACTCGTCCGCCCTGCGAGCTCCCTCGAGGAAGAATGTGGCCTGCCCATCCTCCGTTGTGCACGTCACGCGCGCGTCGCGGGCTTCGGTGATGAAGCGAAGGATGTCCGACACCGACTCAGCCAGCCTTGCGCCGGCCTCAGGGGTGCGTTCGTCCAGCAGTTCCTGAAGAAGCTCGCGGGCGCATGCTGCGGCCTCCTTCTCGAACGATCCTCTCTGGTCCGCGATAGCCGCCTCAGCTGCATCGCTGGCTGCCTCCCACACATTGATGGCGCCGAGCTCACTCTCTGCCTCTTCAAGCTCCAGCGAACATGCAGCGAGCTCACTGACGAGACGCTCTCTCTCCACGGCCTTGAGAGCGTATTCCTCTGAGAGCTCGCCAAGGCGCCCGTTTGCCCTTGCATCGCAGAGCGCATCCCGGTTGGCCTCGGCCATGGCGATCTCCTCCGCGACTATCTCCATGTCCATCTCGATGCCGCCCTCGGTTAGCCCCCCCAAAGCGGATTCGAGCCTGCCATGGGCATCCTGGGTTGCCCAATCGAGCCGGCGATAGCGCTCATAGGCATCAAGATAGCTCGAGGCTGAAGCGAAGCCCGTCGTTCGCAAAACCTCCCCCAGCCTTTCGCGGGCTCGCACCGAGCTTACGCGCACTAAGTCGGCCATGTTACGCTGGCGGGTGGAATCGGCCAGAGCCTCCTTCATCTCGTCGGCTATGGCGTCCCGTCGCTGCTCCAGACGGCGCCGGTCGTCCAGATCGTGTACATATTCTTCCAGTGAGCGTCCGCCGAGCATTGAGGAAAGCTGCTGCCTGTTCCACGCGAGTTGCCTGGCGAGCGCAGCCCTCTCCTTATCCAGGGCAGCTCGTGCCTCGGCGCGCCCTTCGATCTCGATTCCCCGGTGGATCCCGTACACAGTCGCCAGCAGACCCGCCGCCAGCGATGTCAGGAGCACCGACACTCCGGTTTGGGAAACGGCCGCAACAGGCGATGGCCACATGTTGGGAGGAAGCAGGATGGCCATGAGAGACAGCGCGGCTACCACCGCGCCTGCAATCGTCAGCCGCTCTGCCAGTCTCCTCTGCATGAGCACTCGGTCTGCGGACGCGATCTGCGAGGCTACCCTGTCGAGCGCCTCTTCCTTATCCCGGATGACGGCAGTCAACGTGCGGGCCTGCGAGGCCGTATGCTCAGAACGATTTTTGCCGCGCGCCGACCGGATCTTCTCCTGCGCCAGCGCCTCCTCCACCCTGAGCTGCGCCACCCAGGCTGCCACGCGCGACAGCTTCGCCTCGCTGTCTTGAGCTTTCCCTTCCAGGTCGCGCAGAGATCCGTCGAGCGACCGTACTTCGGCTGCTATGGCAGGCTCGAAGGCGCCGTCATTGCCGGGGCAGGCGGAACGGCGGGCACACGCCTCTTCCAGCGCTGCTCTGGCGACTCGCGCGGATGAGAGCCTCTCGCCGCATTCATTGAAGCACGCCTTGAGCCGTTCGATGTATCTCTGTATGTCGTCGCGCTCGACACACGCAATAAGGACAGACTCGATACTCGATAGCCGGCTGTCGATGAAGCTCACTCGTTCGGCAAGCCACGAGAGCCTGGACTCAATCGCCGCCCGCCGAGTGCGAAGGCTGTGCGCCTGGTCAACTAGGCCTTCCAGGCGGGCGCGGTCGACATGCATGCCGGCGTCGCGAACCTCCTCGCCCTCTTCCACGCCCTCCCCGGCAATGATGCCGTCCATAGCGGCGATGGCCGCGCATAGCTTTGTTTCCGCCACGGGCAGCGCCGACGACAGGGGCAGCCTGAGGATGGCCGTGCGCCCATCAAGACGAGGCCCGGCTACGCAGTCACCGGCAGGCAGGGCGAGCGTCATCGCGTGTCGGCTCGGTATGGCGATCTGGGCGCCGTCAATCTGGTCAGTGGCCCGTCGGGCGATCCTGCCGTCAGCCTCTCGCTCAAGCGTCAACCCGATCCGTGAACCGGCCCCGTCCACCAGCGTCAGTTCGGCCCAAAGCACACCTGCGAAATCGCCCGTCCAGCGCAGGGCAGACACGAGTGCCCGAGCCACAGCCGGATCCCCCACCGACACTACGGATAGCCCCGGCGCCAAGTCAGCCTCGATCGCCCGCCGCGTGGCCCTGACCCTGAACAACAGTCTCTCGATGAGCAAGGGTATGCACCTCCCCCAGGGCGCCGAGTCCCAGCTTCAGTGCGCGATCGATGATTCCGGGCGGCTTTCGCGGCGCACCGGACTCCGCGGCCCCACGAGCGGCCTTTCGAAAGAACGCTTCGTCAAGGTGCGCACTTCGGGAATCGGAGGAGCGCCACGGCGGACAACACACCGTCGTATGATCCTCCATAGCAAGGTGAAAGAACTTGCTCCGAAAGTCCTGCTCAGCCCGGCCCAAGAGCCCCACGTCGTCAGGCTCCGTTTCTCCCTCGACTTCGACTCTCAGGCATAGCTCGGAGCTGGCGAGGCGCGTGAGGCGGGCGTACAGCTGCTCTCTAGCACGACCTGCAGTAACCTCGACATTGACAACCCGGTGAGGACGGCCGGGCACTTTCACGGGGTACACGCGGACTCCGTCGCCGCGCACAGTCACGATCAAGGCGTGGCGCTCCCCGCGAGTGTCGAATCCAAGATGAACCGGCGAGCCTGAATACCAGCAAGTAGCACGGCCCACCGAGTTGTTCACCATGTTGTGGTAGTGGCCCAAAGCCAGATAGTCCAGGCCCGACATGGACAGCTCGTTAGGCGTGACGGGCGATATGGAGGAATCAAGACCGGGCGTGCCTGCAAAAGTACCATGCATGAGCCCGATGTGTATGCCTGAGCCCTCAACCACCAGGTTGGCCAGCGCATTAGTGGTCGAATTCCGCGAGGTGGTACGAAGGCCCCACACATTGACGCCTGCCAGAGGCGACACACGCGACCACTCCTCGCCCAGAAACAGGTGGACATTGGGCTCGCGGCACACCTGGCGCAGCATGGCCAGGGCGTGCGCTTCCTCAGCCTCTCCGGGCACAACGGCGGCGAAGATCGAGGCCCGCGCGAGCCTGCGGAAACCCTCGCGCACAGCGCACGCAGTGGAATCTGAGATTGAACGCGCGCAGAGCAGGTCCCCTGCTACCAGCATAATGTCGGCAGACTGGCGAATAGCCTCATCCACCAGGAAGTCAAATGCCGACACCAGCTCGGCGCGGCGGACATTGCGGCAGTCTCTATGGTAGTCAGTGAGAACATGGTCAAGATGGATATCAGATGTATGCAGAATTTTCAGTAATTTCACGGCGCAGCCTCCTTGCAGAGGTAAGTATCGATATACTGCAACAAAAGGCGAACTCCCATGTGGTTGCCAACCGTATTCCGCGGAATTTCGCCAATACAGCCGATATGAGCTCGCTATGCATCGCAAGGCACGACCAGCCCGCGACTGCTATATAGTTCGCCCTGTTGCGCCGTTTCCCTTCTCTTTAGGTGTTCAACTCAACGTCGCGTACCTGTCGAGCACTCTCTGGACAGCCAGCTCCATACTGCGGCGAAGAGCGGCTGGTTCCAGAATCTCAGCCGACTCGCCGAAAGTAGCAACCCATGCCCTGAACTCATTGCACCCGGGCATGATGTCGCGGTAGATCACGGATCCATCGGGCCCAGTTTCGTATTGAGCCTCAGGCCTGTCAGCCGTATCCGCGTACAGCCGATCGAGCACGTTGAAGTCGTCAGAGAAGCGCACGACCACCTTCACAGGAGCCGAGCTGCACTCCACGCCCCAGCACGACTCCACGTGCTCCTCAACCAGGCCGTCGTCAGGAGCCGCAACAGACGACACAGCCGGCCAGAAACTCTTGATGCGCGACACTCTGAAATGGCGGAATCCTCCGCCGGCATCGCCCGAGCCGCTGTAGCCGTAGAGATACCATGCACAGGTACGCCAGTCGTACACCAGCGCAGTGGGGCATGTATCGCGCTGGGTGGGACGGTCGTGCCGGTCGATGTAGGCTAGCCTGATCGGAGCTCGCTCTGCCACGTACGCCCCGAGTTCGTCGATCTTGGACTCCTCCTGGCCATCACCGTAAATCGTTCGGCCGGCCTTCACTACGCGCCTGCGCGCTCCGGCGTCGCTGCCTGCCAGGCTCGCCTTGAGTCGCTGTTTGACATGATCAGCGGCCTGGGCGCGCGAGAGGATCTCCAAAAGCGTATAGGCCTCAAGAGGCGATAGCCCGGTCACCGGGAAGGCGAAGTCCCGAGATACTAGGCTCCATACTTCATCTAGAGGATCTGGGGCCGGCCCATCGGCTTCCCACTCGTCATCCGGCTCATCACCAGATGCCCAGCTCATCGTGAGCGGAGCCCGACCGTACTGAGCCAGCCGGAGTAGGTCGCCGCGAACAATCGACGGCGCCGCACCTACGGCGTGGGCGATGTCGTCAACAGTGAGCCCCTCCGGCGTCGACATCAGCAGGTTCACTATGGCGATCACACGCCTGAACATCTCATCGGCCAGGCAGCTATCTTCCGTCGGCATTGATGTCGCCCCCGTTCGAGTGTTCCACATCGTCCATGTTGCAGTCGCTCTTGTCGTGGTCGCCTTTGTCGTGGTCGCCCGTGTTGTACATATCGCGCATGCGCATAGCGCTCTCAATTAGCTGCATACGCAGGGATTCGGGCTCGATCACCAGTGCCGAGCTGCCAAAGCTCCTGAGCCACACACGGAACTCCGAGAGCCCTGCTACGGTGTCGACCAGTTCCCATACACCCGTATCTACCTGCGTAAGGCAAGCGCTAGGCCTATCGGCGATCTCCGCCCGCAGGCGGGCAAGCACGTTCATCTCGTCGAAGAAACGTACCCTCACACGAGTAGGTTCCCCGGCATACACGCCCCACATGCCCGAGACGTAATCCGACAGGTCGAACTCGGAAGGGTACTGGAACCGCTTGTTCGTCACGGCTATCCCGGCGATTCGGTCGACCCTAAAGTGGCGTATCTCATGTGCCGTACAGCATGTGGCCACCAGATACCACATGTCGTGGAACCAGTAATACACAAGGCCGAGGGGCTCAACCTCGCGGGCACTCCAGCGGCCTTTCCGCTTTTCCGTGTACTTCAGCTGCACCACGCGGCTTTCCAGCGACGCGACTTCCAAAGCTTCAACTCGCGCCAACATGGCCGGGTCGGATCGCCGGGCTCTCCCCTTAGTGTACCTGCGCCGGCGCATTGCATGGGCCTGGTCAACACAGGGCGCCATGGCCGCAAAGAGCTTACTGCGAATGGAAGCTATGGTTCGCGGGTCGGCCACGGCTTCGGGGGCTGATTCCAATGCACGCACGACTGAGATCAGCTCGCTAAAAGTCAGAGAAAACCGCGGCATGAAAGCTCCGCTCAGGCAGTATCCCGTGTTCCGTTCGCCCGGAGCCTCCACGTAGCCTGCAGATTCCAAGTGCTCAAGGTCGCGCCTGATGGTGCGTTCATCGGCCGCCAATGCCCGGACGGGGTCGGCTAGATACGATACGATTCTGCCGAGCGTCGCCGGCCCGCCCGTAAGCAGCGAGAGAATGGCAAGGCGACGCATAGCGGGTTCTGACGATTCGATGTGGTAGGCAGGACCGCCCCGCGATTCAGCCCCTGATACGGGTGGTAATTCTGACCCCGATCGCACGTCGCCGCCCTCTATCCTGATATCGTAGCCGACCATCTGCAGCTGACTTGCGTAGCGGTACACTGTGCGCGTTGACACGCCCAGCTGGGCCGATATGGCAGAAATCGAGCAATCCCCTCCCAGGGTTTCGAGCATGTCAAGCATTGCCCGGATCCTCCTATGGGATCGGAAGCCGATTTCCAGCGCACTGCCTTCATCGTGAGCCATGTTCGAGACTTCTGCTGAGGATGTGAGATCATCCGCCATCGTCGATCACCCATGGCGGCATTCGACACTAAGCGGCTTGCTCCTCCTCGACCGCTACGACTCCTGGTCAAGCACTCTCGTCCTCTTCCCTCAGCAGCCCACCATCGGACTCGATGAGCCCGCGAAGCTTGCGGCGTGCACGCGTCACCGCATTGTCGATGCTCTTCTGGCTGACTCCGAGTTCAGCGGCGACCTCCTGGTATGACTCGCCCCACGCCCGCCTCTTCAGTGCCTCCAGCTCCAGCCCGGACAGTGCTGATCCCGCGACACTCCACAGCCTGCGGGCTGCATCATTGGCCACGGCTAGGTCAAGAGGGTCGCACGCGGCGGGATTGGGCACTGCTTCAATCATATCGCGGTCATCGCCGTCAGAAGCGCCCATGCCACTGCCCATGCCGGTAGATAGAATCACCGCGCCAGGAGGCGGGCAGTTCCTGAGGCGCCCAGCAGACTTCACTACGCTCTTGAGGCGCCTCGTAACGCATAGCTGTGCGAAGCCGAAAAAGCCCGATTGTGCTTGGTCGTAGGAGTTGACTGCGCCGAGAAAAGCGATTCTGGCCTCTTGTTCCAGGTCGTCACAGTCGGCGATCCGGTACGCACACCAGTATTTCCTTGCCCATGATCTAATGAGACGCACATACCTTCCAAGAAGTTGTTCGAAAGCACGATCCGATCTGCCTTCACGGAACGCCCGAACCAGTTCAGCATCGGTGAGATCCGCCAGATCCGGCACACAAACACCTCCCCGAAATGAAACGATCCTCGGCTGCTGCCGAGGAGATCGTATCACGCGGGTCCGGCGCTCTTTTGTCACGAGCCATCGGAGGTCGGACTTTCTTTACGCGGGCGCAGAGGCCTGCAAGGCCGCGTACGCCAGGGCCGCCTCCAGTCGCTTGCGGGTAATGAGGCAACCGATGGAGTATGGAGCCATAAGTGTGCCGTTCATCTCGTGAGCATTGGCATGGCATCCGCCGGAGCACATGTATCTAGCCCAGCAATCGCGGCAGGCAGGTTTGGCATATATGTGGGCGCCGGCGAAGGCTTCGCCTATCTCGGGCCGCACTATCCCGTCCCATACATTCCCCATGATGAACCCTTCTCTGCCCACGAACTGGTGGCATGGGTAGAGCGCGCCGTCGGGAGTGACGGCTACATACTCGCGCCCGGCGCCGCACCCCAGAAGGCGCTTGGCCAGGCACGGGCCATGCGCGACATTCAGGTCGAAATGGAAGAACCTGAACTCGCGCCCGGCTGCGCGGCGCGCGGCCATCTCAGTGACCAGCCGGTCGTATGAGTCGAATATGCGGGGCAGGTCCTGCTCGCGTATGGAGTATGGAGAGGACGGCGGAGCCACAACCGGCTCGAACGAGATGCTGGTAAAGCCCATGTCGGCCAAGAAGAGTACGTCTTCTACGAAGTCCAGATTGCGCCGCGTGTATGTGCCGCGCGCGTAGTATTCGCCGGTCGGGCGAGTATTCACAAAACGCAGCATATTGCCAGCAATCCGCTGAAAAGTCGAGTCTCCGTCGGCGGTCCGCCGCACTCCGTCATGAACGCCGGGCCTTCCGTCGACGCTGAGCACCGCGGCGATATTGTTGTCGTTCAGGAACTTGTCTACCTCCGGCGTAAGCCCGTAGCAGTTCGTCGTGAGGGTAAGCTTGAGAGTCTTGCCTGTGCGCGCCTCAAGCTCGCGTCCGTGCCGGGTGATCTCGCCCACAGCATCCATGTTGAGGAGCGGTTCGCCGCCGAAGTAATCCACATCCAGGTGCCGGACGTGCCCGCTGATATCGAATAGCAGGTCCAGCGCCCGGCAGCCGATCTGGGCCGGCATGAGCGAACGCTCGCCGCCGAAGCCCCCGGCGCCGGCGAAGCAGTAACCACACCTCATGTTGCAGTCGTGCGATACATTGAGGCACATGGCCTTGACAACACCCGGGCCAAGCGCAGCGGGCATCGGATCCGGGTAGTCAGGATACGAAAGCGTGCCCTCCGCGATCAGGACATCCAAATCCGCCATGACACCGTCGGCGCCATCTGTCTGGCTTGCAGCCTTCCCCTTCTCCATTGCCTCCAGAACGCCCCATGCCGCCTCATCCAGTGAATGCAAGCTGCCAGACTGGACGTCCAAAAGGAGACGGGCGCCCGCTGCCATGAACCGGTGCCAGTTGCGGCGTATCCCGGTTGGAGACGGGCGCCCCTGCTCGGAAAAGACGCGCCGAGCTACTTCCTGCACGCCTGGTTCCCAAGGGTGCACGATGTTTTGCACGCGGACTGGCAGGAGGTCTGGCACTCCCGGCAGCCCCCGGTCGCGGCGGTGCCCTTGAGGTCGGCGGCTATGATTGTCCTGATATGTTTGGTCTCTTTCCTGGTATCGGTGCTCACCATCATTCCTCCGTAGCTTCGGGATTTGCAGATTCCTGTGCGTCTAGAGTATACCACCGCCGCCCGGCGATGCCAACTCCTCGACCACGGCCGTGAGCAGCCTGACGCATGCATCTACATCGCCCATGTCCACCATTTCGGCGGGCGTGTGCACGTACCTGCATGGAACCGAGATCGTTCCGGACGGCACTCCCTCGCGAGTAAGCGCGATCGCTCCCGCATCGGTTCCGCCGCGCTCCAACACCTCAAGCTGGTAAGGGATGCCGTTCTTCTCGGCCGCGTCGATCATGAGATTCTTGACCGCCGGGTGCGCGATCAGGCTTGCATCCTTGGCCTTTATGGCAGCCCCGCCTCCCAAGCTCACATTGAACGGAGCGTGCTCCGGAGTGTCGCCCCACAAAGTGACGTCAACCGCTATGCCCACATCAGGATTGATACCGTAGGCCGCTGTGCGGGCTCCACGCAGCCCGAGTTCCTCCTGCACAGCGAATACGTAGTAGACCTCGTGCACCTGGGGTCGCGCCCGCCGCATGGCTTCGATCAACACCAAGCACGCGATCCTGTCATCCATGGCCTTTCCGCTGACACGCACGCCCATATCGGCGAAGCTCCCCACCATGGCGGCGGCATCGCCTATACCCACCTTGGCCTGCGCTTCTGCCCGATCACGGGCGCCGATGTCGATGAACATCTTGTCGAACTTGAGGTCCTTGATGTCATCGAGCTTCTCAGTGCCGAACACGCCCACTGTGCCGTCTGCGAAAACCACCTTCTGGCCCAGCAGCACGTGTGGGCTGAGCCCGCCCACAGGCGAGAAACGCACGAAGCCCTTGTCGTCTATGTACGATACCACGATTCCGATCTCATCCATGTGCGCATCCACCATAATGCGCTTGGGCGCTGAGCCGGATGCGGCCGCTTTCGGCGCCACCCGACAGATCAGGTTGCCCATGGCATCTACGCGTATCTCATCGGCGTACTGCTCCACTTCCGACCTGATGATGCTCCTTATCTGGTCCTCCGACCCTGACGGGCCGAAGCCTTGGGATAGCTTCTTCACAAGATCTTTCATACAGGAAGACCCCTTTCGTCAAGGCTGTCGAGGAACAACCCGGCAAGCTTTACATAGTTGTTGAGGTCATCAGCGCATATCACCGACACAGGCGAGTGTATGTACCTGCACGGCATAGACATCACGGCCACAGGAACGCCCGACTCCGTCGGCCCTATCCTGCCCGCGTCGGTGCCGCCGGTGACTGTGCGCTTGATCTGGTATGGAACCCCGGCGGCCTCTGCCGTCTGGATCAAGCGATCAACGATTCGCCGATCGCCCACCCACGATGCATCGCGATACACTATCGCAGGTCCCCGCCCGGGCACTGTGGAGTATCCATGCTCGGGCGTCTCGGTAAGGTCGTGGGCCGTAGTGCCCTCCAGTACGAGCGCCAGGTCGGGCTTGACCCGATACGCCGCTACGCCCGCGCCCCGCAGGCCGACCTCTTCCTGAACCGTAAAGGCCCCGACGAGGTCGAAGTCGTGCTGCTTCTTGAGCGCCTCGATAATGGCATAGCAGCCAACCCTGTCGTCCATAGCCTTGCCCTTCAGAAAGCCTTCGCCCAGAGGCTCGCACCGGGTGGCGAAGACGATCTGGTCGCCCAGCTTCACGAGCTTCTCGGCGTCCTCCTTGTTCCTAGCGCCGATGTCAACGTAGAGCGAGTCCATATCCGTGGCGCGATCCATGTCCTCGGCCTTGAGAAGGTGAATCGGCTTGGACCCGATCACCCCGGGGCGGCGGTCCGCGCCCACGTACACAAGCTTGGACACGAGCACCCTCGGATCGACGCCGCCGGCCGCCTCCACGTGCAAAAGCCCGTCGGCATCGATGCCGACTACCATGAGGCCGACCTCGTCCATGTGGGCTGCCAGCATCACTCGCCTATCTCCCTTGCGCCCGCGCTTCACCGCGATGAGGTTGCCGATTGGGTCCACCCTGATCTCGTCAACGTAAGGCGTTATCTCTGAACGTATGAGCGCGCGCACTTCAGCTTCCTGGCCGGAAATCCCGGCTGCCTCCGAAAGCTGCGCTAGAAGCATGTCAATCCCTCCCTGAACCGGGAGTCGACTGCGCTGGCGAAATACGCCAGGAGCTGCCCGGACTTCTTCACATCGTCGAGGGCGAGCGTCTCCACTGAGGTGTGCATATAGCGCAAAGGCACAGATATCAGCCCTGTAGCCACCCCCGAACGGGTCATCTGCATCGCATAGGCGTCCGTGCCGCGCGGGTTGGTGCCCGGCTCAAGCTGATACTTAACGCCGCGTTCCTCGGCGGTCTCTTTTAGTTTCTGGAAGACATGCGGGTGGACATGAGGCCCGAAGCTGATGGCGGGACCGGCGCCCATCTTCATTACCTGGTGCTCAGGAAGACCGGGCATGGAGGCATGGCCCACATCGATAGCGATGCCGATGTCGGGCATCACTCCAAAAGTGCTGGTGATGCTGCCGCCGTAACCCACTTCCTCTTGTACTGTGGCTACGAAGTACACATCGCACTCATGCGCCAGCCTCTGCAACTCGCGGGCCGCCTCGTACATGACGGCAATGCCGGCGCGGTCGTCCATGGACTTGCCGGCGATCCGGTCATTGGCAAGCCCGACCGCCCTGCGGTCGAAGCTGATTACATCGCCCACTCGCACTAGCTCGCGCAGCTTGTCGGCGGACATCCCGCAGTCGACCAGGAGCTCATCCCACTTCCAGGACTTGTCCTTCTTGGACGGATCCTGAAGATGAGGCGGTATCGCGCCTATGACGCCGGGAAGGTCTCGGCGGCCGTGCACCGTCACCTCCATAGACGGCAGTATGCGACGGTCCACTCCGCCCATCATCCAGATGCGCAGAAAGCCTTCATCCTCGATCTTCGACACAATCATGCCGATCTCGTCCAGATGCGCCGCGAACATGATAGCGGCAGGCGGTTCTTTGGCGGCCCCCTTCTTCCACATGACCGCACTGCCGAGCGGATCCCGCCTGATTTCGTCGACTAGGTCGGCGAAGAGACCGTTTACAACGTCCCAGGCAGGGGATTCATACCCGGTCACGCCGCGCGCATCGGCAAGATGCATCAGCGCTTGCTTGGTATCCATGACTTGTCCCCTTTCCCGACTGACAATAGCCACTCGCGGCCCGAAGCCGGTCGAGGCCGGCCGAAGCCGGAGTGTATATCCAGCTGTATATTCGCCAGCGCATCACAGGCTTCCTTCAAGTGCCAGCGGCAATATACGATGAACGCTTGCGTCATATCGCTGCGAGGCGCCTCACGACCCTCCGGCGGATGCTACGGCGCAGATCAGGCAGGACCTGCCGGGCGGCGTTACGCCCCTCCTCTATGCATTCCGAAATGCGCGAGGTGTCGGTCAGGGCCACGTTGTACAGCCGCGGCCTTACGATAGTGTTGGCATAGTAGTATAGCACGTAGTCGGACACTTCCTCGCCCAGGATGTCCAGAGACTGAGTTATAATGGACGGAAGCTCGCGCACTTGGGCATCGGCCTGCCCCGTGTACCCCAGGTCTACTGCGATTACGTAGTCGCAGCCCTGTTCCTTCAGGATCCTCGCGGGCACCGGCTCGCGGACAGCGCCGTCCACAAGGTACCGCCCCTCCCAGGCTTTCCACTCGAAAACGCCCGGTATCGAGCAGGATGCCCTCACGGCATCCACCACAGAAGCGTCGAAGTACAAGGTCTCCTTGAACGCGGCGGCACGCGCCGGGCTCTCCGACGTGAACACTACCTTCTCGCCAGTGTGAATGTCTACCGAGACGGCTGAGCAAGGCATTTTCAGATCGCTCATGAGTGTCTTGCCGAAGTATGAGGTAAGGAAGCGTTCGAACCGCCGACCGCGGAGTATGCCCTTGGGAAGGTACGATTTGGCCCCGAGCAGCAGCAGAAAGGCTGGCGCGACCAGAAAGATGGCTGTGTACCCGATAGGGTCCAGGATGTCTCTGGCCGTGACGGCGAGAGCCGCGTCTTCCATCTCGGAAGGCGTCATGCCGCTTGCGTACATGGCCGCGATCAGGCTTCCCGAGCTGGTGCCAGCCACCATGTCGGCATGCACCCCAGCCCTTTCGAGTTCATCGATGACCCCAATGTGCGCAGCGCCGCGCAGACCCCCCGAGCCCAGCGCAAGCCCGATCTTCACAGTGATCACCACTCCTTGGACGGCCCGCGTTCTCCGTTCGGCGCGCGGGCGCGGGTTTCACATGCTAGCTTATTCAGCAGGCCGAGGCATGGCGATTTGACCGGGCGCGAATTGGCAATGAACGAAAAAGACCCGCGCGTCGGCCGGCTGCCGCCTGCCGCACACGGGCCATAGTCATCGGAAGAAATGGTGCCCGGGACGAGACTTGAACTCGTACGGTAAAACCACACGCCCCTCAAACGTGCGCGTCTGCCAGTTCCGCCACCCGGGCACATCGTGAACAACGCGCTGCGGTGTCCATTAGCAATATTACTATCCCGGCACACCCATGTCAAGATCAGTTTCGGGCGCTTCGGGCGCTGCGTCTACGTCAAACCAGAACTCCACTCCGCCCCGGACATTGGCCGCTCCGTATGCATTGCCGTGAGCGTCCTGAATGGCCTTGACTATGCTCAGCCCGAGCCCGGTTCCGCCGTGTTCTCTGGTGCGAGCCTTGTCGGTTTTGTAGAAACTGGTCCATATGGAGTCGATGCTCTCGGGAGGTATCGGATCTCCACTGTTGAACACCGACACCCTTACCTTGTCGGCCCCGCTATCGATCCGCACTCTGAGCTTGTTGTCGCCGGAAGTGTGGTCTACGGCGTTCGTAATGTAGTTGGTGAGTACCTGCTCGATCATGTCGTAATCGGCGCTGACCAGCGAGTGCTCTTCGCCTTCGATCGATGCGTCAATCCCCCGCTCCTCTAGCACCAGACGGCTCTTTCGGAGCACCCTACGGGCCATCTCCGCGATATCGAAGCAGATGATCTCCGGGATCGCATTCCCAGACTCGATCCTGGCAAGGCTCAACAACTGGGTAACCAGCCTGTTCATCCTGGCGGCTTCATCGGTAATCACATCGCAGTAGAAATTCCTGTTCTCCTCATCCTCATTCACGTTGAGCTTGAGCCCTTCGGCGTACCCCTGGATCATGGCAATAGGAGTCTTGAGCTCGTGGGAGACGCTGGCGATGAACTCTTTTCGCATATCATCGATCCTGCGCTCTCTTTCGATATCCTCCAGGAGCTTCTCATTGGCAGTCACAAGCTCTCCGATGGAGCGCTCAAGCTGGCCAGACATTAGGTTGATGCTTTGCCCCAATGCGCCTATCTCGTCGTGGCTGCTGCCCGTGTACTTGCTGCTGAAGTCGAGCCTTGCCATTCTCTCAGCGATGGCCTTCATCTCCAGAATGGGTCGAGTAAACCATCCGGCAAACACGAAGGCAAATGCGATGCCGACGGCGATCATCAACGACCCACTGATGAGGAAGAACCGGTTGGCAGTGGCCGCACTCTCCTGAATAGCAGGCACCGGTGTGCGCAGGAAGAGGTAGTCTCCGTTCGACAGGAGGCCGACGAGGCTCATGAACTCAGTCTTCAGCCTCTCGTCCGGAGTGGCTTCAAGAACAACGTAGTCTCCTTCCATGTCCTGCGCAGTGCGGACAATGAACTCTGTCAGCCATCGATCGCTGCCGGGGCGCGGGAGCCGGTCGGAAATCGGCCCGCCGGGAGCGCGCCTGTCGGGCACGGTATCGTACTTGATCGAAAGCCCGGGATCGACTACCACGATGTGAAACCCTTCTCGCCGCTCCATGGTCTCCAGTTCCAGCAGAAGCGGCCCAGCATCCCCTTCATATAGTCTACGTATCCTAGAATACGCGTTGACCAACGAACCCCGCTTGGCGCTTCGATAGTACCTGTCAAGCAGACCCCAGTTGAGCGCCCATGACAACAGGACGAACAGAGCGATAAGGCCGACTATCCCCGCGAATAGCTTTCCTCTCACCGACTTGATCATTTGGGCGCCTCGAATCTGTATCCGACGCTCCGGACAGTCTGGATGTACTCTGCCGCATCGCCCAGTTTCGCGCGAAGTCTCTTGACGTGGGTGTCGACTGTCCTAATGTCGCCGAAGTAATCGTAATCCCAAACTGAGTTCAGGATCTGCTCCCTGGAGAGAGCCATTCCTTCATTGTCCGCGAAGTAGACAAGCAATTCGTACTCCTTCGGGCTCAGGTAGACTCTCTCTCCGTCTACGTCCGCCAGATGCCTGGCGCTGTCTATCTCAAGCCGTCCGAACTGCCTCGGGCGCCGCGCATCTGGGCCGGCCCTCCTGAGAATAGCCTTGACCCGAGCCACCAATACCATCGGGCTGAATGGCTTGGTGATGTACTCGTCAGCCCCGATATCCAACCCGAACAGCTGGTCACTCTCTTCACTTCTGGCTGTGAGCATGATCACGGGCACGCTGGACGCCTTTCGAATTTCTCTGCACACCACCCAGCCATCGAGTCGCGGCATCATCACGTCCAGTATGACCAGGCCAATTCCCTTCTCGCTGAAGAAAAGGTCAAGCGCCTGTTGCCCGTCTGCGGCTTCCACTAGCGCGTATCCTTCCCTCTTCAGGAAGTCCGACACCAGTCTCCTCATCCTGGGCTCATCATCTGCCAGAAGTACCTTCACCAACTCGATTCACCCGTTCTGTATCAGTAGTTCGGCCGGGCGAGTGTGGCGCCTGGCTACTTGAGGCCTGCCTGACACAGCATGCCGGCCACGTCGCGCCCGATCATCGATTCTATCTTGAGCACCTGAACATACAGATCTTCCTTGGCCTTAGTCACCCTGGCATGAGCCTGGGCCACCGAGTTCACTTCGCTGTCCAGCTCG
>Ga0209718_1001575_pt1 | contig 25194 bp, 16 predicted proteins | sample AD_JPNAS1_MetaG_FD_184420 | JGI IMG/M metagenome (GOLD analysis project Ga0209718, IMG submission 184420) | Active sludge microbial communities of municipal wastewater-treating anaerobic digesters from Japan - AD_JPNAS1_MetaG (SPAdes) (version 2) | ecosystem: Engineered > Bioreactor > Anaerobic... | reverse complement strand
CCCAGACCTCCTCCGGACCAACCAGGCGCACCACGATTTCATTGACCACCGCTGCCTCTGCGGGGTCCGTTAGTACCAAGCTCTTCTTTGTCATCCGGCCCAGCAAAACAGATGGGCGGAGGATTGTCCCGCAAATTCGTTAAGTCCCTCTTCCTCAATCACCCCATCCCAGCTCAGAACCGCCCTGGCCCGGACACCCGTCGACACGACGCGTCAACCGCGACCCGCGCGAGCCAAGGCGCGGTCTCTTGCTTTCTCCTGGCGGCTTCTGCACGCTCAGTGCCGCCAGTCTATGTGGCGGCGTTTCAGAGAGCGTGGCGGGGTGTGGGTGCTTGGCCAGAGTCTTCTGATGGTGCTGATTCTGGGTCTGGCCCCAGTCACCGAAACGACAACCTTGATTCCCGCGGCGCGGGCCGCGGCCTGGGTCTTATTCCTTCTCGGCGCGGTGCCGGGCATCGGCGGCGCGGTCGTTCTCAGGAACAACCGGACCATTTTCCCGCATCCGCGGGAGGGCGCCCAACTGGTTCAGCACGGGGTCTACCGGTGGATACGGCATCCGCTCTACACCAGCGTGATGGTGCTTGCGGTCGGGTGGAGTCTCTTCTGGCATAGTTGGCCCGCTGGCGTTCTGACCTTGATCCTGGTCGGATTCTTGAACCTGAAAGCCAGGCGCGAGGAGAGCCTCTTGCGGGCGAGATTCCCTGCTTACGGCATGTACTGCAACCGCGTCAAGCGGTTCATTCCAGGCGTTTTCTGACCTGTTCACAACCCTGGATTGACGCGCCATGCGCCGAGCGGGCTGGCACCGGTTCGTGAGCACGATCGCCCGATGCCGGGCCGGAGCGCGCCACGGCGGACGTTTCCGCGCCTTCCGAACGCGGTCTTGCAAGGGGGAGCCGGGGGAGGGCGTTGAGCGGAGCCGTCGCCAAATTCGTGCAAATATCGGTTGACAAGCAGGAAGCAGTTTATAGACTTCACGTGAATTTACGATGAGCACTTGGGAAATAAACGGAGAAATGCTATGAAATTCCTCGGAGGGACAGCTCAAACGGTTGCATGTGGGTTCGCAGTGTGCATGGCTCTGGCCTCGGGCGCGTGGGCCGGCCCAGGTTCAGCAAAAGTGCAAGCTATGCAGGGGGGAAGTGCGCAATACTCGCTCGACGGGGTTACGTTCAGCCCGCTGCAAGAAGGGGCAGTGTTGCAGCAGGGTGCCACGATCAAGACCGACAGCATGGGTGTCGTGGACCTGTATCTCGGGAAGAATGGGCCCTCCGTTCGCCTGACTCCAGCAACGACCCTCAAGCTGACAACGCTGAGCATCGATGCAGGCGCCGGCGAGACGATTATCGATACGGAACTCGAACTCTCGGCTGGCTGTATCGCGGGCATCGTCAGGAAAATGAGCCTGTCCTCGCGTTACGAAGTCAGAACTCCGGTTGGCACCGCCGACATTCGGGCCGGCAAATATCAGATTTGCGCGACGGGGCGTCTGATTGTGGAAGAGGGCATGGCTGACTTCAGCTTCGCGCCGGCAGGCGCGGCTGCCGCCACATCCTTCGAGGTGCCCGCCGAATACATGTTCGATCCGACACTGAGCAGCGGGCGCGGTGGCGTCGTCCCGACCCCTTACAATATCCGCGACAATCTGCGGAGCGAGTTTGCGCAGATGCGCGGCGGTGCAGTGGGCGGCGAGAAGCCGGTTCAGGTCTGGAGTCCCACCCCGAGCTGGATGCAGCCGGATCGTCCGTTTGACGAGCCAAGTCTCCAACCTGACGCCATTGGCAAGCCCTGGATCAGGCCGCCTGTGTTGAATCCCACGGTCGGGTTCGAGGAGTACTATCCGCCGGTCTCGCCCTGGCGGCCGCGGCCATAGCATCGGGCGGGACCTGTCAGGACAGGTTACATTTCCCAATCCAACCCAGAGCAGCGCCAGTTGCTCTGGGTTTTTCGTTGGTTTGCGGTGTATCGAAACGAGTCATTGAGGCCGCGCCGGGTGTTCGCGCCGATCGTGTTTTTCGAGGTGGAAATGGTCCGCAGCGTCGATACAATGAAGCGGTTGGGCGCGGTCTTGTGCCGCGGCGTGGGGTCGACGCGGCAGGCGCGCTTGCCGGCGAAGGGATCGACAAGCCGTGCCGAGGAAAGGAACTGAGTTATGGCGCTTGAGATCAACGTTCGCCAATTGGAGAATGCGGCCATTGCCTTGGAGGGAGACCTGGAAGCGGCGGCGCTCGATCTGGACACGCGCGACGATCTGGTCCGGGTGTCTGGACAGCTGCGATACCGAGTGACTGTCGAGCGTCTGGGAGAGAGCCTGGTGATCCAGGGCCGTCTCGACTTGTCTCTGCAATGCACCTGCGTTCGATGCTTGCGGGCTTTCGACAGGACCTTGACGTTCGAGGACTGGGTTTGCCATATCCCTCTTGAAGGGGAGGATCGGGCGATGATCAACCACGATGTCGTGGACTTGACGCCTTACGTGCGGGAAGATATTCTTCTTGCACTTCCGCAACATCCGTTGTGTGAATCCGGATGCTGCGGCCTGCCTTCGGCGCCGCGCACAGAAGCCCCGCAATCGGGGTTGGGTCTGTCAGGAGATCGTGGCATGTCTGTGTGGGCCGATTTGGACAAACTGAATTTCTAAACCGATTTATGGGTGTTCCGAAGAGAAAACCATCGCATAGTCGTCAGCGCCAGCGTCGCGCGTACAACAGTGTTTTGAGTCTGCCGCAGCTCAGCACATGTCCCCAATGTGCGGCGCCTTGCCTGCCCCATCGCGTCTGCCCGGCTTGTGGATACTACAAGGGACGTCAGGTAAAGTCAGTCGAGGCCAAAGGATAGACCGAGTCGGCACTCCGGGAAGAGCCCGGGTTTCTTGGCTTTCCGCTCCCGTTCCCCCCAATGCGCATCGCTGTAGATGTCATGGGTGGAGATCGCGGTTGTCGGGTGGTGATTGAAGGCGCGCGCCTGGCGTTGCGAGCCTACCCGAAAATCGCAACCCTCTATCTCGTCGGCGATCAGGCTCAGATCAAGACGGCCCTGTCGGTCGCGCGCCGGGAGGATTCGCGACTCCAGACTGTGCACGCGAGTCAGGTGCTGACGATGGAGGACAAACCGCTTGTGGCGCTGCGCAAGAAGAAAGACTGCTCGATCGCACGAGCTGTCGAATTGGTGGCAGACGGACGCGCTGAAGCGGTGATTTCCCCGGGCAACACGGGCGGGGTGGTCACTGTCGCAACAGTGCGGCTTAGGCAGCTCGAACCGGTGGAACGTCCCGGCATCGCGGCCGTAATCCCCGCCCCGGAAAACGAGTTTGTGTTGATGGACGCCGGTGCAAACGTCGAGTGTCGCCCCCATCATCTGCTTCAGTTTGCCATCATGGGGAGCATCTATTCCCGGGAAATCCTCGGTTACACCCGTCCGCGTGTCGGCCTGCTGAGTGTCGGCACGGAAGACGTCAAAGGGAACGAACTGACCCAGCAGGCCTTCAAGCTCTGCGAGCGGGCAGACTTGCACTTCATCGGAAACGTCGAAGGACATGATCTGTTCGCCAATCGCGTGGATGTGGTCGTTTGCGATGGCTTCGTGGGCAACATTGTGCTCAAGACCTGCGAAAGTCTTGCGGCAAACATGTTCCGATGGATCAAGACCGAACTCACCAAGAACCCCAAACGCCAGCTCGGCGCGTTGCTGGCCAAGGGTGCCTTTCGGGCAATCCGACATCGCACGGACCCGGAGGCGCACGGCGGGGCTCCGTTGCTCGGCTTGAACGGGAGCATCGTCATAGCGCACGGCTCGTCGCGCGAGCGGGCGATCATGAATGCCATCGGGCAGGCGGTTCAGGCCGTCCAACACCGCATCAACCAGGTTATTACCCGCGAGTTGTCCGCCGCTGCCCCGCTGGGTGGCGGGCAAAGCCGGCTCTCAGCCTCCGCACACGCATGAATTCGCCTCGAAAGGTCTTTCGCAACCCCCGCGCCAAACACGATTTCAAGGGACGAACCTGCGCGGTGGCCGGCGTTGGTTCGTATGTCCCGTCTCGGGTGCTCACCAATGCCGATCTCCAGCGCATGGTCAATACCTCAGACGAGTGGATCATAAGCCGCACCGGCATCAAGGAGCGCCGCTTGGCGGCTCCTGACGAGGCGACATCGGATCTGGCCGCCAAGGCGGCAGTGAAGGCCATGGCGAACGCGCAGGTCACGGCCGACCAACTCGATTTGATCGTCGTGGCCACCGTCACACCCGACATGCTCTTTCCATCCACGGCGTGTCTGGTGCAGGAGAAGATCGGCGCCAAGCGCGCGGCGGCGTTCGATATCGAGGCGGCCTGTTCCGGCTTCATCTATGGTTTGGAAATCGGGCAGCAATTCATCATGTCGCGCACCTTCGACACGGTCCTGGTCATCGGAGCCGAGAAACTGTCTTCGATCGTGGATTGGAGCGACCGGAACACTTGTGTCTTGTTCGGCGACGGTGCGGGTGCGGCGGTTCTCAAGAACATGCCGGATTCGCACGGCTTGCTCACGGCGTTCATGGGCGCTGACGGATCCAAGGGGTCGGTGCTCTGCGTGCCGGGGGGCGGCAGCCGGTGTCCCGCCAGCGCCGATTCGGTTGCCAACCGGCTGCATTTTCTTCGGATGGACGGCAAAGAGACGTACAAGAATGCGGTGCAAGCCATGCTGTCGGCGGCCCAGGAGGTGTTGCGGCGGTGCGAATTGGATGTTTCGCAAATCAAGTGCATTATCCCCCATCAGGCGAACCGGCGCATCATCGACGCTGTCGGGGCGCGATTGGGAGCCAGACCCGACCAACTGTTTGTCAATCTCGAGAAGTACGGAAACACGTCGGCCGCCTCCGTGGGGATTGCCCTGGACGAAGCGGTGTCCCTGGGGCGCATCGAACGCGGCGATCTTGTGCTCCTGACCGTCTTCGGCGGCGGCTTCACGTGGGCTGCGGCCCTGATCGAATGGTGAATCGGGTTCGGCCATGCCGCATCCCGCCGCCGGGCGTGCGGCCGGCGTTGACGAAAAGAAGTATTGTGGTAGGCTGCATTCAACATCTATGAGCACCAGTAAACTGGACACTTCCGATGTCCTCCGTCCATTCCCCGCCGCCTCATCCCCAACACGATTGCTTCTCCCCGCCGAGCAGGTTGCGATTCGCAAGAACGGCATCGAGTTTCTGTCGCCCAATCCGATCCCGCTCTGGACGGAGGTGACGGTCGATCTGCGCTCTGCGCAGGGAGAGCGTCCAGTGCGCGGTTGCGGCGTGGTTGTGGATTGCATGGGGGACAGGCGCACCGGGTATATCGTCTCGCTCATGATGACCAGCCTCACGCGACAGTCGCAGGAACGCCTTTGCCAGCTTGCCGCGGATCGACTGGTCTGATTCCTGCTACTTCCAACACCCACACATGGAACTCTTCATTCGGATCCTGCAAACGGCGATCAATGGCGGGGCGTCGGACGTGCATATCAAGCCGGGTGGGCCCGTCATCTTCCGGATTGAGCGTTCACTCGTCGCCATCGAGGCCCCCACGCCGACGGAGGAATGGGTGAACAAGATCGTCGAGACCATCGTGCCGCGGCATGCCACCGCGCGGCTCGAAGAACACCGCGAGGTCGATTTCTCCTACTTCGTTCCGAATGTCGGCCGGTTTCGAACCAACGTGTTTCAGCAGAAGGGCCAGTGGTGTCTGGCGATGCGCTACGTCAAGATCAAGGTGCCCAGCTTCGAGGAACTGGGCCTGTTGCCGATCCTGAAATCGATTGCCGAATCGCCACGCGGCATCGTGTTGCTGTCCGGATCCACCGGATGCGGCAAGTCGACGACCCTGGCGGCGATGGTCGAGCACATCAATGCCACCTCGAAGAAGCACATCATCACTCTGGAAGACCCCATCGAGTACGTTTTCGAGGACAACCAGTCCGTGATCGAACAGCGCGAGATCGGTCTCGATTCGCTCTCGTTCGAGATGGGTCTGAAACACATTCTGCGACAGGACCCCGACGTCATCATGATCGGTGAAATGCGCGATGCGGTGAGTTTCATGGCCGCAATCAATGCCGCGGACACCGGCCACCTGGTCCTCTCGACGCTTCACACAACCACCGCGTCGCAGGCCATTGGACGCATCCTGGATTTCTTCCAACCGGACGAGCGCGACCAGGTCCGCCGTCAGTTGGCAGCCACCATGCAGGCCATCGTCTGCCAGCGGATGGCAGCACGGGTTGGCGGGGGCGTTGTGCCCGCCATCGAGATCATGATCAACACGCCGACGGTTCGCAAGATGCTCGAGGAGAACCGGCTCGAGAAGCTGGCCGCGGCGATCGAGACCGGCGTCGAGGACGGCATGCAGACGTTCAACCAGGCCCTCTTCAACCTGGTCAGGGAGGGAAGAGTGAGCGAGAAGGAAGCCCTTGCCAAAGCCACCAATCCGCAGGCGCTCGAAATGAATTTCAAAGGCATTTTTCTCGACGAAGCACGGCGCATTCTCACCTGACCTCCCCGCGTGTTCCCGGCTACGAGGACGAGCGCCTCGCGTTGCGGAGAAGGACCGTCGTCGACGCGCCCGCTCGTGGCGCGGGTTGTTCGCGACTGGCCAACGGGAGTCGGCGCCGGGAAGATCAGTCAACCTGGCCAGGCTGCCCACCCGAGAGGGCTGTTGCATTCACAAGCTCAGGGAACGGACAGCTCTGGCAGAGGGCGTCGGCGTGATCGCAGAAATCCCGGACGATCTGAAGCAACCCCTGCTGGTCAGCCGCCCGCCGCGGTTTGGGGAGCGAGCGGCCTGCCAGCAGCCTCTGCCGCGCGAGGCGCAGCACGGCGTTGTCCTGCGCCGCGGGCCAGGCGAAGTAACGATGTTCTGCGCGCCCCAGCAGTGCCGGGTCTCCGCCTGTCCCCGCACGACTCCACAGCCACGGCAGCACGACATTCATCGCCAGGTCGGTGACGCGCTGCAGGCCCAGCCAGGGGCGGGGTCTGGCCAAGTGACCCGACCGGAGTGTCCAGTGCCACGACCAGTAATCATGGGGCGCAACCTGCCAGCGCTCGAGGAGGGTGGCAGGCAAGCGACGGTCCGGGATATCCTCCGCCAGCCAGCCTTCGAGCCGATCGAGCCATGTCGGATCGTCCAGCCAGTGTGCGGCGAGCGCCAACCGCCGTGCCGGGTGGTTGGCGGGACGAATCCCATGAAACCGCCACAAGCCCCTCGGGATCAGGTCCTCGGCAAATCGCGCTCGCTCGCGCCACCATTCGTTCCAAAGACTGATGAGGAATGCATCAGCGCCCCGGGAAGGACGAGCCAAAGCGTCCGGAAGCAGACCGGCGACTCCGAGCAGGAGGACCTGCCAGCGACGGGCGGAGGGGGGCCGGCCATCGATGCAGGCGCGGAATCGGGGCAGTAATTCAGCCAGTCGGCGGAGGGGCCAGACATTGTGTTTGTAGCCAAGAGCTCCAAAGAGCCCTTCCCAGAGCGCTTGTTCCCAACCCGCGTGGCGGGCGCGGGCTTGGAACCGTGCTGCTTTTTGCTCGAGACGCACCCTGGCGGCCTGCCGCAACAACTCTTCGAAGCCCCCTGCAGCCAGCCGGGAGAGCGGGTCGACGCACGCGCCGCGCAACGCCGGGGGCAGTTCGGCGGCATTCAATCCTCCCAGCCAGCATTCGAGTTCCGCCAGCGGTGCATCGATCCACTCTCGCACGGCCATTGTCGGCAAGGCACCAGAGGCGGCTCCCGGCGATTCCCACACAACGTGAAGGATGACCTTCCGGTAGGCCGGGTTCACCTGGTGCTGATGTTGCGACCAGCCGCTCGAACAGAGATCCACCTCGACGTCCCCGACTCGAGCCGGCGGCTCGCCAATCTGAATCACCGCCTCGCGGAAATCGGGGCCGGCCTCGCGGTTCCAGAAGCCCGGATGCAGCACAACGACCGGTCGACCGTCGGTCGTGTGCACGTCGTCTCGACGCAACCGTTGGTGCATCCAGATCAACTGCAACAGGCGTTCGGGCGGCGGCTGCCGGGGCTCCTCCTCGCGCACTTGGGCGGGAACCGATCGCGCCTTCCGCCATTTCTGGTATTGATTTTCAGGGAATCCTGCCACCTCGGCGTTCTATGTCGTCCGGGATTGGCCTGATGTCAAGGGGGCAAAGTGCCGGGCGGCATCACGCGATGCGCATTGTCGTGTCTCGTTCGGGCCCCGGCTTGCTCTTGCCGAGGCGGCTTGGCATGGTAGTCGCCCATGCGGCAAACGGTGCGAGCGTGGACGGAGGCGGCCGAGACTTTCGCCTTGGAGGTGATCTTCGAGCAGCGACAGGGCAAGCGCGCTACGTTCCTGCGCGGATTGCTTTTCGGGCTCTCGAAGCTGTTTGCCTTGGCCGTCAAGGCGCGGCGGTTCTTATATGATGTCCGCATCCTGCGCGATTCGACCATTGGCGTGCAGGTGATCGCGATTGGCAATCTGACCGTGGGCGGCACCGGCAAGACGCCGGTCGTCGAGAAGTTCGCCAGGGAGCTCAAAGACCAGGGACGGAACGTCGCCATTCTGTCGCGTGGTTACCGATCCAAACCGACGCCCCTGGCAAGACGCCTTCTGAACAAGGCGCTCTTCAGGGAAGAGAAGACGCCGCCCCGTGTGGTCTCCGACGGCAAGTCGCTGTTGCTCGATTCGGACACAGCCGGCGACGAACCGTACATGCTTGCATCCAATCTGAAGGACGTCGTGGTGCTCGTCGACAAGGACCGCGTCAAGGCCGGCCTCTACGCCATCGAGAAGTTCGGCTGTGACACGCTGCTCTTGGACGACGGATTTCAGTACTGGAAGCTGCGCGGACGGCGGCACGATGTGGTGCTGGTGGACCGCCAGCAGCCCTTTGGCAACGAACACCTGCTTCCGCGAGGCACGCTGCGCGAGCCGCCCTCCCACCTGGCCCGCGCCCGCACGGTCTTCATCACGAAGAGCGACGGGCAGACCACCGACCTGCGCCGTCGGATCAGCCAATACAATCGCGACGCCCGGGTGGTCGAGTGTGTCCACCAACCGCTGTATTTCGAGGATGTCTTCACCGGCCAGCGGCGGGGACTGGACTTGCTCAGGGACCGGCGGATTGCCTCGCTCAGCGGCATTGCCCAGCCTGAGAGCTTCGAGTCGAGCCTGATCCAGCTCGGCGCCAGGCTGGTCTACACCAAGCGATTTGCGGATCATCACCGCTTTACGCAGCAGGAAGTGCTCAATGTCATTAACCGCAGCAAGAAGCGCCAGGCCTCGATGGTCATCACCACACAGAAAGACGCCGTCCGTTTCCCAAAACTCGACCGGCGCGACCTCCCCGTCTATTTCATGCGTGTCGAGATCAGAATTGTGCGGGGCGCCAAGGACTTTCAAGAATGCGTGCGCCAGATTTGTTTTCGGCAGAGCGAAGACCGTTCCGGCTCAAAACAGCGACATTGACAGATTCGAACGGCTCGCTTTCCTAGCGGCAGCATGATCATCACCTCACTGTCGCGTCTGCCGGTTGCCTCGCGCCGCACGGCTTTTCTCCATTTCCTGCGCGGGGGCGCCGCCACCCTCTTGCTGATCGGCCTGGTTGCCGGGTGCGCCGGCGCCAAACCGGTCCCGGCTTCGGCCGGCCACAGCCGAGCCCTCGAAACGCCGCTGGATCGCTACGTCGCCGGGCCCGATCCGGCCTATGCGTGGCAGGCGGTCACAAACGCCCGGATCAATGACGTCACAGTTACGATCATCGATATGACCTCCCAATCGTGGCTGACGACCAACGAGGTCGATCGCCCCCTTTGGCGCCATTGGCTGGTCGTTGCGCGGCCCGATGCTCTCGAACACTCGACTGCTCTGCTGATGATCGGCGGCGGCAACAACAAGGACAAAGGACTGCCCAAACCGTCCGACGCACTGATCCAGATGGCACGGCAAACCCGCTCGATGACCGCCGAACTGCGCATGGTGCCCAACCAACCGCTCGTCTTCGGACAGGACGGACGCGAGCGGGTCGAGGATGATCTGGTCGCCTATACATGGGACAAGTTCCTGCGGACCGGAGACGACCGGTGGCCGGCCCGGCTGCCGATGACCAAAGCGGCCGTGCGTGCGATGGACACCGTGAGCGCATTCTGCGCCAGCACGGCCGGAGGCGGCGCGAAGGTGGACACGTACGTGGTGGCCGGGGGGTCGAAGCGCGGATGGACGGCGTGGACAACAGCGGCCGTGGACAAACGGGTGGTGGCGGTCTGCCCCATCGTGATCGACCTGCTCAATATCGTGCCGTCGTTCGAGCACCATTACCGCACATACGGCTTCTTCGCCCCGGCCATCAAGGACTATGTCGGCGCGGGCATCATGGACTGGATGAACACACCCGAATTCAAGCGGCTCATGCGGATTGTCGAGCCGTTCGAGTATCGGGATCGCCTCACAATGCCCAAGCTGATCGTCAACGCGAGCGGGGACCAGTTCTTCCTGCCTGACTCGTCGCGGTTCTACTTTGACCGGCTGCCGGGCGTGAAATATCTGCGGTGCGTCCCGAACGCCGATCACTCGCTCAAGAACAGCGATGCATGGGAGACGCTCATGGCCTGGCACCACGCAACGCTCAACCGCACACATCTTCCGCGCTTCTCCTGGCAACACGAGGGCGGGGACGCAATCCGGGTTCGGACCGTCGATCAACCGACCGATGTCCGGCTCTGGCAGGCCACGAATCCCGCGGCGCGCGATTTCAGGCTCGATGTCATCGGCCCCGCCTGGACGAACCAGGTGCTGAGGCAGGACGACCGCGGGGCCTACCTCGGGCGCGTCACCTCTCCTAGCCAAGGCTATACGGCCTTCTTCGTCGAGTTGACGTATCCACTGGGCGGACCGGCTCCCCTCAAACTCACGACGGACGTCCGGGTCACTCCCGACACACTCCCCCACCCGCCGTATCAGCCGAAGCCGCTGAAACGTTGAGCCGCGCCCCGCTCAATTCTCGGCGGAGTGGAGACCTCCGGAGCCGGCACGGAAAGCGATGTTGGTGCGGTCAGGCTGCTGCGGAAGGGGCGTGGCGCAATTCCAGTAGCAGACGCCGCAGTGAACACACTTCTCACGGTCGAACACGGGGACTCCGCCTTCGCCGAGCGTGATCGCCTGGCCGGAACAGGCCTCGATGCAAATCTTCGTGCCGCAGCGCTGGCACAGTTCCGGGTAGAGAAATACGACGTGATCCGCATAGCCCGAGGGGGCCTGCACTTTGCCCCCCATGAGCAGGGCATCCTGATGGGACACCAGCAGTTGGCCATCGCGCGGAATGGAAGGCCAGCCGACTTTCTCCATCAAAGCCGCGTGCAGTGAAACGCCCTTGGCCTGGCATTCCTCACGCAGGCGCTCGATCTCCGATGGCGTGACACGTCCGCGGTAATACGCTTCGACAGAGGGAATCCGTTTCCAGGGAGGCACGGGGTTGCCTGTCAGGGTGAATCGCCCGTTTGTCAGCCCGGCCAGCGCCATGCCGATCATGCCGCGGACGACGCCTTTGTGGAAACCGTCACGCGATTTCTCGGCGATCAGGGCCTCACGCTCGACCCAACTCGAACGGCGGCGTCTGACATAGGCGGCTTCCAGGTTGGCCCTGGTGAAGGGCTGCCGGGCCTTCAGCAGTTCGAGCACCGCTTCGGCCAGCAGCGTCCCCGTCACCCACGCCTCATCCACGCCGGAGCCAGTGAGGACATTGGTGCTGCCGCTGCCTTCGCCGATGCGCACGTATCCGTCGCCCACCAGATGCGGTTCGCCGCGTCGTCCGGATTCGCCCAACGTCTTGGCGCCCCAGGAGCGGAGTTTGCCTCCGTCGAGGAAGCGCCAGAGATACGGATGCCTCATCCAGTGCTGCAAATAGTCGTAGGCGGTGCGCATCGGGCTGTCGAACCACGACGGCACAAAGATGCCGAGTGACGCCACCCGATTCGGATGCACATAGAAGAAACCGAATATCTCCGGCTCGGGATAGCCGAAGGTGTGCAAGACGGTGCCGGCTTCGAGCGGCGTCCCTTCCGGCAAGTCGACCACGAACTTCATGCCCGCCGCCCAATCGCGGATGTAGTGGCCCGGCGGCAGACCGAAATGGGCGTCGAGCTGCTGGCCGATTGCCCCCACCGGGCCATCGCCGACAACTGTCAGCGCCGCCCCGATGTCCATCCCTGGCAGAAAACCGTCGCTGGGCTGTCCGAGTCTGTCGACCCCTTGATCGATGAGGCGGACTCCGACGACCTTGTCATTCTCGATCAGGGCTTGGGCGACGGGTGTCCCCGGCCAGATCTGAATCGCGCCGCCGCTCTGCACCTGCGCGCCGACCCACTGCAAGAACTGACCCAACCCGAGCACGAGACCGCCGCGTTTGTGGAGGAACGACGGTGTCCAAGGCAATTCGAGGGCCTGATGTCTCAACGGCAAAACACCTTGGAACAAACGCAGCATCCTGTCCGCACCCCGCAGGACTGCCGACCGCCGGCTCGCGCCGACCGGATCGAGCAGATACAGGACCTTTTCATGGGTGACCGGCGCGCTCATTGGGATGTTGGCCCGGTCAAGATCCGGAAAAGTCGTCCGCAGGCCATGCCCGCGGGTCACCACGCCGGAGACGCCGAAGCCGATGTCATCGGCGCGCTCGTAGCACATGACCTGAAGGGGCAAACCGGGCATGACCGCGCTTTCAATGGCCGGACTGCCATCGGAATTGACGAGCTGCTTCGAGAGCGTTGTCAGAAACCCGGCTGTTGCCGGACCGAACCCGACGCAGACGATGTCCACATCGAGTCGCTGGCGATCCGGACGGGGCGGATCGGATTGAGCGGGTGCTGTTTCCACGACACTGGTTCCGGCCTTCGGCAGCCGGCAAGAGACCCTAAGTGGAAACCGGGATGCGGGTCAATTGCCCGGTTCTTGCTGTCCCTGGGCGGCTTGGGTGGTATGATTCTTGCCAGTCAGTCAATCGATGAACAGACCATGAAAGTCTCATTCCACGCGCAGTGGGCCGTTCGATCGTTGCTGGCCGCTGGTCTCCTCACAATGGGGGTCGGCCATGGCCAGGTTCTGCTGTCCGAATTTCAGGCCAGCAACCTGCGCACGCTCGACGACGAGGATGGCAACTCTGCAGACTGGATCGAAATCCATAACGCGGGCGATCTCCCGGTCGACCTGGCAGGATGGTCGCTGACCGACGATGCCGGCCAGCTCAGGAAGTGGCAGTTTCCCTCGACCAACATTGCCCCTGGCCAGTATCTCGTCGTCTTCGCGTCAGGAAAGAACCGCCGTATCCCCGGGCGTCCGCTTCACACCGATTTCCGTTTGAGCGCGTCGGGTGAATTCCTGGCATTGGTCAAAGCTGACGGACGCACTCTCGCCACGGCTTACAGTCCCGCGTATCCCCCACAGGCTGAAGACATCAGTTACGGTTTGCCGTTGCGCCCGACGAGTCATGCGTTGGTTGGGCCTCGAGCGCCCGGCAAGTTGCTGATCCCGCGCGACGACGATCTGGGAACCAACTGGGTGCGCCCCGATTTCGACGACTCCGACTGGACCCCGGTCGTCACCGGGGTGGGCTTCAATGTGCCGGGCGATTTGGTCGGGAGCGACATCGAGGGTGCGATGCGGGGAATCAATCCGACGGCCTATTTGCGCATCCCGTTTGTCGTCACGAACCTCGCGGCCCTGGACCGGCTGACATTGAACATCCGTTACAACGACGGGTTTGCGGCCTATCTCAACGGCTTCCCAATCGCTCAACGCAACGCGCCGGTGACGGCGCCTGGAGGCGTGCTTGCCAACAGTGCCGCGGACTGGTCCTTCACCGGCCAGCAGGGGTTCAACAACTGGTATTACGGGTTCTACGATCTCACGGCGGATGCCGATGGCCGATACGATGCCGGTCGTGACTTCGTGAGTTCGCATCCGCAGTGGTCGTGGAATGGCGGCGCGTGGGTTCTGGGCCCCGCCAATCCGCCCTGGGATGCCATCACGCAAGGCGGTTGGTTCTCCAACGGAGAGAACAGCGGTGGGGTGCATTGGGTGATTCGCCGCTGGGTGTGCGAGGCGCCTGGGACGTTTGTCTGTCAGGTGGCTTTCGCGAAGGAGAATCCGACCTGCGGCAATGGCGCCACCCTCCGCGTATTCGTCAATGGCAATGAGCAGTATCAGGCGACTGTCGCCTTTGACGACACCACAGGCCTGCACACCAATCTCACGGTGACCGACCTTGCCGCGGGTGACACGCTCGATTTCGCATTGGACCCGCTTGGCACAGACGGCCAGCGGACCGATCACTGCGACGAGGTGACGTTCTCGGTCGTCATCGATCAGATTCCATCCGACGGGGCTGTCTGGAACACAATGGCCAATGCGGCTCGCACGCCGGACGAGACCCTCGTGCCCGAGTCGTTCGACCTCACGCGCTATCGGGATGTGCTAATCAGTGGCACGAACGTGCTGGCCATTCAGGGCCTGAACATCAGCGCTGACGACGCCGACTTTCTGCTGGCCCCTGAACTGGCGGGCGGGTGTCTGGGGCTGAGCCTCGATGAGCATGTCTACTTTCCCAAACCGACTCCCGGAGAGGCGAATGGCTCCGGGACGGCAGCGCTCGGGCCGATCATCAGCCAGGTGGAACATCAGCCCGTCGTGCCAGAGGATTCGGAGGACCTGATCGTCCGGGCGCGCGTCACCTCGAGTTTCGGTCCGGTCGGCGCAGTCACCCTTCGCTATCGCGTCATGTACTCGGGCGAAGCGTCCATTCCAATGCGCGACGACGGCGTCCACGAGGACGGAGATGCAGGCGACGGCATCTACGCGGCGCGCATCCCGGCGGCGGCGGCCGGCCCCGGACAGATGATCCGCTACGCGATTCTTGCCGCGGACGATCAGGGGCGGACGAGCCGGCTGCCGGCCTACACCGACCCGCTGGGCAGCCCCCAATACCGCGGCACAGTCGTGCGCGACCCTGCGCTCGAAGCCTCGCGGCTTCCGGTGTTGCATTGGTTCATTCAAAACCCGTCCGCGGCGAATTCCGACACACGGGCCAGTGGATCCCTGTTCTTTGACGGCGAGTTTTACGACAACGTGGGCGCAACCATTCATGGCCAATCCACGCGCGGGTTCCCTAAACGCAGTTACGATCTCGATTTCAACCCGGGTTACAAGTTCCGGTGGTCCGACGACGCGCCGCGGGTCGATGACTTGAATCTGCTCACCACGTGGGCGGACAAGTCCCACATGCGGAATGTGCTGGCACACGAGACCTATCGCGACGCGGGGGCGCAGAGCCACTTTGCGTTTGCGGTGCGGGTTCAACAGAACGGGGCGTTCTTCAGCGTCGCCAACCTGGTCGAGAATGGGGATGACAACTTCCTCAAACGCCTGGGGCTGGACCCGCGGGGGGCTCTTTACAAGATGTACAACTCGGCCGACAGCGCCGCCGGCAACGAGAAGAAGACCCGCAAGAACGAGGGCACCGCCGATTTGGCCGCGCTCATCCAGGGGATGTCCCAGGCCGGCGCAAAGGCCCGGGAGGCCTTCATGTACGACAACCTCGACGTGCCGCAGATGATTAACTTCCTGGCGGCCAAGATCATTACGGCGGACACGGACTGTTGCCACAAGAATTACTACCTCTACCGGGACAGCGAGGGCACACGCGAATGGATGGCGATGCCGTGGGACGTGGACCTTTCTTTCGGGCGGGTTTGGACTGGCGCCCATGCCTACTACGACGAGCAGATTTACACCAATCAATCGATCTTCATTGGCAGCGGCAACATCGTCTTCAGCCCCATTTACAACACCTCGGCGACGCGCCAGATGTTCCTGCGCCGCTTGCGGACACTGATGGACGACCTTCTCCAACCGCTCGCCACGCCCGCCACAAACGATTCCTACCGGATCAAGAGCCGCGCGCTGCGCGATCAGATCGCCCCCGACGCCGCCCTCGATCTCGCCAAGTGGGGGACATGGGGCACGCGCGAGACGATCACCCAGGCGGTCGACCGCATCTGGAATCAGTTCCTTCCTGGACGCCGGGTCTACCTGTTCCGCACCCTGTCCGTCACCAACGGCGGTGAAATCCCGCTCCCGCAACCCGCCGATGCCGTCGTCGAGATCGGCAGCCTCGAGTACCGCCCCGCCAGCGGCAACCCCGCCGAGGAATGGCTCTCGATCACCAATGCCAACCCCTATGCGGTCGATCTCTCCGGCTGGCAACTCGACGGCGCCGTCCGTTTCACCTTCAAACCCGGGACGGTTCTTCCCGCGCGCGCGGCGCTGTTCGTCTCGCCCGACGTCCGGGCCTTCCGCGCCCGCTCGACCAGCCCCAGAGGCGGCGAACGACGGCTCGTCCTGGGCCCTTACAAAGGCGACCTATCAGCCCGGGGAGAAACGCTCACTCTGAGCGACAATCGCGGGCGACTGGTCCACACGCGGACCTATGCGGGCTCTCCGAGCCTGGCCCAGCAGTTCCTCCGGATCACCGAAATCATGTACCATCCGGCGCCGTTGGCCGGGCATCCGGACATCGAAGAATCCGAATTCGAGTTCATCGAACTGCGCAACACAGGACGCGTCCCTCTCGATCTGCGTGGCGTGCGATTCACCGATGGGATTCAATTCGACTTCGCTGCTGGCTCGATCACCACCCTCGAAGCCGGCGCCCGGGTTCTGGTGGTGCGCAATGCCGACGCGTTCTCGCTGCGGTATGGCACCGGCCTCCCGGTGGCCGGCGAATACACCGGGCTGCTGGACAACAGCGGTGAGCGCCTCCGGCTCGAGGACAGTTATGGAGAAAAAATCCTCGAATTCACCTACGACGACCACTGGTATCCGATCACGGATGGGCACGGCTTCTCCCTCGCCATCGCGGATGACACTGTCGAGTGGACTCGATGGAGTGACCGGCAGAGTTGGCGCCCCAACGGAATCCTCCACGGCACCCCGGGGCTGCTCGATCCTCCGCTGCCCACCCTGCCGCCTGTTGTCATCAACGAAGTCCTCGCCCACTCGACCGGCCCCCAGAAGGATGCCGTCGAACTCCACAATCCAACCGACGCCCCGATCGACATCGGCGGATGGCTGCTCACCGACACTTTTTCCTGGCCGGAGAAATACCGTTTGCCTTCGCCGACCATCATTCCCGCCCTCGGCTTTGTCGTCTTCACCGAAACCGACTTCAACCCGACGCCGGGGCAGCCCCCCAGTTTCGCCTTGGGCGCGAACGGCGACGACGTTTGGATCTTCAGTGCGGACGATGCGGGGCGTTTGACCGGCTACGTGCAGGGGTTCGATTTCGAGGCGACCGCCAGTGGCGTCAGCCTCGGGCGGCACACGAACAGCGTGGGCGATGTGGATTACCCGCCGTTGGCTTGGGTCACCCTGGGCGAACCGAATGCCGTGCCGCGTGCGGGCCCGGTTGTCATCTCCGAGATCATGTGCCACCCGGCAGCCACCGGAACCACAAATCAGCCGGCCAGTTTCATCGAGTTGGCCAACATCTCAACCACCAACGTTCCACTGGCTGACCCCGCGATGCCGGACTCCCCATGGCGGCTGCGCAACGGTGTCCAGTTCGCGTTTCCGCCGGGCGCCGCGCTGCCTTCGGGCCACCGCCTGCTGGTGGTCGGCTTTGATCCCGTTGCGGACGCCAAAGCGCGCGCCTCTTTCATTTCGCTCTACGCCGTTCCGCCTGATGTGCCACTGCACGGGCCTTGGCAGGGGCGACTCGCCAACGACGAGGGCACGATCGAACTGGTGCAACCGGCCGTTGAGCAGGGCCAGGAGACAGCTTTCATGCTTGTGGACAAGGTGCACTACATGGACCGGGCTCCGTGGCCGACCGGGGCCGACGGGTCGGGCGCCTCGCTGCAGCGAAGAACGCTCGCCTCCTACGGGAACGAACCGACCAATTGGTTTGCCTCGACACCCACGGCTGGCGCGGTGAATGAGCCCAACGCGTTGCCCACCGTGCAACTCACCGCACCCAGCCAGAACGCCGTGTTGCACTGGCCCGCCGATCTGCTCCTGAGCGCATCGGCCCAAGACAGCGACGGCCGAATCGTCCGCGTCGAGTTCTTCAATCACGGCCAAAAGCTCGCCCAAATCACGGAGGCGCCATACACATTCGTATGGACGAATCCGCCGCCGGGCGCGCACCTGTTGCGAGCCGTGGCAGTCGACGATCGCCTGGGCGCGACAACGTCGGACGCGACGGCAGTCACCGTGATTGCGCCTCCGCCTGTTGTGCGTATGGTTGCGCCCGCCGACGGCGCCGTGTTGCTCGCGGGCAGCACGATCGCGGTGGCCGCGGAAGCCGAGCCGGCTGCCGGCCAGATCGACCGCGTGCGCCTCTATGCCGGACCAACCGTTCTCGCCGAACTGCTCGCGCCGCCGTTCGAGTTCACCTGGCCCGCCGTCCCGGCAGGCGTCTACGATCTCCAGGCCGTCGCCCTGGACTCCTTCGGCCTGGCCAGCACCTCCGCTGTTGCGCGCGTTGGGTTCTCGACCGGCACGATCGCGGCATCCACCATCGTGCCGACTGGCTCGCGATGGAAGTACCTCGATGACGGCTCGGCGCCCGACCGGGCTTGGACGACTCTTGAGTTCGACGATTCAGGCTGGAAATCAGGGGTCGCCGAACTCGGGTACGGCGATGCCCGCGAGGGCCGGCCGGAAGCGACACAGATCGGGTTCGGGCCTGATGCGGCCAACAAACATATCACATCGTATTTCCGGCATTTGTTCACTGTCACAAACGTGTTCGCGTACAGAGACCTCACCGTCGGGTTGATGCGTGACGACGGCGCCGCCGTGTACCTGAACGGAATCGAGGTGTTTCGAAGTAACCTTCCGGAGGGGCCAATTCACAGCCGCACCCTCGCCAGCTACGCCGTGTCCGGAGCCGAGGAGAGCGCGATCTTCACCCAGTCAGTCACGCCTGCGCGCCTGCGCGAGGGTCCGAATATGCTCGCGGTTGAAGTGCATCAGGCCTCACCCGGCAGCACCGATCTGAGCTTCGATCTGGCCCTTTCGGGCACGCGCGTCTTTCTCGCTCCCCTGCTGTTGGCCCAACCGCAGTCGCAGTCGGTGGCGCGTGGCGCGACCGCGACATTCACGGCTTGGGCCGGCGGAACCGAACCGCTCGCATTCCAGTGGCGATTCAACCATGTCCCGATTCTCGCGGCGACCAACTCGACGCTCACGCTCAGCGACGTCCAACCGAGCCACGCGGGCGCCTACCAACTGGTCGTGAGAAACGCCCTGGGCGCCGCCGTGAGCGAACCTGCCACGCTGACGCTCACGAATCGTCCGCCGACGACCGTGGATGACGGGATTCTGGTGCCCCAGGGCCAGACAGCCTTCGTGAGTGCCTCGCTCCTGACATCCAACGACTCGGATCCCGACGGCGACGCGGTGCGCTTGATCAGCGTGAGTCCCTTGAGCGAACAAGGCGCCAGCGTCGCAGTCGTCTCGGGCCAGGTGCGCTATCAGCCCCCAGCCGCTTTTCAGGGCGCCGATCGTTTCACCTATGCCGTCGCCGATCCGCAGGGTCTCGCCTCGACCGGCAACGTCGCCGTGTTCGTGTATGCGGGCCCGCTGCCGACTCTGAATCGACTGACCGTCGTTCCGGAATCGACAGTCCTTCGTATTCGCTACTCGGGCGGACCGGGGCGGACGTTCGAATGGCAACGGAGTCTCGACCTGAGGCATTGGGAGGTTCTGACCTCGGGCGTCATTCCGCCTCACAGCTTCGTCGAGTGGATCGAGCCGTTGTCGACCGCCGGCCGAGCCTATTACCGCGTCGTGCAGAGATGAGGTCAACACCGAGAGACAGACGAACACCCCAACCTTGCAACGTTGGCGTTGACCGCTACGCTCAGCGGTATGAACCGACGTTCTTTCCTTCGGCGCAGCGCCGCCGCACTGCCCCTGTTCACCTGGGCCCCGCTTCTGGCGGATGAGGACCGCCAGGGCGGCCGCGAGCGGGCCGCGGACCTCGTCATTGTCGGCGGCGGGCTTGGCGGGTGCGCCGCCGCGCTTGCGGCCTGCGGCGCCGGACTCCGCGTCATTCTCACCGAGCCGACCGACTGGATTGGCGGCCAGCTCACATCGCAAGCCGTGCCGCCGGACGAGCATCCTTGGATCGAGAGCTTCGGATGCACCCGCGCTTATCGGCAATTCCGCGAGGCCGTCCGCGCTTACTATCGCAACCACTATCCGCTGACGCCGGAAGCGCGGGCCAACCCGCGGCTCAATCCAGGCAACGGCTGGGTGTCGCGCCTGTGTCACGAGCCGCGCGTCGCCTTGGCCGTGCTCGAACAGATGCTGGCCCCGCATGTCAGCGGAGGGCGACTGCGCCTTCTCCTCGAGCACGAGCCGGTCTCGGCTCTGATGGGCGCCGACCGTGTCCGGGCGGTGACGCTCCGCAACCGGCGCACGGACGGCCGCGTCACACTGACAGCCCCGTACTTTGTCGATGCCACCGAGTTGGGCGACCTGCTTCCGATGACGGGGACCGAGCATGTCCTGGGCGCCGAGGGACGCGCCGACACTGGAGAACCGCACGCCGCCGCCGTCGCCGACCCCAGGAACCAACAGGCCATCACCTCCTGCTTCGCCGTCGATTATCTCCCTGAAGAGGACCACACCATCGAGCGGCCATCCGAATATGCCTTCTGGCGGGATTACGTGCCCGATTTGAAACCGGGCTGGACAGGGCGCCTGTTGAGTTGGGACTCGACACATCCTCACACCCTCAAACCGCGCAGTTTGATGTTCGACCCCACCATGAAGGCCGCGGGCGTCAATCTGTGGTCTTACCGCCGGATCGCCGATGCGGCCAATTTCGTTCCTGGGACCTTCTCGAGCGGGATTTCCTTGGTGAACTGGCCGCAAAACGACTACTGGGTTGCGCCTTTGATCGAAAACACACCGGACGAGATCGCCCGGAACGTGCAACGGGCCAAGGAACTCAGCCTCTCCCTGCTCTACTGGATGCAAACCGAGGCGCCGCGTCCCGATGGCGGAGTCGGCTGGAAAGGGCTGCGCTTGCGACACGACATCGTCGGCACAACGGACGGCCTCGCCAAGCACCCCTATATCAGGGAGGCCCGGCGCATCCGAGCGGAATTCACCGTCGCCGAACAACACATTGGCACCGACGCGCGGATGCAGGCCACGGGCAAATCCCGCGCGGACGTGACCGCGGAACCCTTTGCGGACAGCGTCGGCGTCGGCGCCTACCGAATCGATCTTCACCCCAGTTCTTCGGGGGAGAACTATCTCGATCTCAGTTCGCTTCCGTTCCAGATCCCGCTCGGTGCGCTGCTGCCACAACGCGTCGAGAACCTGCTTCCCGCCGCCAAGAACATCGGGACGACGCACATCACCAATGGGGCCTACCGCTTGCACCCGGTCGAATGGAACATCGGCGAGGCGGTGGGATACCTTGTGGCCTATTGCCTGCGCAGCAAGGAACCGCCGCGCCAGGTGCGCCGCGATGCCAAGCGCCTCGCCGAGTACCAGCAGAGCCTGCGTAACGCCGGCTGCGAACTCGAATGGCCCAGGGTCAGGCCGCTGTAAATCGGGCGAACGTGGTTGCAGCGTTCGACGGGCGCACTACACTGCCCGCGCGCAATCTCGCATCATGCCTGTCAAGCCAGAGACAAATCAGACGGCGCGGCATCGCATCTTGATCGTCGACGATGATCCGGGCCAGAGAAGCCTCCTCGAATCGCTGCTTCGCGGCCAGGGCTTTGACACCGTCGTGGTGGCATCGGGCGAACAAGCCCTCGACGCCTTGCGGACTCAGCTCGTCAGCATGATGATCTCGGATGTGCGGATGCCCGGGTTGAGCGGGCTCGAGACGTTGCGCCTGGCCCGTCAGGCACACCCGCGGCTGCCTGTTTTGTTGGTGACCGCTTACGCCGACATCCGCGATGCCGTGGGCGCCATGCGCGACGGAGCACTGAACTACCTCACCAAACCGATCGATTTCGACGAGTTGTTGGCGTCCGTGCGCCAGGCGATCGGCCTCACGCAGGCGCCGCCGATGCGCTTCGGAGAGCGCCATCAGTTGCCGGCTCATGTGGTGGCCTGCAGTCCATTGATGCAGGCGGTCTTTCGGGATGCCTCGCTCATCGCGCCGTCGGACAGCCGCATTCTGATCACCGGGGAGAGCGGCGTGGGCAAGGAGGTGCTGGCGGAGGTTATTCACGCCTGGAGCGCGCGAGCGAATGGACCGTTGGTGCGCGTGAACTGCGCCGCCCTGCCCGAGAACCTGCTCGAAAGCGAGTTGTTCGGCCATGAGAAAGGGGCCTTTACCGGCGCCCATGCCCAACGGATCGGACGATTCGAGTTGGCCGGCAAGGGCACGATCTTCCTGGACGAAATCGCCGAGATGTCGCCGCAACTGCAAGCCAAGCTCCTCCGTGTCACGCAGGACGGGTGCTTCCAGCGCGTCGGATCGAATGCGGATCGGGTCACCCAGGCCCGCCTGCTGGCCGCCACAAACCGCGACCTCGAAGACGAGGTCAGGCAAGGGCGGTTCCGCGAGGACCTGTTCTACCGGCTGAACGTGGTCGAACTTCACGTGCCCCCCCTCCGCGAACGGATCGAAGACATCCTGCCCCTTGCCCATGCCTTCCTGGCCGACTACACCGGCGGGCGCACGCGCCTGTCGAATCCGGCCGTCGAGTGCATGAAACGTTATGTCTGGCCGGGCAACGTGCGCGAGCTGTGCAATGCCATGGAACGGGCCGCGCTGCTCTGCGGCGGCGAGTTGATCCTCCTCGACCATCTCCCCGCTCGCGTCCGGGCGACCACGGCGTCCGCCCCCACTGCGCCGCCGACCGAAGGGCAGCAACTCGAAGAGGTCGAACGTCAGACAATCCTCGAAGCCCTGCGCAAACACGGTCATAACCGCACCGAAACGGCCAAAGCCCTCGGCATTAGCCGACGCGCCCTCATCTACAAACTCCAACGGTTCCGCGAACTGGGGTTCGACGTCGATGCACCGTGACTCGGTCGGAGATGGAGGGGACAGTGCGTCGGTGCGTCGGTGCGTCGGTGCGTCGGTGCGTCGGTGCGTCGGTGCGTCGGTGCGTCGGTGCGTCGGTGCGTCGGTGATGGGGTGGTCCCGCAGCCGCGCAGCCCGGCCCTCCGAAACCCCATGCTCAGCGGAGAGGTGACTTGAAGTCCTGCAGCCCGCGGACCACTTCGCGCGCAACGGTATGGATGATGCCCGGCTCGTTCGAGTGGCCCAACGTGAATGTGACCAGCACAAACGTGTGGCCGTCTGGCAGCTCGATGCAGGCGGCGTCGTGGCGGGTTTCGCTCGTCCAACCGGCTTTTGACCAGAGCCGAGCGTCCGGCGGAAGGGCCGGACCGGTGAACTTCGCCTGGCTGTCGGAATCCTTCGAATCGGGCCGGGGATCCCGCTTCATCAATTCGAGCATCTGCCGGCAACGCGCCGCCGAGACGGCCTTTCCGGTGACAATCTCGACCAACAGTCGCGCCGTTGCATCCGTGGTCAGGGCGTTCCGCTTGGGATCGAATGCCTTGATCGCCTGGGTCTCGCGTCCGTACGGGCCCTCGCACCACGGTTTCTTGTTGGCGTTGATGCGAGTGTAGCCCAGGGACGCAAAGTAGCGGTTGACCGCGTCGCGCTTCTGGAACCAGGACTCGAGTTCGTCCGGAGGCAGCTCGGGGCCGCTGGTCGTGCCTGTGAGCAGGTCCACAATGTAATGAGTCGCTTCGTTGTAGGACTCGACGATCATGTCGCGCATCGCGCGACGGAGTTCGGCGGTATCCTCGAGTCTGCCCTCTTCGAGCCATTGATGTGCCGCGACCAGGTAGAACAGCTTGATCACACTGGCGGGGTAGATCATCTCCTGTCCGCGGTAACTGGCTTGAACCGGCCTCTCGAGATCGCGCAGATCGACCAGCGTTACCGCGAACTGGTTCGTCTCGAGCCTCGGCTCGCTGAACCGCGCCAGCGCGGCGCCCACAGCCCGGTCGACGATTGCCTGGAGCTCAGGCGATGCCGCCGGGTCGTAACTCATGGTCGAGCCGGCATGAGTGGTCATGGCAACGAGAACAAGTGGGATGATGGCGTGAATCAGAGAACGACGGGAGCGTGTCATAGACATGATGCGACAGTGCAGGTTTCGGTCAGACCGCCGGACGCAGAAAGCGCATCACCGAATCGCCGTGCCGCAGCACTTTCAAGTCGGTCCACGGCGCCGGGAGGGTAAGCGTGTCGCGGCTCGCATGGCCCAGCACGAGCAGACCGCCGGACGCGATCAGACGCGGGAGGTCGGCATCATCGAGGAGCTGTTGCGACAAGGACTGCGAACGATGGCCCACGTTCTTCTCGCCGAAGGGCGGATCGGCCAGGATCAGATCGAACGTCTCGCCCGCGGCGCGAAGCTGAGCGATCGCAGCGAAGGCGTCCTGGGCGCGTATCTCGAATCGTCCGGCGGGCAGGCCGGTCGCCTCGAGGTTTCTGCGGATCATCGCCGCATGACGCCCGGCTTTCTCGACCGCCACGACGCGCAGCGCGCCGCGGCTGAGGCACTCGAGACCGAGCGCCCCCGAGCCGGCGAACAACTCGAGCGCCTGGGCGCCCGCAACCCGATCGCCCAGACTGTTGAACACAGCCTGTTTCACCAAGTCCGGCGTCGGACGCACAGCCAAACCCTTCGGCACGCCCAGCAGCCGTCCGCCAGCCATTCCCCCCACGATCCGCATCGAAGGGGACGCTAGAGCCAGTTCGGCCCTTTGTCCAGCCGACAGGGCTGTTCAGGTTTGCAGTTGATGGTTGAGCGCTGGACCTTGAGCGTCCTTGATTGCGGAGTCCGATCCGCATGAAATCGCTGAATCTCACCACTTCCCTTGCCGCTCGAAATCGCAAATGTCGCATCTGAATAGCCGGTCCCGCCGAGACGTCTGTTAAGAGTCCTTGACCGGTGAAGCGTGTTGCGGAGCAGTCAGGTCGGTCTGCTAGTGCTTACTTGCACTGTTAAACGATATATTGTATGTTGGGGGGCATGGCAAGACACGCCCCTACCATCAGTTGTGGTCCGGCAGAGCGGCAAGAGCTTGAACGACTGGCCGGGAGTCGGACCGAATCGAAACAGATGATCGAACGAGCTCAGATCATCCTGGGCTGCCT
>Ga0209718_1001571_pt1 | contig 25218 bp, 18 predicted proteins | sample AD_JPNAS1_MetaG_FD_184420 | JGI IMG/M metagenome (GOLD analysis project Ga0209718, IMG submission 184420) | Active sludge microbial communities of municipal wastewater-treating anaerobic digesters from Japan - AD_JPNAS1_MetaG (SPAdes) (version 2) | ecosystem: Engineered > Bioreactor > Anaerobic... | reverse complement strand
TTCTGACAATATTGCTACTTCACCATCACCATCTGTTTTTCCTTTCGTTATCGTGGCACCGTTTAGCGTAAGGGTATTAGTACCGTGGATGTAGCTTACCGAGCCTGTGATACCTTCGCCTGTGATAGCAGAGGCGTTAAAAGAGGTTACCTGCTCACCGGCTACCCAAAGAGGATAATTTTCTAATTCTGGACAAGTATAACTACCTGTAGCATTAGTTATTTGATACCCGGTGCCTGTAGCTGGATAACCATATAGTTTCCAATTCTTGTCGCTTGCATTGTTTCCGTTTGTAGCAAGGACAAAAGCCTCTACGTTAGCTTGAGCCTGCCCGCTTACGTATATTCTTGCATCGTCGCTCGCTTGCCTTTGCGGTAATTGACAATAAATTTGGTCTAAACCTAACGTGGTGCTTGTGCAAGGATTATTGTAGCAATACAATTCTCTCAATTGATTTAACCCCAATATATTTATTAAACTTTGAAGCTGGTTACCATTGCAATACAAAGCTTTCAAGCTAGTTAAGCCCTGCACATTTAAACTTGTAAGCCGGTTAGAAGAGCACGTCAATTGTAGCAATTGAGTTAAGCCTGATACATTTAAACTTGTAAGCTGGTTATTCCTGCACTCCAAGTATTGCAATTGATTTGAGCCCGATACATTTAAACTTGTAAGCTGGTTATCCCTGCACTCCAAGTATTGCAATTGATTTGAGCCCGATACATCTAAGCTTGTAAGCTGGTTAAAACTGCAAGTCAATCTTTGCAATTGATTTAATCCCTGCACCTTTAAACTTGTAAGCCGGTTACCATAGCACCCCAATTCTTGCAAGTTTGTCAATCCCGATGCATCTAAGCTTGTAAGCCGGTTACCATCGCAATACAAATTTTTCAAGTTAGTTAATCCCGATACATCTAAGCTTGTAAGCTGGTTAGCATAGCACGTCAACCATTCCAATTGATTTAAGCCCGATACATTTAAACTTGTAAGCTGGTTTAAATAGCAAGACAATTGTTGCAAGCCTGTATTTCCGCTTGCATCAATGGCTGATACAGGATTTCTCCATCCTGTATTATCTATTCCGCTACAACCAAAGCCTGTGATATTTCCATATACTTTTAGGCTGGTTCCTTCGGGTGTGTAGTTTGTATAGTCTGTCGGATAGCTTGTACCTGCTGTTGCTGTTTGGTAGGTGTCGGGGGCTGTTTCTATCCAAACAGGCGTGTTAGCTGCCGCAGCTTTCATCCTCATACGGACGAGAGCGCCTGCTGTAGTTGCGGTCAGCTCTATTACAGGTGAGCCTGCGGGTGGCGTGTCTTGTGCATAGGCTTTGCCTGTTGTGATTATTGCCAATAGTGTAAAGGCAATCAACGTGAGTAATTTTTTTGTCTTCATAATCAGTTTGTTTAAATTAATATTACTATTTTACAAATTCTATATTCAATAAAAAACAGCCCCACACCTATTTGGCACAGGGTAAAATAAAGTCAAAATCTTATAAAGGTGTAAATAAATGTTAAATATGGGGGAGTAAAATAAGAGCTGTACTCGTACGAAATAATTCGGCAAGTTGTGTCGAAATGTTTCCGTCAAGTCTATAAGTTGATTTTGCTTTCATCAGGCAGTTACATTTACGCTACAAAGTAACGAAAATAAAATGAAAACAACAAATAAATTTAACAACTAATTTTTACGCTTTATCCTGCCTCTTAATCCCCCTAAAAGAGATGATTGTTTAGTGTGTAGTGTTGAATGTTTAATCGGTGAATTGTTTAACTGTTTAATGTTTAGTGTGTAAATCTGTCAATCCGTAAATTTGTAAACTTGCGCTAATTAAGACGTATAAAAAAAGGAGAAACCAAGGTTTCTCCCTTTTTGTGATTATTGCATGTATTTCGCTTTGATTTTATTGGCAGCATCGATACTTGCAGGATTGTTGGGGTCAATCAACGCAGCATCTAATTTCGGGATTTTAATGGTAATACCTTTTTCCAATTTGTTCGGATGGGGTATCTTGTCGATATTGGCTTCGTAGATGTAAACCCAAAAAGCTTGTTCGCCGTACCATTTGCGTGCATATTGTGCCAGACGGTCGCCTTCGCTCACTTTTTCTTTACCCATGAATTTGGTGTAGCGTATCGGTTCGGGAATAATATTGCCCAACGAATCGCACATTTCTCCTTTTTCGTTCAACGGAATAATTTCTACACGCCTATCCTTTGAGCGTTGGTGTTCTTTGGCGTTGTAGCGGAACGGCTGATAGGAAGCGAATGCTCTAACTGTGATTTGATTGTTAGCTACGCCTTTTTCTTTCAGTAGTTTGGCTATCACATCGGCGCGCTTTTTCGACAGTTTTTCATTGTATTTGTCGCTACCTATGCTGCACGTATGACCATTGACGGAAATTTTCATTGTCGGAGAAGATTTCAATACATCGGCTATGTTGTCCAACAAATCGGCAGGTTCTACTTTGGGGTCATACTTGTCGAAATCGAACCAAATAACGGCGGTTTGCAGCATTTTATCCAAACGTTGCTGTGCCTGTTTTTCGATGTATTTTATTTCTACATTGGTAACTGTGTCGCGAATTATCAAAGTGTCCACAATACAGATGGTGTCGTGTACGAATACTTTTTCCGGTTCGACCGGTTTCTTTTTGGAACCGCCCAAATAGACCTGTACACCGATTTTCACACCGTAGTTCAAAGTGTTGATTTTGTTCACTTCTCTGGTGCCGATAAGACCGTTGTAATCGTTCATAAAGGCATAGGTGTTGTTCCTAAATCCCAATTCGGAGCGGTCGTTTTGCACCACAGGGCTAATATCGTTAAAACCGTAGCTGCCGTAAAGTCCGAGCAGCAAATCGGTGCGCTTGCCTAATTGGAACAATAAGCCGAATTCAGCGAATGCACTGTATGACGGTTTAAGATTGAATTTGCCGTTTTTGCCGGTATTGTCTTCCGTGAAAAAGCGATCGGGAAGGTCGCGCAACCACAAATCCCACTGTGGATAGTAACCGCTGTGCGTCAGTGTACCACTAGTAACTTCGTAGGTGGAATAAACCGGTATTCCAATTTTTGCTCCCAAAGCCGCAAACAGTCCGACTTTGCTGCCAAAGTTGTGGTGAAATTGCAATGCTAAAGGTACTTCCACCATGTGACTGAGTTGTTTTTCAGTCCAGTCCGTTACTTGTGTATGGTGGTTGTAAGTGTCATTTTCACTATCGCTCACACCGTTCCAAACAAACTCTTTGTTCAGAATGGCAGTTGAACCGTAGGTACTTATGCCGGTACCAATGCCTACACCCAAATAGGGCAAAAAGAAATAGGAATAGTTCAAATTTAATGTTGCTGCCGGCACCATCCATTTTTGAACTCCGTTGTCCATGGTGTAGTTGAGTGCGCCGTGTCCCGCTCCTCCGCTTATTTGCAGGAATGAGCCTTTTTCAAGGGCATGAAACTCTTTTTTAACTTTCGTTTCTGTTTGCTGAGCAACTTCTGTTGTTTCGGCAGCGGTTTGTGCAAAGGCAAACGTTAGCGTTTGGCAGCCTATTACTATAAAAGAAATGAGTTTTTTCATTGTATATTACGTTTTATATTAAGAAAGATTTATTCTACCATGAATTTTGTAGTGTGCGCTTTGCCGTCCGAAGTGGTAAGCTTAAGAATGTAAACACCTTTTTGTGCAATAGGTTGAATTTGCATGATATTGCTCAAATTGGTGTAGCGCTTTACTAAAATTCCCACAGAATTATAGATGTCTATTTGTCCTTTCTCCAAATTTTCAATTGCGAAGGGAAGTTCAACAATGATTGGCGTGTTTGTTTCTGCCGGAACGGGATAGGTAATAATTTTGCCGTCGGGCACGTTCGTTTGGGGAACAATTTTCTTTTCACACGAAATAAATTCTTTGCCGTCTGCTGTTTGCAGTACAACGTGGTAAGTACCATCTAATCCACCTTCTTGGTAATAATATTGTTCGGTGGCGCCTTCAATCAGGTTGCCGTTGCGGTACCATTGGAAACTGGTAAATTTTACACCGGTGTTAGCTTCGTTGTTATCGACAAAGATAACATCCGACCATTTTGTGCGAACATAGCTATCCAACATCAGCGTGAACCCGAGTTTGTAGGCTTGACTAGTGCAATGTTCTTTCGGACGGGTGTCTGTAAAGAAGACATTTACGCCGTAAACTCCGGCTTTTACACCGGCGGGTTTGTTGATTGTAATGATACCGTTTTTGGGTAGTACAGTAAGAGGTACGTCCTCAAATCCTTGCGCTTTGGCAACTGAGTCGAACTCCAATTTGTAGCGACTTGGTACACCTTTAGTAATAGTGTATTTAAACGACAACTGTGTGGTTGTTTCGCAAACGGATGGAATGTCGTTTACAGTTGCTTCGGGTATTAAGCATTTTACTCCAGTTAGCGTTACGGGTTTGTTACAGCCGTAGATTGTGAAGTCCGGCATAATATGTTGTTCACCATCTGTTTGAAAAACGACATCTTCCGTGTGATTGTCCAAATAAGTGTAAGTATAGGTGTATGGGAAGTCGCATTCACAAATGTATACTGTAGTGGCTTGAGCTTTGTGGTCGGAAATAACATATTTAATGGAATCTATAGATTGTTTCCAATTGGGGTTACAGTATTTGTCTTTGGAGTAGCGATAGAATGTAAATGTCATCGGGAAACGTGCATCTCTTACGTTACCTTTGGCAAATCGGTAGATTTCTGTTGCTTCGGCGTTGTTTATTACGCCGAAGGCGGTGGTGTCTACCAATATTGTTTGTTGCGTGGTGTCGGTTACTTGTATAATCACTGCTTTTTTCCAGTCGCATCGTACAGTCCACATATAATCGATTTTGCCGTTGCCACCACTAGCATCATTAAGGCTACCGAGCACGATATCAAGATGACTTTCAGTGTTGGTGTAGCATAAAGTATCGTAAATCAGAGGCAAAGCACCTGCCGAGAAAGGTTCGTAAATGGTTACTGCATAACTATTGTTAGAAGCTTTCCATTCTCGTTGCGATACACCGTCTTTTGCCCAACGGTAAAAAATGTAAGTGCCGGCTTGTGTGAGTGTGGTGTCGAGTATCGCTGAAGTAACAGGAAGTACTTCTCCTTGTCCGGGGTCACCGTTGGGTGCACCGAGTGTCCAGCGGTACTGTATGTTGCCGTCTCCGCCCGAAGCATCTTGAACGGATTTTATTTCAACTCTTCTGGGGAGAGATTGGGCGCATACGGTGTCATCGTTAGCAGTTATTTCACCGGCACTAAACTCTCTCAATACTTGTATGGTGTATTCGCCAGATTTTTTGTATTCGCTCAAATGACCGTCTTTTGCCCAACGGCTTACCGTAAATTTTTTGCCACTGTTGGCTTCTAATTTGGCTATGAGGAGAGTGTACGAATCGGAAGTAGCACCGGCAACCAAAATATCGTTAATTTTCCATTGATATTCTATGTTACCGTCGCCACCTGATGTCGGCGTTACGGAAGCAATATCGAAACTTTTTGGTAACTGCTCGTAACTGACTGTGTCAGGTTCTGTTTGTGCTGTAATGGTACCCGGATTAAATGCCGAGAGAATAACTACTTTGTATTCGCCGCTTTTGGCAAACACATCAAAGCCGTCTTTTGCCCAGCGTGAAATAGTGAAATCACCGTTTTCGGTAAATAGCGGATTGTAAGATGCTGTGGTGGCAGTGTCCACTACCGTGCCGTTTATTTGCCATTGATACTCGATATTGCCGTCGCCACCGGTAGCATCGACTACAGAAGCAATGTTAATGCGGACGGGCAATTGGTCAAAATTAAAAGTATCGGTTTGGGCTTGTGGAGTGATGGAGCCTACTTCTACTTTAGGTAAAATTACAATGGTTTCTTCACCGGAAGTAAGAAAGTTGGGGAGTCCGCCGTCTTTTGCCCAGCGGCTGAAACGGAACGTTCCCTCATCGGTAATGTTGTAAGTGAGCGTGTTTCCGTTTTCACCGGCGATTACTACATCGTTCAATTTCCACTGGTATTGAATGTTACCATCGCCACCGGCAGCATCGGCTATTGAGTTTATGGTAACGCTTTGAGGTAGTGCGCTGTAGCTGAATGTGTCGGTCGGGAAATTAATGCTTCCGGCAGTAAACTGAGGCCACATAAAATAGTCGTGCGCTCCTGCCGATGCAGTCCAATCAACTTCCGTTCCGCTTTTTACAAAACGTGTGATAGTTGCTGTAGCCCCCTCACACAGCCAATCTATTGGAGGCGTGAAGGTTGGAGTGTTGGTGATGGAATCTTGGGCTGTACATCCGCTAATAACCCAACGGTACGAATAGTTGCCGTCACCGCCTGAAGCAGGAGTTTCTTCTTCTACTGCGTTAGGGGTTCCGTTTGTGTAGAGGGTGTCTTTTGCATTTTTAATGGCTCCTGCCATCAATGCTCCTTGTGCGAACATGGCGATAGGAAGTATAAGTCCTATCCCAAAGAGAAAAATTCGTCTCATAAAGTTCATAAGATTAAGATTTGATATTATAATTGACAAAGTTAGGTTTTTATTTATTAAAACAAATGTTTTTGGCGTTTTTTTTTGAAAAAAATACAATTTTGAGGTATAAAATCCTTTTTTTATTTGTTTTTAGTCGATTTTAACTCTATTTTGATTTTTGGAAAGGTAAAAAAGAGGTTTAAAGTTTGTTTTTTCTACGTTTAAAAAGAATATTATGCAGGTTTTTTGCGTTATTTTTTGTGCTGATTTTCTGAAAAACGTCAAAAAATGTGTTGTTGGCATCTGTTTTTTTGATTTCGTGTAGGATTTTCAAGCGGTTTCATAAAAAAATATGTAATTTTGCGCAATAAGGAAAAGGCGATGGGAAAATTAGTGGATTACATACTCGATTTTTTGCTGGGTTTTCCCGAAAAACAGGAAAAACTTGTGGGCTATACGGCAGATAAAACGCATTTTGCGGATTATAAAGTAGTAATAGTTCCTTCCGATTTTTTTTCTGAAAAGGTGTTTGGAACGGCAACTTCGCTACCGACACTTCCTCTTCCTGAATTGGAGGGTGTTCCTGTTTTGTTCGGGCAGCCTAAAGTGGAGAAAATTGGTGAAACGCTTGTCTGTTATGCTGATTTGGTGGCGAGTTCGTTCTTTTTGCTTTCACGGTACGAAGAATTGTTGGTTGCTGAGCGTGATGAGCATGGGCGCTTTTCTGGAAAATTTTCGTTGCCTTATCGTGCCGGTTTTTTATCGCGTCCCATTGTCGATGAGTACGGGCAACTTTTGCGCTCGTGGCTGCGCGATTTAGGCTGTGAAGTGCTCGAACCGACACCGGATTATAGCCGTATTGTATTGACGCACGATGTCGATTTTCTTTACAATTTTCGTCATTTCAGAGGATTGCTTGGCGGCATCAAACGCACTGTGTTAGGTCAGGGTGTTGATTTTAAAACCGTAGTAAAGTCTCTTTTTTCGCTCGAAAATGATCCGGCTTACACGTTTCCATGGCTGCTCGAGCAGGATAAGCGCGTGCCGAAATCACACACCATTTTTTTTGTCAAGGCAGCAAAGAAACGTGCCAAATTAGACTATCCGCACTATTCGCTTATCAGCCGTGATGCACACCATTTTTTTGAATTGAGTAATCTATACGATTGTGAAATTGGATTGCATGCCAGCTACGCATCAGGGGTGGAGCCTGCGCTTGTTCTACAAGAAAAGGAACGTTTGCAGAGTGTTATCAGTCAGCCGATTACAAGCAACAGGCATCATTATTTGCGCATTTTTAAGCCCGAAGATATGGATATGTTGCTTGCTGCGGGTATTACTGACGATTACACATTGGGTTATGCCGATGTGGCAGGTTTTCGCCTTGGTACTTGCCGTCCTGTAAAATGGATAAATCCGATTACAAAGCGTGTAACAGAATTGACGTTACATCCGCTTACCGTTATGGACTGTACGCTCAGCAATGAAAATTACATGGCACTGAATTATGAACAAGCATGGGACTGCGTGCGGAAATTGTTGTTGCAGGTAAAACGTCACGGCGGAGAAGTAGTGTTGTTGTGGCACAACACCGTCATATCTGACCGTAAAGCCTATCACAAAGAACTTTATGCGCAAATCATCAACTTTTTGGCATCATGAAACGCATTTTGATTATCTGTGACCCTTTTACACCGCCACTCTATGCGCCACGCATAAGGTTTCTGAGCAAACATTTGAAAAAATTGGGTTGGCAACCGCTTGTTGTAACCGAAAAAGTGCCTCGAAACGATTTTCAAACCGACGATTTTGAATTAGTGGAAATTCCTTATTATCAAGAAAATAAGAGCCGATTTGAATGGATTTGGAAACAATTTGCCAATCTGTTTTTCGACTATAAGGAATGCTATTTTCGTCGTGAAGTGGAACGGCGTATTTCCGTTTCCGATTCAGATGTTATTTTGTGTTCCACGTTCAATTTGTTTCCGTTGCTAACGGCAAATTATTTGGCACAAAAGTACCATAAACCGTTGGTGGCGGATTTGCGCGATATTGCTGAACAATGGACGGATTACAGCTATTTTGAGCATACCATTCGTCCGCAATGGTTGCATCGCTGTTTGGCATCGTGGATAACCAAAAAAAATATTCGCAAGCGCAATGCTGTGTTGAAATGCGCAAATGCCGTTATTTCAGTTTCGCCGTGGCACGTACAATTTTTGAAACGCATTAATCCAAATACTTCGCTGATTTTTAACGGATATGATGAGAAATTTGTGCCGTTGGATACACCTAACGACTTGTTTGAGATAACCTATACCGGCAAACTTTACGATTTGGCTTTGCGCAATCCTTATTTGCTGTTGCGTGCACTTTCTGAATTGCTGAATGACGGGCTTATTGATGCAAAGTGCGTTCGTCTAAATTGGTATATCGATCAAACTTCGTTTGAAATGATGCGACAATTGACGCGACAATACGGTTTGGAATCGATTACTCGCATCAGCGGCTATGTCCCGTCGAATGATGTAGTTGCTCTTTTGCAACGCAGCTCGGTGGTTGTGGTGCTGACGAACAAAGCTACCGAAAAAGGTCCTCACGGAATAATGACCACTAAGTTTTTCGAAGCTCTTGGCGTAGAAAAACCGGTGCTTTGCGTGCGTAGCGACGAAGAGTGTTTGGCTGAAGTTATTAAGCAGACAAATGCAGGTTTGGCGGCAACGACAGTTGAACAAGTCAAGCAATTTATTCTCGAAAAACAGGCTGAATGGCAGAAAAATGGTTTTACGCGCCAAAATGTCAATTTGGCAGAAAAAGCAAAATTTTCGCGGCAGACGCAAGCCAAGCAATTTGTCCAAATTTTTGAAAAATTGACAGCAAAATGAAACATTTACATATAATTGCTTTCGATATTCCGCTGCCTGCCAATTACGGTGGCGCCATTGATGTTTTTTATCGCCTCAAAGCTTTGCACGAACAGGGCGTGGCTATTACGTTGCATTGCTTCGATTATGCGCGTCCCCACAACGATGAATTAAACAACTATTGCGAAAAAGTTCATTATTACAAACGCGATACGTCGCTGCGGGCACAATTTCATTTGCGCCCTTATACGGTTGTCAGTCGGCAAAATACCGATTTGTTGCGTAATTTGTTGAACGATGAGCATCCGATTTTGTTCGAAGGTCTTATGTGTTGCGGTTTTTTGGATGATGTGCGTTTGAAATCTCGCATAAAATTAGTGCGCCCGCACAATGTCGAACACGCCTATTATTTCGGATTGGCAAAAGCGACCAAAAATATCATCAAAAAAGCCTATTACGCAATAGAAGCATTGAAATTGGCTAAATATGAGTCTGTTTTGTGTCATGCCGATGCCATTTTGGCTCTATCTACGAAAGAACAGGCTCATTTTCAATTAAAATTTCCAAAGAAATCCGTTTATTTTTTCCCGTGCTTTCATCAGCACGAAACATTGAACTTACCAACAGGTCGTGGTCAATACATATTGTATCACGGCAATTTGCAATTATCTGAAAATGAGCAAGCTGTGCGCTATTTGTGCCGTTATGTTTTTTCAAAATTAAATTTTCCTTGTGTTGTAGCAGGCTTAAATCCTAAGCCGTCGCTGCAAAAATTTATTCAAAAATATCCCAATGTCAAACTTGTTGCATCGCCAACAAAACAAGCGATGGACAAATTAATTCGAGAGGCGCAAATAAACATTTTGATAACACATCAAAATACGGGATTAAAATTAAAATTACTTCATGCATTATTTGCCGGTCGGTTTGTAATTGCCAACTCTGATATGCTGACCGGTAGCGGGCTGGAAACCTTGTGCCATAAAGCAGATTCAGCTGAGGCTCAAATAGCTTGTTGTAAAGAGTTGTTCAACAAAACTTTCGACGAAAACGATTTACGTCAAGCGGTTTTAGTGCCAAACTACATCAATAGCGAGCAAGCACAGCGACTTATTTGTCTGTTTTAACTGACATTTTGTCTGTAATTGGTCATTGGTACGAAAAATGATAGATTATAGGCGGTCGCAAAAAATTGACCATATTATTTTATCAAATTATTAACAACCAATAAATTTTTTGCAATTATGAACATTAAACCATTGGCAGACCGAGTGCTAATAGAGCCTGCGGCTGCGGAAGAAAAGACAATCGGCGGTATCATTATTCCTGATTCTGCCAAAGAAAAACCCTTGAAAGGCAAAGTTATCGCCGTGGGCAACGGCACTAAAGATGAAGCGATGGTGCTCAAAGCCGGCGACAAAGTGTTGTATGGTAAATATGCCGGCACCGAATTGGAACTTGATGGTGAAAAATACCTGATTATGCGTCAAAGCGACGTTTTAGCAATTATCTAAAAAAGTAAACACAAAGTTAAATTGTAAATTTTAAAGAATATGTCAAAAGAAATTTTATTTAATATCGAAGCCCGCGACCAGTTGAAAAAAGGCGTGGACGAATTGGCAAATGCCGTAAAAATAACGCTTGGACCTAAAGGTCGCAACGTTGTAATAGAGAAAAAATTTGGCTCACCGCACATTACAAAAGATGGTGTAACGGTGGCAAAGGAAATTGAATTGGAAGATGCCAAGCAGAACCTTGGCGCACAGTTGGTGAAAGAAGTTGCTTCGAAAACAGGCGACCAAGCCGGTGACGGTACAACTACTGCTACCGTATTGGCACAATCCATCGTTAGCGTTGGTTTGAAAAATGTTACCGCCGGCGCTAATCCTATGGATTTGAAACGCGGTATTGATAAAGCTGTAGCCCAAGTGGTGGAAAGCATCAAAGCGCAGTCCGAAGTGGTAGGCGACAACTACGATAAAATTGAACAAGTGGCAACCGTTTCGGCAAATAACGATGCTGAAATAGGAAAACTCATTGCCGATGCTATGCGCAAAGTTTCCAAAGATGGTGTTATTACCATAGAAGAAGCCAAAGGCACCGACACGACTATTGATATTGTGGAAGGAATGCAGTTCGACCGTGGCTACATTTCGCCCTATTTCGTAACCAATACGGAAAAAATGGAAGTGGAACAGGAAAAACCGTACGTTCTTATCTACGACAAGAAAATTTCCAACCTCAAAGAATTGCTCCCCATTTTGGAACCTGCCGTACAAAGCGGACGTCCGTTGTTGATTATTGCCGAAGATGTGGACAGTGAAGCACTTACTACTTTGGTTGTCAATCGCTTGCGTGCTCAACTGAAGATTTGTGCTGTAAAAGCTCCGGGCTTTGGCGACCGTCGCAAAGAGATGTTGGAAGACATTGCCATTCTTACAGGCGGTACTGTTATTTCCGAAGAAAAAGGCATCAAACTCGAAAATGCAACGTTGGAAATGCTTGGTACAGCCGAAAAAATTACCGTCAATAAGGACGATACTATCATCGTTAATGGAGCCGGCAAAAAAGAAAACATTGCTGCTCGTATTGCCCAAATTAAGAGTCAAATTGCCAACACGACCAGCGACTACGACCGCGAAAAACTTCAAGAGCGTTTGGCAAAATTGTCAGGAGGCGTTGCTGTACTCTATGTAGGTGCGGCTTCGGAAGTGGAGATGAAAGAAAAGAAAGACCGCGTAGATGACGCTTTAAGCGCAACGCGTGCCGCTATCGAAGAGGGCATAGTTCCCGGTGGCGGTGTTACTTACATTCGCGCTCAAGCTGCTTTGGAAAAACTGAAAGGTGCTAACGACGATGAGCAAACCGGCATCGAAATTGTGAAACGCGCCATTGAAGAACCGTTGCGTCAAATTGTTACCAATGCAGGTAAGGAAGGCGCAGTTATTGTGCAAAAAGTGCGCGAGGGTAAAGGCGATTTCGGTTACAACGCTCGTACCGACACCTACGAAAATATGCAAGCTGCCGGTGTGGTTGACCCTGCCAAAGTTGCGCGCATTGCATTGGAAAATGCCGCGTCGATTGCAGGTATGTTCTTGACTACCGAATGCGTAATTGTAGAGAAAAAAGAAGAAAACCCGATGCCGGCTATGCCTCCCATGGGCGGCGGAATGGGCGGAATGATGTAAAAATACAGATTCAATTCCGTAAACTAAAAGCGTCTGACAACAGACGCTTTTTTAGTACCTATTTTCTTAAATAGTTTAGACACAAGCATTTTCGATAAAGTGCAATTTATTTATCAACAATGCTTTTTTAGTTAGCGGATATATTGTATTTTTGCAAGTGAATTAACAGAAAAAAAAATATTGTAACAATTTAACTATAAAAAATTATGTCTGAAAAAATTACGGATTCCAATTTTAATGATGTTATCGCTCAAAATGCGCTGGCGGTTATCGAATTTGGGGCAACATGGTGCGGTCCTTGCCGTATGATGGCTCCTATTATTGACGAATTGGCAACGGCTTATGCCGGAAAAGCATTTATCGGCAATGCCGATGTGGAAGAGTGTCCCGATGCTACCGAACTGTATGCTATTCGTAGTGTGCCCACCATTTTGTTTTTTAAAAACGGCGAATTGTTACCCGATAAATTTGTCGGAGCAACGCAAAAAAAAGTTTTGGAGGACAAAATTAACTCTTTGGTGTAAGCCGACTGAAATTTTGCTAAGCCATTTCTAAATGTTAAATTGAGAATGGCTTTTTTGTGGAATTTCAGAACCATTTTTTACGTAGTTGCAGATACTTTTTTCGTGTATGCCGGCAATATTGATGCAATAACGAACAACAAGATGCTTTTTGTTTTGAAATAACATTTTTTATTGTATATTTGCAAAGAAATATATTGAAAAACAATTTTTTATTGTATATTTGCAAAGAAATATATTGAAAAACAATTTTTGATGCAACGTAGAAGTCTGTTTTTGCATCTTATTAGTATAAAAAGGAGTATCCCGAAAATCCTTCAAAGAGTAGGGAAAAATTAACAATAAATTTTTATTATTTATGAAAAAATCTTTTTTGTATGTAGCGGTTTTAGCTTTGTGTGCAACCGCTTTTGTGTCGTGCGAGCCAAACACTCAAATGACCGATGGAACTAAGGTGTGGCCCGCTTTTAATTCCGATGGAAAATGTGGCTATATCAATATCAAAGGTACATTTGTAGTACCTTGTATCTACGACGATGCAGCACTATTTTCAAGTGGACTGGGTCGTGTACTAAAAGAGGGTACTACCGATTTCACTCTTTCGTTTATTAATGCCAAAGGTGATACAAAAATCACTATACCTTCGAACGCCTGGGTGAATCCATTCTGTGAAGATATGTCTTTAGGGCAGATGGCAGAAGGCTCCAATTGGGGATTTAGAGACCCGTCGGGCAAGTTAGCCATTGCGGCTATTTACGAGGATGTGAATGATTTCTCCAATGGTGCGGCAATCTTTGTCAATTCCGATGGTAAATATGGCGCTATTGACAAATCAGGCAAGATAATTGTGCAGGCACTATGGGATAGATTAGCTGATTTTAGTTGCGAATTGGCACGTTATCGTACCGGTAAAGCGGGTGATTATAAATACGGTTTTATTGACAAAACAGGCAAAATTGCCATCGATGCCAGTTTCCCCACGTGGGATATAGTGTGGTCATTCTCAGAAAATTTAGCTCCTTTTGCTTCGGGTACAAAAGAAGGCTTTATTGATAAAAAAGGAAATGTAGCCATTTTACCGCTTTATGATGAGGTTGGTTTCTTTTCGGAAGGCTTAGCTTCTGTAGAATTAAACGACAAATGGGGTTATATCGATACTAAAGGCAATATGAAAATTCAGACGATGTATGACGACTGTACCGATTTTTGGGAAGGCTTGGCGTTTGTCGCTTCGGGCACAACGTGGAGCGTTATTGACAAAAAGGGTAACGTGAAATTCGGTTCAGGCGATTATGAGCCTGAAATAGGATTTTTCCACAATGGTGTGACATTGATTAGCAAAGAAGATGTTAGCGGAAAAATAGAATATAGGTACGTGAACACTAAAAATGAACCCATCTATTCGGTACTTGTTGACGGTGGTCCAAAGGCACCCCAAAAGGTTATTAACAAACAAGAAAAAAAGGATAAAAAGTTAATGAAACACACCTATACGCTGGGAAAAACCATCACGGTAAAATAAAACAGGTATAGTTGAATTTATAAAAAAGTACGGGCAAAAGTCCGTACTTTTTTTTGTGTTGCTCTTTCGCATACGGTAAAAAAAACGTATCTTTGTGCGCAAAATTAGAATTGGTGAGTTGATGGCTGTTTTGACCTATATTTCCGAAAACGAAAGCCGTTTTTTAGAAGAGCTTTTTTCTTTAATTCGTATCCCAAGTATTAGCGCAAAAGCAGAGCATAAAGCAGATATGATGCGTTGCGCTGAACGTTGGCAAGCATTGCTTCTTGAAGCCGGTGCCGATAATGTAAACATTATGCCCACCAAAGGCAATCCGGTGGTGTATGGCGAAAAATTGGTAAATCCAAACTTCAAAACCGTACTTGTTTACGCACACTATGACGTAATGCCTGCCGAACCGCTCGAACTGTGGAATTCCAATCCGTTTGAACCCGTTATCAGAGATAATCGTATATGGGGACGAGGCGTTGACGACGACAAAGGACAATCGTTTATTCAGGTGAAAGCATTTGAATATTTAGTTAAAAACGATTTATTAAACTGTAATGTAAAGTTCCTTTTCGAAGGCGAAGAAGAGATTGGTTCACCCTCATTAGAAGCGTTTTGCACAGAACATAAAGAACTGCTAAAAGCCGATATAATACTTGTTTCCGACACCAGCATGTTGGGCACCGACACACCGAGTTTAACGACAGGTTTACGCGGTTTGGCTTATTGGGAAATTGAAGTTACCGGACCTAATCGCGATTTACATTCAGGGCACTTTGGCGGAGCTGTGGCTAATCCGATTAATACGCTTTGTGAGCTGTTAGCCAAAGTGATAGACAGCAATGGACGCATCACTATTCCTCATTTTTACGATGATGTTTTACCCGTGCCACAAGCAGAGCGCGACATGATTGCTAAAATTCCGTTCGATTTGGGAAAATATATGCAAAATATTGGCGTTGATGCGGTACAAGGCGAAATTGGTTACAGCACATTGGAACGCAACAGTTGTCGCCCGTCGTTTGATATATGCGGTATTTGGGGCGGTTACACAGGCGAAGGCAGTAAAACCGTATTGCCGTCAAAAGCGTATGCCAAAGTTTCGTGTCGGTTGGTGGCAAATCAAAATCACGAAACCATTTCGCAGTTATTTATCGATTACATGCACCAAATTGCTCCCAAAAGTGTGCGTTTGAAAATAACACCGATGCATGGCGGACAAGGTTACGTTTGCCCGATTGATTTACCGGCTTACAAAGCTGCAGAAAAAGGTTTTGAAAAAGCATTCGGGAAAAAACCGTTAGCCGTACGCCGCGGAGGAAGTATTCCTATTATCAGCACATTTGAACAAATTTTAGGTATAAAAACGATACTTATGGGCTTTGGTTTAGAATCAAATGCCATTCATTCGCCCAATGAAAATTTTGACCTCGATATGTTTCGTAAAGGCATTGTGGCGGTAGTGGAATTTTACAAAAACTATGGATTATAATCAATTTTTAAACAGATATCATTTTTAAAATTTTATGAATATTCAAATAGAACTTATCCTTTTAGGTCTCTCTTTTTTGTTTTTGTTGAGCATTATGGCAGGAAAGATTAGCTCCAAATACGGTGTGCCGGCTTTGTTGTTGTTTCTTTCTGTGGGTATGTTGTGTGGCGTGGACGGCTTGGGTCTCAAGTTTGATAATATTCCTTTGGCACAAACCATTAGTACGGTAGCATTGTGTATTATTTTGTTCGATGGCGGCATGAACACGCGTTTTGACGAAATTCGACCTGTTGTAAAACAAGGTACCATTCTTGCTACAGTTGGTGTGTTTTTGACTTTTGTCATTACAGGATTTTTGGGGTGGTGGATTTTTGGTCTGACCATGAAATTTGCCGGTATCGGTTTACTCACATCGTTGTTGTTGGCTGCTACTATGTCGTCCACCGACTCGGCTTCGGTGTTTTCCATTTTACGCTCCAAAGGTCTCCACTTAAAAAACAATTTGCGTCCGTTGCTCGAACTTGAGAGCGGTAGCAACGACCCGATGGCTTATGTTCTGGTTATCACGCTGATAGATTTAATAAAAATGGGCAGTGCGCCCAACTATTGGCTGGCGGCAGGTATGTTGCTGCTGCAACTTTGTATTGGTGCGGTAGCCGGATTTGCTTTCGGAAAATTGGCTTTATATATTATCAATCGCCTGAAACTAGGCAATGCGTCGCTCTATCCGATATTGGTACTTACTTTTTGCATTTTCATTTTTTCGGCAACCTATTTTATGAAAGGAAATGGTTATTTGGCAGTTTACATTGGCGGATTAATTATCGGTAACCATTCGTTCCAACACAAACGTTCAACCATCAATTTCTTCGATGGACTGACGTGGCTGTTTCAACTGTTGATGTTCCTGACATTGGGGTTGTTGGTCAATCCGCATGAATTAATGCCTGTTATTGTTCCGGGTCTTATTATCAGTTTCTTAATGATTTTTGTTTCACGACCGATAAGTGTCTTTTTGTGTCTGTTGCCTTTCCGTAAAATGGGAGTACGCGACAAAATTTATGTTTCGTGGTGCGGTTTGCGTGGTGCCGTACCGATTATTTTTGCCATTTTGCCGTTGGCAGCCGATGTGCCTGATGCGCGTTTTATTTTCAATATCGTATTTTTCTGTACGTTGGTGTCGCTGCTTGTTCAGGGAACATCGCTTCCAATGATGGCGCGACTGCTTAATTTGAACGACACCCCTCCTCTAAATAGCGAATTGGAAGAGTTTGATGTCGATTTTTCAGACGATATAAAATCTGTAACTTCCGAAATTTCACTGACCGAAAAAGCATTGGAGCGCGGTAATCATTTGATGGATTTGTCGTTGCCCGACAAAACGCTTGTGGTAATGGTAAAACGCAATAACAAATATTTTGTGCCGACTGGCAAAACCGTGTTACGCGAAAATGACAAATTGCTGATTATCACCGATGACCAAGATGCGCTTTTGGCTACTTATGTCAGTTTGGGCATCAATAAAAAGCCGGAAAAATAAAGAAAACACAAATTAAGTGTGAGCGGGCGGACTATCTAATAGTAGTTCGTCCGTTTTTGTGTTTGGGGCTGTTTGACAGTTTTGCACAGAATAAGGCGTTGAATTTTTGGCTTTTTCGAGCGTTTTTCATATCTTTGTAAGTTTAAACACAATCTCATTTTACAATGAAAAAATTTAAAGAATATAGCAATTTTGATTTGTCGGAAATCAACAAAAAGATGTTGAAACAGTGGTCTGACGAAGATTTATTTCACCAAAGTATAGCCATTCGCGAAGGTTCCCCATCGTTCGTTTTTTTTGAAGGGCCTCCTTCGGCAAACGGTATGCCGGGCATTCATCATGTAATGGCTCGCACAATTAAAGATACGTTTTGTCGCTACAAAACCATGCAGGGGTTTCAGGTAAAACGCAAAGCAGGCTGGGATACGCACGGACTTCCCGTAGAGCTTGGCGTAGAAAAAATGCTTGGCATTACCAAAGAAGATATTGGCAAAAAAATCAGTGTTGATGATTACAATGCTGCTTGTCGTCGCGAGGTAATGAAATATACGAAAGAATGGGAAGATTTGACCACTAAAATGGGCTATTGGGTGGACATGGAAAATCCCTATATTACCTACGACAACAAATACATCGAAACGCTGTGGTGTTTACTTAAACAACTGTATAACAAAGGTTTACTTTACAAAGGTTATACCATTCAACCTTATTCGCCGGCTGCCGGAACGGGACTTTCGAGTCATGAGTTGAACCAACCCGGGTGCTACCGCGATGTGAAAGATACTACTTGCACCGCACAATTCAAAATTAAAGGCGACTGTTTTGGCAGCAATGCTTATTTCTTAGCTTGGACGACAACTCCTTGGACATTGCCCTCGAACACAGCACTTTGTGTAGGCGAAAAAATTATCTACAACATTGTAAAATCCGAAAATCCATATACGGGAATTGCCGCTACTTATATTATTGCCAAAGACTTGGTGTCCGACTATTTTGGCGATAAAAAAGTGAGTAATTTTGAAATTGTTGGCGAATGTAAAGGCACTGATTTGTTGGGAATTGAATACGAACAATTATTTCCTTGGGTTGCGCCATGTGAATTGGTAAACGGCAAAATCGTCAATCGCAAAGCCGATGCGTTTCGTGTGATTTCGGGCGATTACGTAACCACCGAAAACGGAACAGGTATCGTGCATATAGCACCGACTTTTGGTGCCGATGATGCTTTTGTCGCTAAAAAATCGGGCATTCCTGCGTTGTTTATGATTAACGACAAAAATGAAACTCGTCCGATGGTCGATTTTACGGGGAAATATTGGAATTTGGAGGAGTTGAATCCCGAATTTGTAAAAGAATGTGTGAATGTTGAACTGTATAAACAGTACGCAGGTCAATGGGTGAAAAATGCTTACGACCCGCAGTTTACCATAGACGGTAGATACGATGAAGAGGCTGCATTGAAAGCCGAAAATTTGGATATTCGTCTCTGTATGGCAATGAAAGCCGAAGGCACGGTATTTAAAATAGAAAAACATACACACAATTATCCGCACTGCTGGCGCACCGACAAACCGGTGTTGTATTATCCGTTAGATAGCTGGTTTATAAAAACTACCGCTTGCCGTGAGGAGATGATTGAACTGAACAAAACCATCAATTGGAAACCCGAATCGACAGGTACGGGACGTTTTGGAAAATGGCTCGAAAATTTGAACGATTGGAATTTAAGCCGCAGTCGCTATTGGGGAACGCCACTGCCTATTTGGCGCACGGAAGACGGTAAAGAGGAAATTTGCATCGGTTCTATTGAAGAACTTTTTGCCGAAATAGACAAAGCTATTGTAGCCGGTGTGATGAAAGAAAATCCTTACAAAAATTTCAAAGTAGGCGATTACAGCAAAGAAAATTACGACCCTAAAAACATTGATTTGCACCGTCCGTATGTAGATGATATTGTGTTGGTTTCTGCAAGTGGCAAACCCATGAAGCGTGAACTTGATTTGATTGATGTGTGGTTCGATTCAGGTGCAATGCCTTATGCACAAGTGCATTATCCGTTTGAAGCCCCCCAACCCCCTAAAGGGGGAGTAAAAACGGCTAATCCTATATTGTATGGTCGTTTAAAAGAATTAGCAAATAAACATAGATACAATCCAACACAAGCTGAAGAAGCTTTATGGGAAATGTTGAGAGAAAGAAATATTGCAAATTGTAAATTCCGCCGACAACATGTTATTGCTGATTATATTGTAGATTTTGTCTGTTTGGAAAAAATGTTAGTAGTTGAAGTTGATGGAGGATATCACAATAATGTTGAAATTAAAGAGTATGATAATCTTCGCACTCAGTATTTAGAACAAAAAGGTTATTGTGTAATTCGTTTTACAAATGAAGAAGTTTTAGTTAATACAGATAAAGTGTTGAATGATATTAAAATCGCACTGACAACACCCCCTACAGGGGGCTGGGGGGTCGCCGATTTCATTTCCGAAGGTGTTGACCAAACACGTGGTTGGTTTTTTACTTTGCATGCCATTCACACCATGATAGATAATCAGGTGGCTTTTAAAAACGTGATTTCCAGCGGATTGGTTTTGGATAAAAACGGCAATAAAATGTCGAAACGTTTGGGCAATGCTGTTGACCCGTTTGAAACGATTGAAAAATACGGTTCCGACCCTTTGCGTTGGTACATGATGACCAATGCTTCGCCGTGGGACAACCTTAAATTTGACCCCGAAGGCATTGAAGAAGTGCGCCGTAAATTTTTTGGTACGCTTTACAATACCTATTCGTTTTTTGCGCTTTATGCCAATGTGGACGGTTTTGATGGTACGGAAAACGAAGTGCCCGTGAGCGAGCGTCCCGAAATTGACCGTTGGATTTTGTCGTTGCTCAACACGTTGATAAAAGAGGTAACCGAGCATTACGATAATTATGAGCCTACTCGCGCCGGACGTGCTGTTCAGGATTTTGTGGGCGAAAATTTGAGTAATTGGTATGTACGCCTCAATCGCAAACGGTTTTGGGGTGGCACAATGGACGCAGACAAACTTTCGGCTTATCAAACTCTTTACACCTGCTTAATTACGGTGAGTAAATTGATGGCACCGATAGCACCTTTCTATGCCGATAAACTGTTTAGAAATCTTACCGACCAACAGCGTTCCGTTCATTTGGAACAATGGGCAAAATATGATGAAAAGTTGATTGATTCTCATTTGGAAGAATGTATGCGATTGGCGCAACAAGCAACTTCCATGATTTTGGCATTGCGCAAAAAAGCGAACAAAAAAGTGCGTCAGCCATTGCAAAAAGCGGTGATACCTGCGTCCGATGCTACTACATTGGAAAATTTGAAATATGTAACCGATTTGATTAAGACCGAAGTAAATGTAAAAGAAATTCAGGTAGTTACAACAGAAGACAGTACCATAAAATTGGTAAAAGGCATTAAACCCAACTTTAAAACTTTGGGTAAAAAATACGGCAAGCAGATGAAAGAAATTGCAGCAGCCGTGAATGCGTTTACACAGGCTCAAATTGGCGAAGTAGAGAAAAACGGACAAATTATTTTACCTTTGCCAAGTGGCGAAGTGGTGGTGGAATTGACCGATGTGGAAATTGCTACCGAAGATATGCCCGGCTGGTTGGTGGCTAACGAAGGTGTGCTTACCATTGCGCTCGATATTGAAGTGAATGAAGAACTGCGCCAAGAAGGTATTGCTCGTGAATTGGTCAATCGTATTCAGAATATTCGCAAGTCGATAGGTCTTGAAATTACCGACAAAATTTGCGTGCAAGTAGAAAAACAAGACGACATAAATGCTGCTGTGGAAACGCATAATGAGTATATTTCTTCGCAGGTTTTGGCTACGTCGCTCACATTGGCGGATAACCTTGCCAACCCGACCGAACTCGATTTTGAAGACTTTATTGTAAAAGTAAGCGTAGAAAAAGCGTAAAAAAATTATGGACAATATAATATATTCTATTTCAGAAGAGGATATTCAAAACGAAGCACAATGTCGATTTGGCAGAAATCTTACTTTTGATGAAATGCAAATTGTAAAAAAAGGACTTGATGCAGGATTAAATTCAACTCTACCGATTGTGATGAATACAATTTTTAATGAAATGTTGCAATAAATGGATTTAAAGAATGACATATATTTGGGCGATTGTCTTCAGAAATTACAAAAAATAGATAATAATTCGGTTGATTTAATTGTAACTTCGCCGCCTTATGCCGACCAACGAAAGCAGACTTACGGTGGTGTTTCCGTTAACGAATATGTCGATTGGTTTTTACCTATTTCAAAAGAACTTTTACGCGTTTTGAAACCGACAGGAACTTTTATTTTAAATATTAAAGAAAAAGTGCAGAACGGTGAACGCAGTACTTACGTGTTGGAGTTAATTCTTGAGATGAGAAAACAAGGCTGGCTTTGGACGGAAGAATTTATTTGGCACAAAAAAAATTGTTACCCGGGGAAATGGCCTAATCGATTTCGTGATGCTTGGGAACGTTTGTTGCAATTCAACAAAACAAAGAAATTCAATATGTACCAAGAAGAAGTCATGGTGCCAATCGGCGACTGGGCTAAATCGCGGTTGAAAAAACTAAGCGAAACAGATAAAATTCGCGACAATTCAAAAGTGGGCAGTGGTTTTGGTAAAAACATATCAAATTGGGTAAACAGGGATAAAGCATATCCGACAAATGTTTTACATCTGGCAACCGAATGCAGCAATAAAAATCACAGCGCAGCTTTCCCCGAATCGTTGCCCGAATGGTTTATAAAACTCTTTACACGTGAAGGCGACACCGTACTTGACCCTTTTATGGGGAGTGGTACAACAAATATTGTTGCACAACGAATGGGCAGAAATAGTATAGGAATTGAAATTCAGCCCGAATATTACCAAATGGTAAAAAATGAAATGGTAGAAAGGAATATGATTATATTTGAACCTGATGTAGAATATGGAAAATCAACTAATCACACAAGTAACGAAGTATGTGGAAGCCAACATAGGCAACTTTCACCAAAGTCGTATAAACAAGTTAAACGAACTTCAACTGAAAAAAGTTCTTAAAAAGAAAAATCCTTATTTGTTTAAGGCTAAATATTTCTTGACGGCGGCAGATATAGTAAAAAGTTTGACTGATGCTTTTATTTCTTCCGCTGAAGAAACAATGTTTGGGGATTGGCTCGAAGGTTTGGCTATATTTGTCAATCATAATGTTTATGGAGGCTGGAAATCATCAGCAAAAGGCGTTGATTTGGAATTTGATTTGGATAATATTCGTTATATCGTTTCAATTAAATCAGGCCCCAATTGGGGAAACAGCAGTCAGATTACAAAAATGCGAGAAGATTTTAAATCGGCAACTAAAACCTTGAGAACAAGCAATTCTAAATTAAATATCAGAGCCATAAATGGTTGTTGTTATGGAATAGATAATAATCCTGATAAAGGCGATTATTTTAAATATTGCGGTCAGGAATTTTGGTATCTTATTTCAGGTAATAAAAATTTATACTTGGATATTATTGAACCGTTAGCGACAAAAGCAAAAGAATGTAATGAAGAATTTCAACAATCTTATGCTCAAATGCTGAATAAATTCACAAAAGAATTTATTGCTGAATTCTGTTTTGAAGATGGCAACATAGATTGGAAAAAACTTGTACAATATAATTCAGGATGTAAGTCGTTTAATTTTCAATAACTACAACTGTTTTCTTCGTCTTTTTGTTCCATTTCGGTAAAACTACGAACTTATTATGCGAATAGATATTATTACGGTGTTGCCCGAATTGTTGGAAAGTCCTTTTTCACATTCTATCATCAAAAGGGCGATAGACAAAAATTTGGTGGAGATTCACGTTCATAATTTACGCGATTATTCCACCGATAAGCGACACCGTCGTGTCGATGATTATCCTTTTGGCGGAGATGCCGGAATGGTGATGCAGATTGAGCCGATTTTTGCAGCCATCAACCACCTGAAAAGTGAGCGCAACTACGACGAAATTATTTTTACATCGCCCGATGGCGAACAGTTTTCGCAAAAGGAAGCCAACAGCTTGTCGCTGAAGGAAAATTTGCTGATTTTGTGCGGGCACTACAAAGGTATCGACCATCGCGTGCGCGAACATCTCATTACCAAAGAAATTTCGATAGGCGACTATGTATTGACGGGTGGCGAAATGGCTGCCGCAATTATGACAGATGCTATTGTGCGCCTTATTCCGGGTGCAATTGGCGATGAGCAGTCAGCGTTGTCCGATTCGTTTCAGGACAATTTGTTGGCACCCCCCGTATATACGCGTCCTGCCGAGTTTAATGGTTGGCGCGTGCCCGATGTGCTGCTTTCGGGCAATGAAAAATTGATTAAAGAGTGGCAAATGGAGCAATCGTTGGAGCGTACAAAGCGATTGCGCCCTAATCTTTTAAATGATTAACAAACAATATATCAAATAGTTATGGTAAAAATTGGAATAGTTGGAGGAGCCGGTTATACCGCCGGTGAATTGTTGCGGATAGTGCTGAACCATCCCGAAGCGGAAGTTTGTTTTGTACATAGCGTGAGTAATGCCGGCAATAAATTGTCGGACGTACACACCGATTTGATTGGTGAAACGGAACTTCGGTTTACATCCGAGTTTGATTTTGCTGCAATCGACGTGCTGTTTTCTTGCTTGGGACACGGTGACACTAAAAAGTTTTTGGAGGAGCAAACGCTTCCTAAAACGTTAAAAATCATAGATTTGTCGCAAGATTTCCGTGCAAAAGCCGAAGGAAACGCATTTGTTTACGGACTGCCGGAACTGAACCGTGAGGCGATAAAATTTGCACAATTTATAGCCAATCCGGGGTGCTTTGCCACCGCCATAGAGTTGGGATTGTTGCCTTTGGCAAAAGCCGGACTGATACGTAGCGAAGTGCACACAAACGCCATTACAGGCTCTACGGGAGCGGGACAAAGACCGTCTGCAACATCGCATTTTAGTTGGCGAAACAATAACATCTCTGTTTATAAACCGTTTGTGCATCAGCATTTGGCGGAAATTCGCCAATCGTTGCGACAGCTTCAGCCCGAAAGTCCCGTGGAAATTTCGTTTTTGCCCGTTCGTGGCGATTTTACCCGCGGAATTTTTACAGCAAGCTATCTGGACTGCGATTTGTCGCAAGAAGAGGCTGAAGCACTCTATACGGCTTATTACGAAACGCATCCGTTTGTGATGGTTACGTCCGAAAATCCCAACTTAAAACAGGTGGTGAATACCAATAAATGCTTTGTTCATGTAAAAAAACACGACCGTAAACTGTTGGTAATTTCTTGCATCGACAATTTGGTAAAAGGCGCATCGGGACAAGCGGTACAAAATATGAATTTACTTTTTGGACTGGACGAAAAGTGTGGTTTGCGCTTAAAACCTTCTGCTTTTTAGATTCTAAAATGCATTTTTAATGATTTTCTTTGGTTCAAGATTAGTTAAGTAAAGATTATCTTTGCATAATTAATTGAAGACCAATGAGTAACAAGTATTTTTTTAGAGGCAGGATTTCAGACGAGAAATTTCGATTGATTTTAAAGCTTTTTTGCCTC
>Ga0209718_1001559_pt1 | contig 25323 bp, 18 predicted proteins | sample AD_JPNAS1_MetaG_FD_184420 | JGI IMG/M metagenome (GOLD analysis project Ga0209718, IMG submission 184420) | Active sludge microbial communities of municipal wastewater-treating anaerobic digesters from Japan - AD_JPNAS1_MetaG (SPAdes) (version 2) | ecosystem: Engineered > Bioreactor > Anaerobic... | reverse complement strand
AGAAAAGTTTCTAACATTTTTATCTCCTTTATACACCTTAACGATTTTTTCGAATTCATACCTTGAAAATAATGATTGCATTTCTTTCAGTAAACATTTTGTCTTAAACATGCTATTAATTCTCCGATTGTATTGATTTTATTGGTGTTTTGCAATTCCAACATAATCAACGCATTTGAGAATTAATAGCATTTTTCTTGTTTTCTTATGATTCTATGGGACAGCAGTGTATTCAATAAATATCCCGTATTATTTTTTATCAGTCTAGCAATGGTCATTACGAAAGTCATTCTAAATAGGCCGAAAGAATATTTTTCCTAATTAATATAAGTAATTATAATGCAACAACAACCATTACAAAACAAATTTATGAACCATCTGATTTAATATTTCCGCCTGCCGGGTAAGCTCTTCAACCATACTTGAAAGATCAACAGCGCTTGCCCCAAGAGACTGACTTAATTCATTCATAACCTGAATATTTTCACTCATCTCGTTTGTTGCATTTTTCTGTTCTTCAGCTGCAGTTTCAACTCTATCTGCAGAAGAACTCACCTGATCAGCTGTGTTTTTAATTATCGATGACATTTCAGTCTGGCTGTCAATTTTTTCCATAATGGATTTGGCTGAAACATTCATAGAACTTACCTGTGAATTTATTTCACGGAAGCTGAGTGAAGCAGAGTCAAATTCAATTGCTCCGTTTTCCACGGCTTGAATTGACTCTGATACTAGTCGTTTAATTTCATTAACACTCTCAGAAGTTCTTTCCGCTAATTTAGATATTTCTTCTGCTACAACCGCAAAACCTTTACCCTGCTCTCCGGCTCTTGCGGCCTCTATCGAAGCATTCAGAGATAAAAGATTGGTCTGTTCGGAAATTTCAGTTATAATTTTAACAATTTCCCCAATACGATCCGAACGGTTTTTGATATCATTTATCGCATCTGTAGCTTTTATGATTGCACTTTCTCCTTTCTGTGAATTCTGGGCAGAAGTCATGGCTTTCTCCTGAAGAAGAACCATGTTTTCACGTACGTGCTCCATAGACTCAAGCATTTGAGATGTAATTTCAAGATTTCGCTTAATATTCCGCCTTTGCTCTGCTATTATTGATACCACATTCTCGGCAGCGCCTGAAAGCTGTTCAATACTTGCCGCGGCTTCCTCTGCAGATGCTGCCTGTTCTCCTGCCGCAATATTCAAAGATTTTGAATGCGCAGCAAGTTTAACTGCATGCTGATTAGTTTCTATTGAAGTCGTTTTTATTCCAGATATCAAATTTCTAAAACTTTTAAGCATCTCTCTGATTGAATTTCTAAATTTTCCCATTTCATCTGAACTGTCACCTGTCAAATTCCCCGTAAGATCACCTTTCTCCATATTTTCTGTGATTTTCTGCAACTCAAGAAGAGGTGTCAAAAGCCGTCTATTGACAAAAACAGGCATGCTTCCGAGAAGAATTAAACCGATAAGAATGGTGCCGAGAATTACCAGCATATGAATACGCTCTTTAAGTTCAATCCTTTGACCGAATATCTTGCGGGTACTTTCAATAAGATCATTCATCTTCTGCGACGGGTCAGAGGAAATCTTTTCTGAATCAGAATTGCTTTTCAAAGTAGATTTAAATGCAGACATCATATATGTTATTCCGCCCAAAGACGATTTGAGCAAATCAGATGCCGAACCTTCATCTCCGGATTTTTCAGCATAATTTTTAATAGTAATAATTTTCGATCTCATGCTTTGAGAATTTATTCGAAGCTGCTGCATTGCAGCCTGCGGATTTCCATTTTTAGATGTCATTTCTTTGGACAAATATTCAACTGAATTTGTGAAAGAATCAGCATCAATTTCATTCAGTGCTTTTTTAATAGCACTTTTGTCCGAAAGATGCGCTACTGCTGCATCAACACCGGTACGCATTTTTGAAAGAGCATCTCCCGATAAAGCGGCTATTTCTTCAAGATTCGATTCTCCATTTTTTGTTTTAGCATAAGCATTCTCATACTTTTGATATATTGAGGTATAATCTGAATTAATACTTTCAAGCAGTGAACACGTTTCATCCGGAAAATCAAAATCGTTCTTAATCTTCAAAAAGAGCTCTTTATATTCTTCGTTAAGTTTATCACGTTCGGAAATAATACCGGATTCTATTTCTGAGGCAGCAGATCTTGATGTAGAAGGGCTGACGATTTTTGACCAGTCTTCTGAAATTTTGACATAAGATATTTCAAGTGCTCTAAGGGAATTTACAAGTCTTGTCATTGAATCCGAATCGTGTCGAACTTGATAGAAAGTAAATGAAAGAACCGCGGCAGCAGAAATAAGATAAAATATTCCTATAACAACTGCTATCATGAAAATTTTGCGTATTGAAATTGTTTTTCTCATATGCCCCGTTCTTACATTCAGAATATTCAATTCATTAAATTATGAACAATTAAACAATCGTAAAATATCCATTATATTTAGACCTTTCAATTATCGGCTTTTTTTCTTTGTTATATGAACAATTTCAAGGGACATTTTATAATATTTGCAAGACAATATGCCTGAAAAAATAAGTTTATTTTTACTTTTCAATTGCTTCTCATTTTGGTATAGTAATCTTATATATTTACATCAACAATTTGCCGCCGATTTCTTTTTTAAAATATAAAACTAATTAGATCACTAATTTTATTTATTAAATACAGCTTCAGAATATTATAAGTATTAGAAATTTTTAGCTCACATTATAATCGTATTCTGCTTGTTATACCGCATTTCAAATTATACCTATTACAAACACCAGTATCGCAAAATATTTATCGAAAAGGATATTGTTTTCTATCAGGTACAAACTTTATAATATGCCATAAAACCAATTCCAATACTTTAAAGGTATAAGTAAGAAAAACCGCCATGTTTAATTTTTTATTATATATACTGGGCTTATATAGTATCAACTAAATATTTATGATTTATTCTAATTTTATATTATTTGTATACATAATAAGCTAAGAATGATACAGTTCATTATCTTAATCTTTGTGAATTGTACTTTTACAACACAATAATTTCCTTGCAAAATGATATAAAAAGGCAATCATGTCCGCTTATCAGGAGGCATTATGCCGATTGAAAACCGAATGGAGGAATTTATGAGCATCTTTAAAAAATCGTCAAAACTTGAAAATGTCTGCTATGACATCAGAGGGAAAATTGTCGATGAAGCCGCGCGTCTTGAAGAAGAAGGACATCAAATTCTTAAACTCAACACCGGGAACCCAGCCCCTTTCGGTTTAAAAGCCCCTGATGAGATTTTAAAAGATATGATTCTTAATCTGCCTAATACTCAAGGCTATAGTGATTCAAAAGGGTTATTCAGTGCTAGAAAAGCAGTAATGCAGTACTATCAACAGAAAGGAATTAAAGACGTTGATATCAACGACATATACCTTGGAAACGGCGCAAGCGAGCTTATTCAGATGTCAATGAACGGGCTTCTGAACAGCGGAGATGAGATTTTAATTCCTGCTCCGGACTATCCTTTATGGACTGCTTCAGTAAATCTTTCAGGCGGACATGCCGTTCATTATCTCTGTGATGAAGAATCCGGATGGCTGCCCGACATCGAAGATATAAAAAATAAAATTACACCTAATACAAAAGGTATTGTTGTAATTAATCCCAACAATCCTACAGGAGCCGTATACCCGAGAGAAACGCTCAGAGCTATTGTACAAATAGCTGAAGAACATAAACTTATAATTTTTTCAGACGAAATATACGAAAAGATTATTTACGACGATCTGTCACACATTCATTTGGCTTCGATGACGGAAGAAGTTCCGGTCATTACTTTCGGAGGTCTATCTAAGGCATACAGAATCGCAGGATTCAGAGTCGGATGGATGATGATCTGCGGCAATAAAAACATGATCACCGATTATATCGAAGGCTTGAATATTCTTGCAGGAATGCGTCTTTGCAGTAATGTTCCCGGACAATCGATCATTCAGACTGCTCTCGGCGGATATCAAAGCATCAACGAATACATTGTTCCGAAAGGAAGACTTTATGAACAGAGAGAATATTCGTATAAAATGGTTAATTCAATTCCCGGTCTTTCGTGTACAAAAGCACAGGGCGCTTTCTACTCTTTTGTTAAACTTGATACAGAAAAATTCAATTTAACGGACGACAGACGCTTTGTTTATGATCTGCTGGTAGCAACAAAAATACTTGTCGTTCAGGGAACAGGGTTCAACTGGCCGAAACCGGATCACTTCCGATTGGTGTTTCTTCCTAATCTTTCGGATCTCGAAAATGCATTTGAAAAAATGGCGGATTTTCTTAAGCATTACAGGCAAGATTGATGAATTCAAAAATAATTGCGGGCATATGGTATTCTCTTCTATCCAGTTTTTTCTTCGCTGTCTGCGCCGTATTTGTAAAACTCGCGGGAGAATACTGCAACGCCTATTTCGTGTCCGCATTACGTTTTATTATAGGAATTATCTTAACCATCATAACGGTTAAGATAATTCATGCATCTTTTGCAATTACCGATAAATTTTCATGGATTATGCGCGGAATTACCGGAAGCGCCTCGATGATAACATATTATATTGCGATACAATATTCTGGAAGCGGAAAAGCGACACTTCTCTCAAACATCTATCCGGCATTCACTGCTCTTTTCGGTCCCATATTTTTTCACGAAAAAAACCGCAAAACCGATTGGCTTGCAATGCCTTTTTGCATAGCCGGAGCATTCGTAGTTTTCGGAGGGAAGGGAGAAGAAAGCCTTATCGGAGACGCGCTAGCTATAACGAGTTCAATATTTGCAGGTTTCTCTGTACACTTTATAAGACGTTCAGCTCAAAAAGAAAATCCTGTAGTCATTTATCTTTCTGCATGCTTATTCGGCCTTATTGCCGCTCCTCTTGCGTTCAGCGGGAAGATTGAGATAAACATGCAGTCTCTTATTTTCATCATCATAGTCGGAATTACGGCCTTTGCCGGCCAGATATTTCTCAATTACTGCTACAAGAACATGTCGGCAGTAAAAGGCTCACTTCTTTCATTTATAAAAATTCCGATGACGCTCGGACTAAGCTGGTTTATCGGTGAAAAATTCGGAATGAAATTCATGCTCGGGACTCTTTTGATTTTTGCAGGAATTTTTATAGCCGGAATACCGAAAATCAGGCAAATGAAAGAAAATATAATGGGTTAAACTATTCCATATTGCTTCAGTTTGCGATAAATACTGGCTCGGCTTATACCCAGCATAACAGCGGTTTTATCAGGATTTTTATCAAGTTTATTATATGCATTTATAATAGCTCTTTTTTCCAATTCTGCCAATGGAATAATATCAGCTTCAACATGCTTTGTTTCTATCTTTTTAACATTACTTCCAAGCGTGAAACTTTCAATCTGAGAATCGGCAGCCTGAACCGCTTCACGCCGTATGACGTTTTTTAGTTCTCTAATATTACCCGGCCAATCATATTCAACAAGCTGATTCATCGCCGAATCGGCAATATATATGTAATCCAGTTCATAGAATCTGCAGAACTCTTTCACGAAATGATTTGCGAGTAAAGGGATATCATCTTTTCTCTCACGTAATGCCGGAAGCTCGATCGGATATTCTTCAAGACGGTAAAGAAGATCGTTTCGAAATCTTCTCTCCGCGATTTCAGATCTTAAATTTTTATTTGTCGCAGAAATTACTCTTACATCAATTGTCTTTTCATCCTTATCTCCAACTGAACGTATTTTTCCCGTTTCAAGTGCCCGAAGAAGATAAACCTGAACATCAAGACGCATATCACCGATCTCATCAAGAAAAAGAATACCCTGATTCGCCTGTTCAAAGTAACCCTGATGATCAGAAATTGCACCTGTAAATGATCCCTTTTTGTGACCGAACAAAAGTGATTCCGCAAGTTCAGAAGTTATACCGCCTGTATTAACCGAAACAAATTTATGATTTTTCCTTCGGCTATTTTCATAAATAGCCCGCGCTATAAGCTCTTTTCCTGTTCCGCTTTCTCCATAAATAATTACATTCACATCACGTTCAGCAACCTTATCTATTCTATCGAGTAAAACACGTATAGACTCACTTTCACCGACAATATCCGGATATAATTTTTCGCGCTTAATTTTTTTCTTCATGTCTCCGAGATGCGAAGACAAATCCTGAAGATACAAAAGATTGGAAACAATCTTGCCGACAGAAGCATCGTTTACAGGTCGAATTAAATAATCGAAAGCGCCTTTTCTTAAAGCATCAATTCCTAGTTTTTCATTTTGACGGTCAATAATCGGAATAATTTTGGCATGAGAAGCTTTTGACGAATAGATAGAAATATCTTCTATTAGATTATCAGAATTCAGAAGAAAAATTGAATCAATATTACCTGATGAAGCCTCTCTCAATGCTTCATCAAGAGTTTGAGATTTAACAAAAGGAATAGAAGCTTTTGAGAGCTTTTCAGAAAGAATCAATTCCGTCTGGGAATCATTTCCTACAAATAAAGCCTTTTGGTTTTCTGAATTATCAGATGAATTCATATAAACCGTTAATTATATTTCTTCTTCTTCTTTTTTGGTTACAAGGAGATCATCAGGAACCTCATCAATAGGATCTCCTATTTGCACTGCAACACGGTTTCCGACAAGACCCGGGCGGCATTTAAACTTTTTTCTGCCTTCAACTTTAAGTGTCATATCGGAATCAACTTTAGTATTTGAAAGATTTATGACATCTCCAACCTGAAGATGGAGAACATCATCAAGAAGCACCTGAGTTTCCCCAATTTCTGCAACGACGTTAAGAGTAACACCTTCAAGTCGATTCTGGATAATAGCCATATTTTCATCTGTAGCACCTTTTCGAATGCTCGAAAACCAATACTGCGCGGAAAGTTTTGAAATAACAGGCTCAATTGTGATGTACGGAAGGCAAAGATTCGTCATACCTTCTACATCGCCGACCTTCGTTTCAAGCGTAATCAATACAACCATTTCATTTGGAGGTACAATCTGCGCAAACTGCGGATTAGTTTCAATATTGCTTAAGCGAGGTCTAAGATCTATTACATTCGCCCATGATTCGCGCAGGTTCCCCAAAATGCGGACGACAATACCCTCCATTACACTCATCTCAATATCTGTAAGTTCTCGGCTGATTTTTGAAGGCTCCCCAGCCCCCCCGAAAAGCTTATCAATTATGGTAAACGTAATACCAGGATCTATTTCAAGAACCGCAGAACCTTTGAGCGGATCCATATTAATTACTGCAAGAGTAGTCGGGTTTGGAATTGAACGGACAAACTCTTCATATGTAAGCTGATCTACCGATGCAACGTGAACACTCACAAGAGCACGAAGCTGAGCAGAAAGAGCTGTGGTTGTCAGACGTGCGAATGTTTCATGCATCATTTGAAGCGTACGAATCTGGTCCTTGGAAAATTTATCCGGACGGCGAAAATCGTAGATCTTTACCTTACGCTGTTCTTTTTGCGCGGAATATTCCTGAGGTTCAACCTCACCGGTTGATATCGCATTAAGCAGAGCATCTATTTCATCTTGCGATAATATCTCTGTCATCGTTTTTTGTCCTTTTTTATAGTTGCATCAGATGATGATATTTTCCACATAGCGCCGTTTCTTTCAAGCGAAAATCTATACTCATAAGCAAAAGGCATTATTGATCCATGACGACGGATATTTACGGTTACAATCGCGGAGTTTCCTTCATCAATTATTTTTTCATTAATAATCTCATAATCAAGTACATAATCTCTTCGCGGACTGCTGAGATATGAAATAAAATCTTTCATTACGCTTCTTCTTGAAAGATCATCTGCCCCATTATAAGCTTGTGCATAATCCGGATAAACATTAATGTACTTTTCCAGATCAAGATACTTTATCATATTATTCCATCTTTTATCTTTTTCTGCTTTTATAAAAAGAGCTACTATTTCAGAAGGCTCAATATCTGTTTTCTGATTAATTTCAGCAGGAAGATCAAATCTTTCAATATGTTTGTTGAAATTCGCTATAATAGTATTTTCACTTCTGACAACTGACGCGATTTTAGCATCAGGCAGAAAAAAAGCTCTTATCTTGTATTTTTTTCCAGGAACAAGATTATAGTAATCGTTAAGATTTATTTTCCGGTGGAATTTCTCTTCAGGCGCAAGTTCAATTTCACGCGGAACAAGAGGCATGCACACCTGATCAACTGTTTTCCCGGCTAAGCGATATTTTACTTTCACCGTTTCTTCTCTGCCTTCCATTGTATAAACTACAGGTTGAAAAGTTGAATAATCAGCAGGATATACCTTAAAAAAGGCATTTTTCTCTGAAACATTCTGAACGCATATATTCACATACGCTGCATTTCCTTCTTCAAAACTCAAGGTATCGCTCAGAATATAAACTTTGAATGTTTCAGACTCAAATGAATGAGTTAATGTTGAAACGCATAGTGCCAGTATTAATATCAGTTTTTTCATAACATTTCCCGTTTAATTATCGGCAAAAACGAGATTTTCATTCATTTATTATATACGAAGGTGTATTTTCGTTGTAATCAAACCCGTTACCTCATCTTTTTTTCTTAGTATCCAGTATTGTAACACATAGTTATCCAGTTTATTAGCAAATTCCTCAATAAAGCACATTTTATTGCGAATTCTCTTATTTACAGAACCAAGCAAAAGCATAATTCCTTCGTTAAGAATTCGTGAAACCGATTTTTTCCCGAATTTCCTAAGATCAAGGCATGCTTCATAAACATCAGCTGAAACTGAATAATGAATTAAGACCATTTTGCCACCGCTCGTTTGATACTTGACCGATGTATTAAACCGGATTTTACTGCTTGAGTATTCCTGCTTAATAATCTCCTTCAATATAAATTCAACAATCTTTGAAAGTTTCACTTTCTTTGCTGCTTTAATACGATATAATAATTCAATACAATCTTCATCAATCAGTGCTGTAGTTCTAATGGTATTCATCCCTAATTCCCCCTTAGAGATAATACGTATCCATTAACACTTTTTTCGCAAATATATGCCGAAAAATCTATTTGACCTAATGAAATATCATTCTAGTCTGCACAGCATGAAAATAATTTTGACAAACGATGACGGAATTGACGCTTTAGGAATTAATTCTTTGTTTGAAACACTTTCAAAAAAACATGAAGTTTATATGATAGCCCCTGATAGACAAAGAAGCGCTTGTTCTAATGCCATTACAATTCATGACACAGTAAAACTTAAGAAAACAGATTCTCGAAAGTATTCACTTTCAGGCTTTCCTGCTGATTGTGTCAATTTCGGACTTTGTTCAGGGATTTTTCCTGAACCGGATCTCGTAATTTCAGGAATTAATCATGGACCTAACATGGGTGATGATATTTATTTCTCCGGAACTGTCGCAGGCGCGCGCGCAGGCTACATCCATTTCCGCAGCGCCATTGCCGCTTCTTTTGAATCATTTACAGATTTCAGCCAGATATCAAATGCTTCTGAATTTATTTGTGAGTTTGCAGAAGAAAAAATTCAAAAAGAAAGTTCAAATTTCTTTTTTAACATAAATTACCCTTCAATCGATAAAAGTAAAATAAAGGGAATTAAACTTACCCAATTGGGAAAACGCAAATACGTTGACCGGTATGATTTTATTTTAGAAAATTCTGAATTTAAGGAATACCGCCTGGAAGGAATTGTTGACTCAATCCATAAAGAGGGTTCTGATGTTACGGAATTATCAAAGGGTTATATTTCAATAACCCCTCTTCATCTGGACACTACCGATTATACATATTTTAAAAGGGCACAATGACTTCGGCAGAACTTTCAGAAAAAATCAATACACTTATAGATTCTTCATCCGGAAAAATCAGATCCGGAGATATTGACGGAGCTATCGGGGATCTAAAATCTGCCGAATGTCTTGATCCTGACAATGTAGTTGTGCTAAGAAACATTGCCTCGGTCTACGCAAAAGATGGTCTTTTCCGAACAGCAATAGAATATTGTGACAAAATTGAAAGACTCAATTCCGGATACATTGACATCCATCAAATTAAAAAACTTAAGGCTTTTTCTCTTGCGATGACAAACAATTATCAACCGGCCGAAAAAATAATAAATGAAGTTCTTGTTTCTTTTCCGGCAGATAGTCAATCTCTCGGCATACTTGGATATATTTATGACAAAATGAATAGGCGCAAAGAAGCTTTAGATTGTTATAAAAGAATAATTTCGAGCGACAATTCAAATGCTACAGCTCTTAACAGCATTGCTTACTTAATGACTGAATTAGGTTCAGATCTGAATGCGGCTCTAAGCTTCGCAAAAAAAGCTCTTGAAACCAACAGGGATAATCCCGCATATCTTGATACAATCGGTTATGTTTATTTGCGCCGCGGAGAAACCGAAATGGCAAAAAAATATCTTAAAGCCGCGTTTGAAAAAATGCCAGATAATGATGAAATCAAATCTCACCTGAATGAACTTTTGAAATTATAATCAATTCCAGTTTGATGCAGATTTTTAATATACAGGCGGAATGAAACCACCTGTATATTAAAAATAATTATGACTTTCCATTCTCCGGTCTGATTATTTCTTTTATTCCATATGCCATATCGATATATTCTTTTGCAGGTCTATCCCAGAAATAAACGGATTTTTCTGCGTTTTTACGCGCTTGATAAATTACTTCATCTCCCGAGTTTTTAAAGAATGCTGAAGCTCTTTCCATTGCATCATAAAAAGCAGTCGGATTAAAATCTGTAAAAAGAAATCCGTTACCCTCTATACCGTTTCCTGTTTTTCTTACAGGGAAAACCGTGTCACGCAATCCCCCGGTTGCGCGCGCAAGAACTAGAGTTCCGCATACAAATGCCTCAATCTGTGAAATACCGCCTGGTTCATTCATTGAAGGCATCAGAAATAAATCCGCGGAAAGAAGAGGCACACTTACTTCCTGAAATCCAATTGCGACACTCGCGTTTCTGCTGTAGTATTGCCCAAGCATCCAAAGACCATGTGCAATCTCCTCACCCTTTTCATCTCCGCTTGAAACTCCGCCTCCGATTATTCCCTGCCATCCCAAAGTTCTGAATATACCTTCGGACGCATTCAATAAAAGCTGAAAACCTTTCTGTTCGGTTATTCTATGTATCATCACAAACAACGGTTTTTCAAAATCTACATCAAGCCCTCTCTCAAACTGAAGCAGCATTTTATTCATGGCTCTTTCGGCAGTATACCGCTTAATCTCATCGGTAATGGAATAAACATCATTCGGAGAAAGAAGTATTTCGGGATATTTTTTTTCAATTCTGTTTTTTAAATCCTTATCGTTTTTCAGATAATCAATAAATCTCGGATAGTTTCTACCAACAAAATCTACTCCGTCAAATTTCTTCTGAATACGCGCCTTTAAATCACGTCCGACCGCATTGCTTATCCCTTTAACATTTGACAGAATTCTCTCTAGACCATCGCACTGGTATTCTATCTGTTTTGCATACGAAGGACTCACAGTAACGACCTTATCTGCAAAACGGATTCCAGAAGCCATACAGTTTATTCTGTCTGAGTGAACAGGGTCCATAAATTCGTGAGCTCTCCAGTCAGGAAGATTAAACAGACGGAAAATATCAAACCCGCTTTCATATCTAGCATATGCATCGAAGTACTGCCATCCGCCGTTATGAATAATATGAAAAAATGTCGTCTTCTGAAAATTCGGATTTGAATTATAAACATGATCGCTTCTAACAATACCGTTGAAAGGACCGATATACGCGTCATTAGTAAATGTAAAATATGGTTTTAGACCGAATGTGCATATAACCTCTGCGCAGGCTCTTGCGAATCCGACTCTATGCGTTATCTTCTCCGAACTTTTAACACCCCAATATAAGCCATCGAAAAGTTCATGGTGATCGAGCAGAAAATACTTAACACCGTCAACAACCGCAGAATGAACGCCGACCTCATAATCCGCATCAAGAATTTTAAAACGTACATTTACCCCGGTATATTTTACACCGTATTTATCAGACGCTGCTTTCATTTTTGCCGCAGATTTCGAATCTCCGTTTCGATAATAAGGAGTAATTACATAAACTTCTTCTCCGTTTGAGGATAGTTCGCGAGGAAGCTCAAATACAACATTTGCAAGACCGCCGCTCTTTGAAAACGGATCAGCTTCAGCAGACATAAACACCCATGATCCTTTGTTATTATGACTGATTATTGCCTTTCCGAGTTCAGCTAACTTTTTATCCGCACTTCCTGAAAGCTGAATAAACAGAGAATAAATCTCGTTCTTATCTTTATAATTATTTATATGCATGTGAAAAAGAATACGCTTAATTCCGAGTTCGAGATAGTGTCTTTCATTTTCCCAGAATGCCGGTATAAGATTCTCGGAAATATACTTTGAAAGAGTGACATAATCCGAACAGTTTGAAGCAAATTCATTAAACGCAAAATTTGAAGGAAATACCGAATTGCGAGAAATTGAACAAAGCCTGTAAAATGAATCTTTAAGAAAATCAATATAACATTCACCGATATTTTCTGTTTTCTCAAAGCGTAGAAATTTTGCTCTCTGCGTATAAGAGACGACAATATTAATCCGTGAAGTTTTCAGCTCCCTTCCAGTGTAGTAATTATAGTGCCCTGTAATCGGAGAATATAGAGGATCAACCACCCTGTAAAAAGCATCATCCTCAATTGGAAGATTCTGATTATCGAACTGAAGCGTCGCGCTCTGATTCGAATCGGCAAAATTAAAAGCAGCAACCCAGATATTCTTGCCGCTGATTTCGGCTTTTGCTGCAGCCGCAACCATATTGTTATTTGCCCAAATAAGATGTCCCTTTCCGCGTACGTTGCGGTGAAAAGAGTAAAGCTCTCTGTAGTATCGTTCGATTCCCCTGTTTGAATTTGATTCAAACTGATTCCAGTTTACATAAATATTATCAAGATAAACCTTCCATCCTTCGCCTTCTGCGCCGCCTTCATAATCCATGATAATATTGCTGAGAAAGCTTATGAGTCCGGCAGCGGCCTTTAAACCACGGTCGCCGAAAGTATTCATTGCGCGGCGCTCGTCATGATTTCCGAGAATACCGACAAGCTCTGTGCCCTTGCACAAAACTGAAGGATAATAATTATCGTAGATGTGATATATCTCGCGAACATCACTCTTTCCGTGAATAATATTTTCTGAAACTTTAAACAATGTCGAGTTATACGGAATTATACCTGAACGCGAAAGAAAGCGCTCATGGCCCCAAAAGCACTCAGCTATATTTATAAAAAAGTTTTTCTTTTTACGTCTCAATGCTCTTTCAACACGGAACATCATATATTGATGAACCGGAATCGCGATGGTATCACGGCACTGACTGTCGAAATATCCAGTGGTAATAAAATGCTCATCCCATCTGTCATTGACGATAATTCGTCCTTCAACCATCTCTTCGGCAGTTCTTCTTTTGCCGTACATATAAGGATAGTTGTTTTTCTTCATCATGATCGGAACAGCGTGAGCCGAATCAAAACGGATACCGTCAATATCATATTCTTCAATAAGTCTGTCAACAGACCCGGCAAGCCACTGCCAGACTTCATAACGTCTGTAATTGAAAAGTTTACCGTCATCCCAGCTTCCGTAACGCCCGTCGGTTGAAGCCCTTGCAACAAGCTGACCGTCTCCGCCGTAACAGTAAACAACATCTTCTTTTGTAACTTCATCGCTGTAGCGGTTCAAATGAGGAATGCAGTCAACAATTATCTTAATTCCAAGCTTATGAGCTTTTTTAATCAGTTCCTTAAATTCTTTGGCTCCGCCAAGTGAAGGTTCGATTTCATACAGGCTCATAGGAGAAAAAGGTGAAGGAGAAGTTGCACCAGCAGCCCAATCCTGTCGGTTTGTACCGCGCTTGAATACTCCTAGAAGATAAAGCGATGTTACGTAATAACGCTCTTTTAAATCATCAAGATGATCGGCGATATCAGAAAATCTGCCAAGCCGTATAACCTCGCCGTTTTCATTATAAACAAGCCCCGGGTGACCTTTTTCGTCCTTCCAGTAAGTTCCCGTATGTCCGTGAATATCGACAAAAATCTCAAGACAGATTTCTCCTGCGAGATCAGGAATAACATTAATTCTACCGTTTAATCCTTCGCCCTCAACCCACTCAAAAGATGATCCGTTTTTAAAAACAACACAATAATCCCTGTGCCCATAATTCTCAAATCTGAGTTTTACACTTTTATGAGATTTTGTCTGATGTCCCGAAAGCGGAAAATCTTCAAATGAAATTTCACTTTCTACAGGAAATTCGCTGTCAGAGAGATTATTATACACTCTCAGAAAATAGTTTTCTATTTTATCGGATAGATTGAATTCGAGTTCAAACTCTTCACCCGTTTTGGCATTGTAAAAATTTTCAGCAAGAGGAGCATCATATTCTTTCGGAGAAAAAATACGCTCAAGAGCTATATTCGCACGATTTCTGATTTCGTGAAGATCGTGACCGGATGCTGAAACAAGAAGACGGACAACTTCATGAAGATATTTTCTCTCTCCATGCTTTTTATATATTCTCGCGAGATGCACAAGTTCTTCAACGCCTGAAAGATTTTTCTCATAATCAAAATTCATTTCATTCATTTTTTCACGCGCGTCAAGAAGCTCCAGAATATTCCCGCGTGTCTTTTCTGTAAACGGCGGAACTACATCCGAAATTTCTGTAAGTTCACCGATTTCACGGTGCTCGGAAAAATCGATAACACTTTCGACCAGATTATGAAGAAGAAGTGCAACTTCAGGCGGATAAACATCTATATGGGCAAATCCCGTTTCAATGGCGCGTTCTTCAACCATCAGCAAAGAAACAAGCCCCTTGAACAAGGAATCATCACCGCGCTTAAGATAAGAATCAACAGCATCAAAAGTTTTTAAACCAAGGTACAATGTAGGAATTTCAAGCCAGAAAGGACCCTGACCGACATGAGTGAAAACCGTCGTTTCGCGCGAAATATGATATACAGTAGGTTTCCCGGGAAGTTCTTTAACTATTACAAAACGTCTTCCCGGAAGGGTTTTAAAATCATATGAAGCAAGTGCGCGGTGAAGAATAGATATTGCATTTGTAACACGCTCGGTAAGACGGGCATCATTTGAAAGACGGCTTCTCAAAGAGTAATCATTTTCAGCAAGTTCGTCAAAAGCTCTGTTCTTTATTGAGATAAAACTTGAAGTATAAACTTCATGATTCGCACCGGACTTCAGCGAATCTATTATTGCTGAATCCGCAAAAAAGGGATAAGCGCGTTTTTCATCAAACGCCGCGGTTATTTCCTTTTTTACATATCTCGCTTTAACAAGTTCCTCGTCCTGAATTCTGAATCTGCAAAGACCGCAGATTTCTTCACTCTTGTCGATAAGCTGTGCCACGTCGTCCTCCTTGTTATTCTGAAATCACCTCAACAAGCTGAAGATAAGGATACTTATTATACATCTCCAACGGTTTGAAAGAATATTCCAACTGCATGTTTTTGTTTATCTTATCGATGAAAAACGGTACCATTGTTCCGGGAACGACAAGAAAAACCTGTTCAGTACCCTGGCGGTCTGTCATCATAACAACCTTAAGATCATTATCTTTTGATGAGCACGACTTAATTGCGGGCGGGAGATTGAACACGCGGACAGGATATGCCTTACCGTGATAGACATCATTGTCGGCAGAATTGATTTTAAGCAATAGCTGATCATAAGGTAGATATTCGGGAGAACCGGCGTTTGCCGAAAAAGGCAAAAGAACGCAGAAAAAAGCAAGCACGAAACCCATGATTCCAGATTTATTCACAGAATTGCCCCCAACCTTCTTTTTTTAGTAATAAAGACACCATGAAATATGCCACGTCAATTACTTATTTAAAAACTGAGCCCTAAAAAATTATTGACTCTTTTTTATCCTATTATTAACTGTATAATAAGCCGTATGACTGACGCAAAAGGGGATAACCCCGGGGAAGTGCGGCTATTTTCCGCCGCGCGTCTGGGCAAAAATCCAAAATAAAGGAGAAAAGCCCATGAATGCACTCATGAAAAACGATCCTGAAGTTTTTAAACTTATCAAAGACGAAGAAACTTATCAGGGAAAAACAATCCGTCTGATCGCAAGCGAAAACTACACTTCACGTGCCGTGCTTGATGCCTGCGGCTCCGTATTTCAGAACAAATATTCCGAAGGATATCCCGGGGCGAGATTCTACCAGGGTCAAGTAAACTGCGACGCACTTGAAATTCTTGCAATTGAACGCGCCAAAAAACTTTTCGGCGCTGAACATGTAAACGTTCAGCCTTACTCGGGTTCACCGGCGAATCTTGCCGTTTATCTCGCTTTTGCTAAACCGGGAGACACCGTTCTCGGACTAAACCTGAGTCACGGCGGACATCTGACTCACGGATCAAAGGCAAGCGCTACCGGAAAATGGTTCAATGCCGTTCATTACAATCTCAATCCGGAAACTGGTCTTCTTGATTATGATGAAATAAGAAAACTCGCTCTCGAACATAAGCCTAAAATTCTCATCGCTGGCCACTCGGCATATCCGCGCCAGCTTGACTTTAAAAAATTCCGTGAAATTGCCGATGAATGCGGAGCGATTCTTCTGGTAGACATGGCGCATTTTGCCGGTCTTGTAGCCGGAGGAGCTCATCCAAGCCCGGTTCCTTATGCCGACGTGGTGACAACAACAACTCACAAAACGCTTCGCGGACCGCGCGGCGCTATAATCCTCTGCAAAGAAATTCACGCCAAAGCAATAGACAAGGCGGTATTTCCAGGTCTTCAGGGCGGCCCGCATAATGCAACAACTGCCGGAATCGCAGTAGCACTTGCAGAAGCTCTCAAACCTGAATTTAAGGAATATGCACGCAAAACTGTTGAAAACGCGCAAGCTCTCGCGAAAGCACTGACTGCACGCGGCTTTAATCTGGTTTCGGGCGGAACAGATAATCATCTAATGTTAATCGATTTGAACAATAAAGGAATACCGGGCAAACCTTACGCCGTAGCGCTTGAAAAAGCCGGAATCATTCTCAACTATAACACCGTTCCGGGTGAAACACGCAAGGCAAGCGATCCATCGGGAATACGTCTCGGCACGCCTTCTGTAACCAGCCGCGGTTTCGGTATCGCAGAAATGGAAAAAATTGCAGAGTGGATGGACAAGGCAGTCGGCTGCTTTGAAGACGACGCAAAACTTGCAGAGATAGCAAAAGAAGTTGAAGCTCTTTGCTCGAAATTTTCCGTTCCGGGAATTGAATAAAATAGAAGCTTAATAAAAAAGGAGAGCAATGCTCTCCTTTTTTATTTCGATATTTTCTTATAATCGATTATTATCTGTATCTTCTTCTTCCTAATATTTTTATTACATTGTCAATAGTTCTGGTTTCATCCAGGCATTCATCAGACAAGCGAAGATAAATTGAAGCTTTAACATCCAACAATAAATTAATATCTTTAGCAGATGTGACGGATAACACATGACGGTCTTGAACCCATTTGTATTGTTCACCCGTGATTCTTTTTTCTTTAATCCAGTCTTTTGACATTTCAATAAAATCATCATGAGTAATTTTTTTATCTTCATCACTTAGAATGTAATTCCCCTTCTTATAATCAATAAGTCTTGAGACTATTTCCTGCTTTTCTTCAGCTATCATCTCTTCATATTTAATATAATCCAGCACCGGATCCAAAAATTTCTTATAAATTTTTAATATCTTTTCATCTTTCGTATTTTTATAATCATTCACCAATGCTTCAAGACCTTCAAGAGTGACCGCATTATATAGAGCATAAATAACTTCTGACTTAATATTATAATCTTCCTGGTTCAATAACGGAATCAGGTAGGGTGAAATTTTCGGATCATCATATTCATATGAAGCCCACACATAAGAATACAAATCAGCATCTTTAGATTTTAAACCCTTGATAATAAAAGCCGAATCCGCCGGATGCCCGAATATTCCAAGACCCTTAATCGCGAAATTTCTTACTTCTGCATTTTTGCTGCTTGCAAGTTCCCTGATTCTTGGTAAAGCCTCAAGATATTGAGCATTAACAAGAATGTGCATCGCCGACATGATCTCAATATCATTTTTTGAATTTTTCAAAACATCAAACAGCGCAGGTAATCCCTTATGGCCGAATGCTCCCCAAATAAATTCAACCGTCAAAGGCCACGAAAAATTCATCGAGTGCTGGGGAAAATAAATCCGGCCAGAATTATCCTTAAGAACGGCTTTCAGCATCGGAATTACTTTATCATTCTGAGTACTTGCTGCATCAAAAGCTGAATAGAAAACATACCTGTAATTTGCCCGGAATGAAGTGCTGTTCCATATTTTGCTTATTGCCGCCGCTTCTGAAACATTTCCCATCTTCCACAAAAGAACTGAAGCGTTCAGCTTGAAAAAATCATCTGATTCTTTTGTCTTTTCAATTTCGTCTAATTCTTTTTTCAATCTTTTTAATCCGGCATCACCGGATGACTTTATAATTTCCCATGCTTTATCAATCTCAATAGATTTATTTTTTTTATCTTCGTTGGTTAACGTGTTTTCATCTATTTTTCTTAATATTTTTATAGCCGAATCTAGCTCATCATTTCCTGCTTCCTGCGGAAATATTTGAACAAGCGAAATCAGCACAAACAACAAACTAATAATTATTTTCTTAATCGCGAGTTTATTCATTTCATCTCCTTCTTTTGCTGTTTCTGAAGAATCTAGTCAGCTGTTTGTTTTATAACAAATAGTCATAAACAGAACATATATTCTCTGACATAATCTGAAGCAGATAAAGTTTCTAGTCTTTATTATACAAATTGTCAACATGAAAAATACAAGTTAGCTATTAACATTTCAGACATGTTTTTAAAAGCTTGGATGTTTAATGAAAGGAAGTAATTGCTTTATAAATATTTCTTCACGCCGCTTATAATCTATTTCAGATTCAATATCCTGTTTACAGAAATTTGCAATTGTTTTAGTGTAATTTGCCGGCAATAATTGCAATTCATAGCTGTAATAAAGGCGTCTATCTTCAGCAGGGGCATATTTGCCATTAATATAATATATGCATTTGATCCAGTGCTGAAAAGCAGCATTCAGATTATAATGCATTTGAGAAAATGCATTTCTTTGCTCCCATCTGTTTTTCTTGTAATCTGAAAGAAGATAATTTATGTATGACAAACTATTAGTTTTTGAAAGATGATGATCAACAACAGCATACTTGTTGATTGAAATCAAATCATTAGAATAAACCTGATTCGGATCATATATAATTGATGATTCGAGCAAAGCATATTTTTTTGACTCGTCTTGAACTTGAAAAGAAACTAAATCGATATAATCGTGAAAAGCAATTTGAAATTCTAGGTTATTCCATTTCGTGCAATGATAGGGAATAGAAGCTTCAAGATTCTCACCTAAAATAGATTCGGGAGTAACCAATGAATTTCTTTTTTTCATAAAAGTTAAATCTATTTTAGCACCGTATTTTCCCGGATAGTAATCTCCTCTGGCAACACTGCCTGACAATAATATTGTTTCAATATTTGTTTTATCAATAAAAGAAATATAGCTTAAAACATCTTTTTGAAGTTGATCTATGTATACTGATTGTTTTTTCTTTATATCAGAAAGTAACTTCATATTTCTCCGTATGAATTGCATTCAATAATTTAATTTAAGGAATAAACATTAACTCCGGTCAATATAAATAATTTCCTGCAAATATACTTTTTTACCGCAATTATTAAATCTATTCGGCAGATCACTTAAGAAAATCAATTATATCATTTTCAATCTTTTCGGGATTTGTTGCCGGAGAATATCTTTTAATTGTTTTTCCGTCAGAAGAAATCAAGAACTTCGTAAAATTCCATTTTATTTTTTTTCCAAAAATTCCATTTTTAGAATTCTGCTTCAGATATGCAAAAACAGGATGGGTCTCCTTTCCGTTTACGGATATTTTTTCCGACAGAAGAAAAGTGACTCCGAAATTTATTCTGCAAGTTTCCGTCATCGTTTCATTTGATTCAGGCTCCTGATGAGCAAACTGATTGCACGGAAAACCAATGACCGCAAAATTCTCATCCTTATATTTCTGATATATTGCTTCAAGAGCATTGAATTGCGGTGCGAGACCGCACTTTGTCGCGGTATTAACAATTAAAACTACTTTTCCTTCGAATTGATTCATTCGAACCTTGTTGCCTCTTGAATCATTGAATTCTAAATCATAAAACGACATGTAAAACCTCCTCAATTCTTATCAGTTGTATTATACAGTATTTATTAGAAAAGACATCATTTTTTGAAGAAAGAAGATGAATGAGAATCCGCAAAACCTCATTTCATCAAATCTTTAATTTATTCACGCATTTTCCTCATAAAATATTTACCGTTTCTTATCACATTCCATACAGCGGCTAGTGCCGTCATTACGTTTAAGGCGGAAACCATGAGCAAGTCGCTAGAAAAAGATACTTCCGTTTATCATTCTTCCGAAAGAGCAGACACAAGAACACTTCAGGATATTCTAGGCATTTCATCTCTGTGCGGCGACAGCTGGTATGCCGCGCTTCCTTTCTCGAACAGCGACACGACTCACGGTTCAGAAAACGAATATCAGACAGCTGTCAGCGGAAGCGACTCCGACGTCGATCTGCCGATATCCATAAAAAGTTCAAACTACTACTCGAACATTTCACGCAGAGTTCGCTCAGGCGACATAGCAAAAAGAAATGCTTTCAGGGTAGATGATTTTCTTGAAAGCAATCACGAACGAGTTTGGGAAAACAGCTGGGTCCGCTTTCCGGCATCAAGACTTAAAGCTTCAACTATGCGTATAGTCATGCGCGACATGGCTCTCGACAAATCGGACGCTTCAAGCCCCATGCGTCCCGACATCAGCCGCTTCTTCTTTGAAAAAAACAATGAACGGTGGATAAGAATTCCTTCAAGCTATCTTCTTAAAATTGCCATAGCTGACGCTCTTGACACTCCAAATTCAGCTCTCAAAAACGCATCAGAATTTATCTGCAAGCATTTTCTAAACGATAACTCATCTCCTGAAACCTTTTCATTTTTTCCTTTAAGTTCAGCAAATCAGAAAAGCGCGGGAAAGATTCTCGCGGAAGAAACATTGCTTCGTTTTCTTCTTTCGCAGTTTGCGGTTATGTATGCCAATAGAAATTTCTCTCTCGAATCGCTCGGGCAGAAAATGATTCTTTATTTCGCTCCTTCAACCCCGATGCGCATGCGCAAACTCAACAGTCTAATTTCGGATTCGTTCTACAGGGAGCTCTTCATGAGCCCGTGTCTTTCGGGCTGGGACAACGGCTACAAGAAACACGAATACATGCATCTTTGTCATCAGGTTCTATCGCGAAGTCACCTTAACTCAATTTTCAAGCTGAAAGAATCCGGAATAATATCTCAGTCGCTTGTTAAACTCGACACGATTTCAAACACATCGCTCGCGAACAACGGCACACATATCAGCACGGGAAGCATTATTCTTTCCGAACTTGCCGAAGAAGGAAGTTACAGCTCCGCGCTTGAAAAGAGCGCCGGAGATTTAACGATAAAAATTTTCGAACATTTTCTTCCTCTATTTACTCCGCTTTACAGCTCATCTCCTTTGCGCCTCGACTATAATGACTTCCGTCCCGAGACACTCATCGGCTTTCTGTCACATGAACTCGACTACACTCATTTGCGCATGATCTGGCGCAGATGGATCAAAAAAGCAGGTGTTGAATTTTTCGGAAAACCTTTTCTGCCGTACGGGCCGGCATGGTATGAAAAAATATGGGAATCTGTATTCCGCTTCAAAGGAGACATTGTTCCCGACGCGCGCTTAACTGATTATCTTGTCGCGCTGATGAGCACGCCCGAAAGTCCCGCTCTTAACGGCAAACTCGGAAATGACGTGATTTTAAGATCCGATCTTTCTGATCTCGGAGTTTTCGACAAACGCATGTCGATGTATCTGCCTTTTAAACTCCGCGAGCACCGGCAGATGGGATTCACAGGTTTTGAAGGAAGATTCTACAGTCAGTTTGATTCGATAATCGAAGACATGAGCGATGCGGCAGACCTTCAGCAATTAATAACAGCTTTCGCTTATTCAAGAGTTCTGAAAGGAGAAGTCACTCATGAGAGCATTCCGGATGATCCTGTAACTGAAAGCGAACGCAGGCACATTTTCTTTTCTTCCGCGATCGGACTTAAAACAGTAAACATCCGCGAGAAAAATCCGTGCTCATTCATGCACAGCATTCTTTCTCTTGCCGAGAAAATACGTCCGAGCAAACGCTACAAAGGATATCATCACATCAGAATTCACGAATACCGTCTTTCGCTTCTCAAAATGCTGAGAAGCGACGCGGCTCTTGTTGAATCTCTTAACGCAGGAGATCTTCTAGACCGCCTTCAATCAAGAATTCACGGAATTAACGACACTCACGGAAAGCTTCTTCGCGGCATCACCGGAAACCATAAAAAACCCATGAGCTTCAAGGCGGATGATTTTAATTCAAAAGCCGAACAATATTACAGAGAAGGTCTCCGCACAAAAACAATCAGAGAAGCGCTTGAAGTTATGAAAGAATACGCCGCGCTGACGGAATCTTCTGCACTGAGTGAAGAATATAAATCGGCATTTTCCGATGCAACAGGAAACAAGACGTGTGCGGAATATATTACAGACCTAACAGAGAAAGTTATCGCTGACTCGGTTTCATGCGGCGAAAACGAAAACCTGATGAGAATTCTTTCGCTGACGGTTTCTGTTATCAAAGAAAAAAACATGATTAACAAAAAGGAGATTGGAACATATGATTCACCAGTATATCGACAGAAGAAGTTCGAAAGCGGTCACGGAGAACATCTTTCACGATAGACTGATCAACAGCATTTATTCGGATGTGCGCGAAAAATCACCATTCGCTTTCAGGCTTCTGACTTCTCCGAGAATGTCATCGCTCATCGCATGCGCTGTTTATGACATCCCATGCGGAGGTCTTTTTACCGGAGCGGAATCTTTTGTTAAGAAGCTCGGCATAGGTCTTGAAGAATGTCTTGAACCGGATTTACTCAAAACACCAAGACATATTTTTGAACGTAAAATCAGATACTGGGATTGCCGACCAATGAACGATGATCCGAAATCAATCGTCTCACCTGCCGATTCGCGAATGCTTGCAGGAAAACTTTCTGAAACCAATGGTCTTTTTATAAAAGAAAAATTTTTCTCCTATAAAGAACTGATCGGCATGCACAAAGAACAATGGATTTTGAAATTTAGAGACGGATTATATTCTGTTTTCAGACTGACTCCCGACAAGTATCACTGGAATCATTTTCCCGTTTCCGGGACTATCGTTGATTATTATGAATTTGACGGCTCATGCCATTCGTGCAATCCGTCAGCAGTTATAGCTGAAGTGACTCCTTATTCGAAAAACCGCCGTGCGGTCACGATTATCGATACCGATGTTGAAGGCGGAACAAACTGCGGTTTTGTCGCGATGTTTGAAGTCGCGGCTTTGATGATCGGCGGAATCGAACAGAAATACAGTGATGTATTTTATGATGATCCAAGAAAAATCGAATCCGGCATGTTTGTAAAAAAAGGTTCTCCAAAATCGCTTTATCATCCGGGAAGTTCCGTGGATATTCTTCTTTTTGAAAAAGACCGCATGGATTTTTCAGACGACATAAAAATAAATCTAAAACGCAAAGACGCAATGAGCCGTTATTCAGAAGGTTTCGGCGAACCTCTCGTCGAAACTGAAGTCGCGCTCAGAAGCGAAATAGGAAAATCAATATGAATTCAAACTATTTTTTTTATCGGCAATCGGCATTTTCCTGGCATTGATATTAACTGCGGGATTTATTTTTCTGCCGCGTGAACGCTTTCAGTTTATCGCGTCAGTACCTTCGGGCAAAAGAAAAAAGGATTATTTTCCCGGACGGAATATCACATGGTACGGATTGATTACCGCGTTTTCCGTAACCGTTTCATCAGCACTTTTCTGCACACTCGCTTCATCATACGGTTTCGCGCTCAAGACATGTCTGCTTTTTATAGGAAGCATTCTTTTAATCGCTCTGCCCGCATCAAAAATCATTGCGTTTATTGTCGAAAAAAGAAAAGGAACAATCACCGTCGGCGGCGCAGCTTTCGCGGCAATAGCCGTTTCACCAGCGGCGGCATATCTTGCATTAAAATTATCTGCCGACGGAAACAGTGAATCGATAATGCCTCTTTTAGCCGCAATCGGATGTTCATACCTTATCGGCGAAGGAATCGGACGCCTGAGTTGTCTCAGCTTCGGATGCTGTTACGGCAAACCTTTGAAAAGATACAATGGATTTATCCGCAAAATTCTTTCACCTTTTACCGTCAGGTTTTACGGCAAATTGAAGAAAGCTTCTTATGAAAGCGGATATGAAGGCAAAAAACTTTTCCCGATTCAAAACATCACTGCTGTCATATATTCCTCTTCAGCAGTTTTTTCTGCATGGCTTTTTCTCACAGGAGAATTTAGGATATCTTTTCTATTTTCAATTATCACAGCATTCGCGTGGAGAATAATTTCGGAATTTTTCAGAGCTGATTTCAGAGGAACCGGAAAGATCTCCGCATACCAGATCATGAGCTTTTTATCAATAGCAATCTGCATAGCTGCGGCATATTTTCTACCGTCACCTGGCATAATATTTATCAATGCTATGGACGGATTACAAATATTCTCAAATGTATTGTTTGTAATAATTCTTCAGATTTTATTCGTTGCGGTTTTTCTTTTTACAGGAATAAGCAGTGTCACGGCTTCTGAAATTTATTTTTTCAGGAAGAAATAAAATTTAAGGCTTCGCCTTTGGTATCCGTTATTTGCATGGTGTCATGCGAGAATATTCAAAGGGACGAGGAGCTCTTCCTCGGCGGCTTTAACATCCTGTTGCCTCCTCGCTCGTGCTCATCCTGAGCACACGGCCAGCCCTTCCCTGAGCGTCAGGATGACGCAAATCCAACGCGGACACACCCACTATGTCAAGCAGCAGCGGTAACTTTTTTCGATTCTTCGTAAATAATTTCTTCTTTCCAAAGTTTGTAAATTACCCTGATCCATTTATTTGATAAAGCTCTAACTGCAACTGAAT
>Ga0209718_1001558_pt1 | contig 25353 bp, 22 predicted proteins | sample AD_JPNAS1_MetaG_FD_184420 | JGI IMG/M metagenome (GOLD analysis project Ga0209718, IMG submission 184420) | Active sludge microbial communities of municipal wastewater-treating anaerobic digesters from Japan - AD_JPNAS1_MetaG (SPAdes) (version 2) | ecosystem: Engineered > Bioreactor > Anaerobic... | reverse complement strand
CCGACCCCGCCCCGAGCGGTCCGTCGCGCAGCACGGTCGGCGGGACGACGGCATACCCGGTGGCCTCGGCGACCAGCGCGGAGGCGACCTCGCGACCGGCGAGGGTGCCTTCTGGGAAGTCCCACAGTGGTCGTTCGCCGCGGATCGGCTTGTAGATCGCTTGCAGGACCGGCCCGCTCCCCTCCGGCGACGTCACCTCCACGAGCAGGGCGACGTTGGAGGCCTCGACGATGCGCCCGACAACGTTCAGCGTGCCGACCCGCAGGGCCTCGTCGACGGCCTCGCGCTCGGCCGCAGTGGTCGGCCCGTGCACCCTCGCGCGCCGATCAGCGCCGGTAACCGTTGGCCCGCGGGCACACGTGCCCGGTCGGGTCCAGCGGCCCACCGCAGAACGGGCACGGGGGGCGGCCTGCCGAGATCAACGCCCGCGTCCGACGCGCGAACGCTCGTGCTTGGGCTGGCGGCAGGGTCACCCGCACGACCCCCAGCGGCGGCAACTCGATCGCGTCCTCGTCCTCGGGGTCGGCGTCAGCGGATGGTTCGGCGTCGCGCAGCGCCTCGATGAGGACGACGTTTCGGTCCGGGTCCCAGCCGAGCGACAAGGTGGTGACGCGGAATTCGTCCTCGATCGGCGTGTCCAAGGGCGCGTCATCGCTGTATGCCGCGGCAGCAGCATCGCCGCCCGCCGCACCGCCTCGCTCGTCGAGGATGTCCAGGAGGCGGTCGGCGAGGATGCCCAACTGCTCCTTCTCGCACGACACGCTGACCAGGCGTCGACCGGCCCGAGCCTGCAGGAAGAAGGTCCGCTGCCCGGGCGGGCCGACCGTGCCTGCGACGAAGCGCTCCGGTGGATCGAACTCGAAGACCGACATGACAAAAACCCTAACTGCTCGCAGACACCGGCTCGTCGACAGCGCCGTAGCCCGTAGCCGCGCCCTCGCCTGCACCCGCCCCTGCGTCTGCACCCGCGCCGCCGCCCACGGCGGCATCACCGGACGCTGCGGCGGCCGGGGGCGGCACAAGGCCCGCCAGTGACCCCCCGATGTCGTTCGTCCGCACCACAAACGGCCGGGAGCTGGTGAAGCGCACCACCGACACCGATGCCGGGTCGACAACGATCCGTTGGAAGAGATCGAGGTGGCTGCCCGCGGCGTCGGCGAGGATCGCCTTGATGACGTCACCGTGCGACACCGCAACCCAGATCGCCTCTGGCCCATGGGCGGCCGCCACCTCGGCGTCGATCTCCCGGATCGCGGCCACCGCGCGAGCCGACATCGCAGCGATCGACTCACCCGGCATACCGGCGCTCTCCCCCTCGCCCGGCGGGAAGGCGGCGGCCGACGGGTGGTCTTGCACGACCCGCCACAGCGGTTCCTTGGCGAGCTCAGCCAGCGGCCGCCCCGTCCACGCCCCGTAGCGGCACTCCCCCAGCCGCTCGTCCACGTCGAGGGGTATGCCGCCCGCTTCCGTCCCAGCCTCGGCGTCAGTGTCCGCTTGAGCCTCACCGAAAGCAAGGATCCGCTCGGCGGTCTCCACACACCGGGGCAGCGGCGAAGACACGAGCCGGACGGGGGCCAACCCGGCCTCCCGCAGCCGCCGACCGACAGCATCGGCCTGCTCGCGACCGACCTCGTCGAGGTTCACGCCGGGCAACCATCCGGCGAGCACGCCGGAGGCGTTGGCGGTCGTTCGGCCATGACGGACGAGCAGGACGGTGGGCACGCCGTCACCGTATCGGCATGTCTCGGTGTGCGCCTGCGGGGTGCTGTGGCAGATTGGGCGGGTGATTGTTGACCAGGCCATGTACATCGATGGGATCCGCCTTGCGGTGGCGGATCTCAGCGACGAGTTGGCCGCCCTGCGTGCGAGCGCGTCGGGGTTCCTGTGGATCGGTCTGAAGGACCCCACTGACGAGGAGTTCGAGCTCGTCAACGCCGAATTGGGGTTGCACCCCCTCGCCGTCGAGGACGCCGTCATGGGTAACCAGCGGGCCAAGATCGACGCCTACGAAGGCAGCCTGCTCGCGGTCCTCAAGACCCTGCGTTACGTCGAACGCACCTCCGACATCGAGACCGGCGAGGTCATGGTCTTCGTGGGCGACCGGTTCGTCGTCTCGGTGCGACGCGGCGAGGCCAACCCCCTTGACCATGTGCGTCGGCGGCTCGAGTCAGACCCCGCGCAACTGCGCCTGGGCCCGCTGGCCGTCCTGCACGCGGTGATGGACAGCGTCGTGGACAACTACGAGGTCATCGACCGCTATATCGCCGAGGACCTCACCGAGATCGAGCATCAGGTCTTTGGCGAGCACACCAGCCTGGACTCCAGCGCGATCTATCGGCTCAAGCGTGAGGTGCTCGAGTTCCGGCGGGCGGCCTACCCCTTGGCGGAGGCGCTGCGGCGGTTCCCCTTCCTCAACTACGTCGGCAAGGGCGAGAAGAAGGTCCTGCCGTTCTTCCGCGACGTCGAGGACCACCTGGCCCGCACCAACGACCACGTCGAGTCCTATGACCGACTGCTCTCCGAAATCCTCAGCGCCCACTTGGCCAAGGTCACCGTCCAGCAGAACGAAGACATGCGCCGGATCTCGGCCTGGGTCGCGATGGCTGCCGTGCCGACGATGATCGCCGGTATCTACGGGATGAACTTCGAGTTCATGCCCGAGTTGACGGCCTACGTTTACATCGGCGACGCCAAGTTCTACTGGGGCTATTTCGCGATCATGGGTCTCATGGCCGTCGCCTGTGGCGGGCTGTTCGCCTTCTTCCGCAGGCACGGCTGGCTCTGAGCGCACGCGCCTCCCGACCACCAGGTATGCCGCGCGTGCGGCATACCCCCACGGGCTTGCCTCACTGGGCGGTGAGCCAGCCCGCTCCCAGCGCGACGACGATGAGCGCGCCGAGCACGACGCGGTAGAGGACGAACGCCGTCAACTTGTGCCCGGCGACGAACTTGAGCAGCCAGGCGATCGAGGCATAGGCGACGCCGAAGGCCACGACCACGCCGACGGCCATCTGCCCGATGCCCAGCCCCTTCAGGTCAGTGGTGGCCGCCTCGAACAGGCCCGCAGCAGTCAGCGCGGGGATGGCGAGGAAGAAGGACAGCCGGGTCGCGGTCACTCGGTCGATCCCGCGGAACAGCCCGGCCGAGATCGTCGCGCCGGAGCGGCTGACGCCGGGGACGAGCGAGAAGCACTGCACGAGCCCAATGATCAGCCCGTCCTTCATCGTCACCGTCGACTCGCCACGCTCGGCGCCCTCGCGCACCAACTTGGCGTGCCGCGACTCGGCCAGCCACATGACGACGCTCCAGATGATGAGTGCCGCGGCGACCACCCAGAGGCTGCGCAGCGGCCCGGCGATCACCTTGCGCAGGGCGAAGCCCACGAGCGCCACAGGGATCGAGCCGACGATGACCGCCCACGCCAGCGCGTAGTCCGGCAGCGCCCGCTCGTCGGGCCGGGTGATCCCGCGGAACCACGCGCGCGCCAGCCGCACGATGTCCTGCCAGAAGTAGACGAAGGTCGCCACGATCGCGCCGAGCTGGATGATCGCGGTGTATGCCGTGACCGCCGGGTCCGCGACGTCCAGCCCGAGCAGCTTCTCGGTCACCGTGAGGTGCCCGGTCGAGGACACGGGCAGGAACTCGGTGAGCCCCTCGACGATGCCGAGGATGACCGACTGGACGTAGCTGAGATCCGACACGAGGGATCAGCCTAGCCCGGCCTCCTGCGCCACCTCGGCCATCGTGTGGACTATGGCGCGCCGGTGCTCCATCGACGGCCCGTAGGGCGCGACCGACAGGGTGGTCACCCCGGCCTCCTGGTATGCCGCCAACCGGTCCCGGATCCGCTCCCGCGGCCCGAGCAGGCTCGTTGCATCGAGGAACTCCCGGGGGACCGCCGCGGCGGCATCGCGGGCCTTGCCATCGAGGTAGAGGTCCTGGATGAGCTTGGCTTCCTTCTCGAACCCCATCCGGCAGGCGAGTTGGTTGTAGAAGTTCTTCTCCCGCGAGCCCATGCCCCCGATGTAGAGGGCGGCGTAACCGGCGACCGCGGCATACGCATAGTCCAGGTCGTCTGTGACGACGACGGGGACGGTGGGCACGATGTCGAAGCCGGCGAGCGGCGCGGTCCCGTCGGCGCCCTTGCCCGCGCGGCGGGCGCCGGTCTCGAGCGACCCGACGAGGTCGCCCGCGAACTCCGGCGAGAAGAAGATCGCCAGCCAGCCATCGGCGATCTCGCCGGTGAGCTCGAGGTTCTTGGGGCCGACCGCGGCCAGGTAGATGGGGATCTGCCCGTCGCGCACCGGTCGCACGCCGAGTTTGAGGGCCTTGCCGGGCCCGTCCGGCAGCGGCAGGGTGAAGTGGCGGCCCTCGTAGCTAACGACGTCGCGTCGCAGCGCCATCCGCACGATGTCGACGTATTCGCGGGTGCGGCCCAGCGGGGCGTCGAAGCGCACACCGTGCCAGCCTTCGCTCACCTGCGGCCCGCTGACGCCCAGGCCGAGCCGGAACCGGCCGCCGGAGAGCGAGTCGAGCGTGGCCGCGGTCATGGCGGTCATCGCCGGGGTGCGGGCCGGGATCTGCATGACGGCCGCGCCGAGGTGGATGCGCTGGGTGCGGGCGCCGACCCAGGACAGCACGGTCGGAGAGTCCGAGCCGTAGGCCTCGGCGACCCAGGCCACCGAGTAGCCCAGCCGATCCGCTTCCTCGGCCAGCGTGACGTTGGATTGGTCGTTGCCGGCACCCCAGTAGCCGAGGTTCAGTCCGAGGCGCATCGTGTGGGTCACCGGACCAGGCTATCGGCGCGGGCGGATAGGTTGTGGGTCATGCTTTCCCGTCACCTGGGCCGCAGCGGCTTGGCTGTCTCGCGCCTGGGCCTGGGCACCCTCACGTGGGGTGTCGAGGTCGACGAGGAGGGCGCCCGCGATCAGCTCACGGCCTTCGTCGCGGCCGGTGGCACCCTGGTGGACACGGCCCACGGGTATGGCGCAGGGTCGGCCGAGACGATGCTCGGCACGCTGCTCAAAGCCCGCGCCGTGGCGCGCGAGGATCTCGTCCTGGTCACCAAGGCCGGCATCCGGCAGGAGGGCGACCGACGGATCGTCGACGTGTCCCGACGTGGGTTGTTGCGAGAGTTGGACGGGTCACTGGCGCGGTTGGGCACCGATCACGTCGACGTGTGGCTGGCTCATGCGTGGAGCGACAGCGTCCCGTTGGAGGAGACGCTCGGAGCCCTGGAGTATGCCGTGTCGTCCGGTCGCGCTCGCTACGTCGGGGTCTCCAACTACTCGGGTTGGCAGACCGCGCGCGCCTTTTCGCTGTTGGAGTCGGCTCGGATCCCGTTGGTGGCCAACGAGATCGAGCATTCGCTGCTGCACCGCGACGGAGAGCATGAGGTGTTGCCGGCTGCGCAAGCGTTGGGCTTCGGGGTGTTGGCGTGGGCCCCGCAGGGTCGGGGCATTCTGACCGGGAAGTATCGGGGCGGCATACCGCCGCAGTCCCGGGCCGCATCTCGGGTCTTCCCTCGGTTCCTCGAGCGCTACCTCGACGAGCGGGCGGTCTCGATCTCCGATGCCGTGGTCACGGCCGCGCGCGGGTTGGACGTCCCGCCGTCGCAGGTCGCGCTTGCTTGGTCTCGCGACACGCCGGGGGTGAGCGCCGTGCTCGTCGGTGCTCGGACGCTGACTCAGTTGCAGACGGCGCTGGGCAGTGAGTCGATCGACCTTCCGGGCCCGGTCCGCGACGCTTTGGACGACGTTTCGGCCTGAGCCGGCTCAGCCGCGCTCGTCCTCTTCGTCGTCGTCCTCGTCGTCTTCCTCGTCGTCGTCGTCGTCTTCATCGTCGGTGTCGTCGAAGTCGACCTCCTCGTCGTCGAGGCCGGCATAGACGGTGACTTTGCCCTCAACCGCGGCGCGCGGGTCGACCACCTCGTCATCGTCGTCGTCGAAGTCGTCCTCGTCGCCATAAACCGCCAGCGGCGTAGCGACCTCCGTGGCCGCGAATAGCACCTCGTCGTAGTCGTCGAAGGCTTCCGCCAGGGCCTCGGCCGCGGCGATGACGCCCGGGTCGTCGGGGTCGCGACGGGTCGTGGCAACCTCAAGGTGGCGCTCCAGCGCAGAAACGAGCAGGGCGAGTGCGGCACGCGGGTCGGCGGTCATGCTACGAAGGTATCGGGTCCACGTCACGAATGGGCCACCGGTCCGGCGAACGCCCTGTGGACGGTGCCTGTCAGGCCAGGTCGAGGAACCGCCGCAACACCCTCGCGCCGAACTGCAGGGAGTCGACTGGCACCCGCTCGTCGATGCCGTGGAACATCGACACGAAGTCGAGGTCCGGAGGCAGTCGCAGCGGCGCGAAGCCATATCCGGTGATCCCGAGCCGGGCCAGCGCCTTGTTGTCGGTGCCGCCGGAGAGGCAGTAGGGCAGGACGTGGGCGCCGGGGTCCTCGGCCAGCAAGGCCTGCTTCATCGCCTGCACCAGTGAGCCGGTGAATGGCGCATCGAGGGCACGATCGCGGTGGACGACCTCAACCTCGACGTGCTCCCCCGCTAGCTCGCGGATCGTCGCCATGAGCGACTCCTCGTGCCCAGGCAGAAACCGGCAGTCGAGGGCGGCGGTCGCCGTCTGCGGGATGACGTTCATCTTGTATCCGCTGGAGAGCATCGTCGGCTGGGCGGTGTCGCGCAGCGTCCCGAGCACGAATCCGGCTGCGCCCCCGAGGGTTTGGAGCAGGTCGGTGGGGAAGACGGAGGGGTCGTGCGCGGCATACGGGATGCCGGTGATCTCCGAGAGGCCGTCGAGGAGGCCGCTCACGGAGGCGACGTATTCGCGGGGCCAGACGTGCGCGTCGATGCGCGCGAGCGCCTGCGCGAGGCGGACGACCGCGTTGGCGTCGTTGGGGACCGAGCCGTGGCCGGCGCGGCCGTGGGCGTGCAGGCGCAGCCAGGCGATGCCCTTCTCGGCCATCTGCAGGAGGTAGGCGCGGGTGGGTGCTCCGGTATGCCGCGTCGGCACCGTCACGCTGAAGCCGCCCACCTCGCTGATCGCCTCGCTGGCCCCCTCGAACCACTCGGGGTGTTTGGCGACGACCCACTGGCTCCCGTAGACGCCGCCGGCCTCCTCGTCGGCGAAGAAGACGAAGGTCGTCGTGCGGGCGGGCTTGGCGCCGGTGCGGGCCAGGTCGCGGACCGACGCGAGAATCATCGCGTCCATGTCCTTCATGTCGACGGCGCCGCGACCCCAGATGCACCCGTCGCGCTCCTCGGCGCCGAACGGATCGACCTGCCAGTCGGCCGCGTTGGCGGGGACGACATCGGTGTGACCGTGCACGACGAGGCCGGGCAGGCTCGGGTCGGCGCCCTCGATGCGGACCATGACGCTCGCACGGCCGGGGCTGCTCTCGACGAGGGCGGGCTCCAGGCCCACCTCGTGGAGTTGCTCCATGACCCACTCGGCGGCTGCCCGCTCCCCCGGCCCCTGGTTGTCACCGGCGTTGACCGACGGGATGCGGATGAGCTCGGCACACAGCCGGGCCACCTCGTCCTCGGGACGTATGCCGTTCGCCTGGCTGGTCGTCATGGCCCCAACCTAACCTGGGAGGGCTCTGCAGGCGGGGTGGGCTTGTCGATTCGGCGGGTGTTTGTGGGGCGGGTTTGCGGTGGACGGGTGCAGGGGTGCGTGACAGGCTCTGGGGGCATGGACGAGTCGACGATCGAGGTCACTAGCCGGGACGGCATACAGCTGCAGGTCTATCGCTGGGCGCCCGATGGTGAGCCGCGCGCGGTGGTGCAGATCCAGCACGGTCTGGGTGAGCATGCGTTGCGCTACAAGCGATTTGCGCGGGCGCTGACCGAAGTTGGGTATCTCGTCTATGCGCCGGACGGGCGTGGGTCGGGGCGGACGGCGCAGGGGCGCTATGGGCACTGGGGCGAGGACTCGTGGCCGGGGTGGGTCGACGATGTGGCGCGGCTCAACGCGCGGATCCGGGCCGATCACCCGGGGCTGCCGCTGGTGCTGTTCGGGCACTCGATGGGGTCGTTCGCGACCCAGCAGTTCTTGGTGGACCACTCGGGTGACGTCGATGCGGTGGTGCTGTCGGGGACGACGGAGGTGTCTGGGCTGGTGCCGATGCTCGACAGCCCCGAGCCGGCGGATCTGAGCGCGTTCAATGCGGGGTTTGAGCACCGGACCGGGTTCGAGTGGCTGAGCCGGGACGCTGCTGAGGTGGACTTGTATGTGGCGGACGAGGGATGTGGGTTCGCGTCGGAGCCGTTCCGCGGGATTCCCACGTTGTTGGCGGCGGCCGACGCGGAGCGGTTGGCGGGGATCCGCTCGGACCTGCCGATCCTGCTGGTGTCTGGGAGCGCCGATCCGCTGGCAGGTGGTGGCGCCGCGGTCGAGTTGGTGGGTCAGCGCTATCGGGACGCCGGTGTGCAGGACGTGACGGTGACGATCTATCCCGAGGCGCGCCACGAACTCCTCAACGAAACCAACCGCGACGAAGTCACCGCCGACATCCTCGCTTTCCTCGCCCGCGCCGTCGGTCGCTGAGACCCTGTCGCCCGAGCACGTGGGCTGCCGACGGCTGGCCGTGGGCTAGCGCTCACGCGGGTGCCGGACCCGTTTCGGGAGCGCTGCTCCTGCGCGTGCGCGACCAAGATCTGTCAAGAACGGATCGACGGCATCGACCAATCGGTCGAGAGCACCCAGGGCACGAGCGACCGCGAGGACCGTTCCGAATGACACGGCGGGGTCTCCGTGCTCCAGCCGCCTCAGCGTGTCGCGCGAGATGTTGGCCCGCTCCGCCACCTGGACAGCCGTCAAGTTGAGCATCCGCCGCCACGCGCTCAGATGAGTGCCGACATCAGTCGCCGCCCGCACCACCCTGTCCGGGATCTGCTTCGCCACTTTAGCCCTCCCGCGCGCGGCATCACGACTGAGATGCCAGTCATTACGTGGTTTAGCGCGCGCTATGTCTGACTCTAATCTCACGGAGTGTCTGCTCCGACAGAGTCTTCTAGAGCGCCCTACACCCGAGGCTAGACAATCTCGTTCGCATACCCCTGCCGGGCGGCTTCGCCCGGGGTGCCAACGAACGCACCACCAACTGATCAGGACAACCCGGCGTCGCGAGCAGCCCTGACCGCCTCAATACCGTGACGCCCAGCAGCGGACCGCTCAGCCACAGCGGCGCACAACGGTCCCAAACCGTTGGCGTCGGCTTCACAAGCAGAGTCAGGCCTTTACCTCTCGAAACAGGCTCGTACGTCATTGGCGTAGCCAGCGGCATCCGACGCCTCCGTGGCCTCGAGACCGCTGCCGGAGCGGGTTCGCAGCCCCCCATCGCCGCAAAGTGGTCGACCTCAGCAGGTGCCGCACGCACGTGCGGAGCCATTGGCCGATCCCGAAACAGAGTCGCCTCCCGTAACCTGACGACGAGGCGATTCGACCCGGAAGGATCCAACATGCCACGTGAAACCCCAGGCAGCTCGTCGCAGGTCGACGTTGACGACGACCCGGTGCCCCTGGTCCCCGACCAGGGTGAGGACGAGAGCGACCTGGAGGGATCCAGCAGCACCTTTGATGCCTCTGTTGGAAGTAAGGATTGGACGGTCGAAACCCTTGTTAGCCAAATGCGCAAGGGTAGAATTGACCTGGACCCCTCTTTTCAGCGGCGAAACGCTTGGCTAGGGAACAGAAAGAGTAGGCTCATAGAATCGATCATGCTGGGCTTTCCAATTCCTCAGATTGTGCTGGCGGAAAAGCCGGACATGCCGGGCCACTACTTCGTTCTAGATGGCAAGCAGCGACTCCTCGCCCTCCGACAATTCTTCGTCGATCCACACGACTCCCGAGACGCCGGCTTCACGGCCCTGAAGCTGAGCAGCCTTGAAGTGCTGTCGGAATTGAATCGCAAGGACGCACAGGCGCTTGAGAGGGTCCGGCCCGACCTGTACGCCGCACTAGAAAATCACAGCATACGCACAGTCGTTCTCGGCCAGTGGAACTCAGAACGGCTACTCCTTTCTCTCTTCCTGAGACTCAACACAGGCAGTGTCATGCTGTCGCCCCAAGAGCTTCGCCAGGCTCTGATACCTGGCAAGTTCATTCATTGGCTGGATCAGACTTCGGGAGCCCTTGCACCCATGAGGCTCCTGCTTGGAAATACGCACGCTGATCGACGCATGGTCGACGCAGAATTGACACTCAGACATCTGGCTTTCGCAACATCGCCGGTGGCATATAGAGGCAACCTGAAGCAATTTCTTGACGACACATCCAAAATCTACAACAAGGACTGGGATCGGCTTCAACTTTACGCCGAGGCTGCAGTTGCCGAGATGTCAACGGCCCTGCAGTTCGGATTCGACATTTTGGGAAGCCCCTATCTCGCAAGAAAGTGGTCGGGGCATAAATTTGAGCGCGCTATCAACAGAGCCGTTTTCGATGTCCAGGTTTACTCCTTCAGCCTGCCGACTATTCGACACGCCCTTAGTGGGCGCTCGGAGGCTGTGATCGAAGCGTATAAGCGTCTCTGCGAGACGGATGACAACTTTATGCGGTCCATAACGACCACCACTAAGACCGCCGACGCCTTCATTACGCGGCACCACGGGTGGATGAGAGTCGTGAGTGATGTGTGCGGGGAGACGTACCCACTGCCAGCCGCCCTCTACAGGAACTAGACGTGGATACCAACGAACAACTCGAACTGCTAGATGACCTCCTCCTGGGGCCGGTGAAGTCAATCTTTCCCGCCCCACTCACCCAAGAGGAAAGAGTCGCCGTGAATGCGTATTTGGTTCTTTCTCACGCCGTGTTGGAAGAACAACTGGAAGAAGCGTTCGAGAGACACTTCGAGCGACTGGTTGGATGGGCTCGGGTTGATGCCGGGATGGTGCCGAGGGAAGTAGCGGTCCTGGCTTTCGCTGCCAGCAAGTGGACGCCGGAGGGGACCCTAAAGAGTTGGAAGTCTCGCTCCTTGTTCGATTCCCTAAGAGGTTCTTTTGGGCATTTTCGGAAGCAGTTGAGAAACAATAACGGGATTAAGGAAAGGAACGTTGAAACTCTCGCGAGGAGCATCGGACTGGAATGGGGGTCTTTCGAACAAGTACTCAGTCAGGAACTGGCTGACCTGACGACCCTGGGCGCTCGCCGCGGAGAGGCCGGACATCTATCTCCTTTCTCCGGAAAGGCTGTGATTCTTAACCAGCAGGAGTATCCCGAGGACGCGCGGCGTTGGGTCCGTGCCGCAGGAGCGGCGCTCGCTCGAATTATTAGGCATCTGGATTCTCTGATCGTAGAGCAACAGCCGAATACGCTTATCTGTGATTGGGATGGCAACTGATCTTCCTGCCTTCAGCTATTGGTAAGGCCCGTAGCGAAGAGCGCCGCGCGAGCCGGTCAGATCGATGACAAACGTAAATGCGTGCGTTGCTGGGTAGGCATGGAGATAACCACTCCCCACCACTCCCCGGGGACTCGTACAACCGGCAGATGTGCCACGCTTCGGATGGCCCGGTCGCCATGGCGACCGACTGAGCGACAGATACCGACTCCTTGAGCCAACTTGGCGAGTTCAAGGCCTTTGTAGTCGAGGGGAAGCGGCTGATGCCCGGAGTGGGCGTAGAGCCGCCGCTCCACGACATGGTCGCACCAGGTGAGGTCCTTCACGCGGTTGTCGCTGAGAAGCTGCGGGAACCCTCCACCGACTTCTCGGCTTCGCCGCGATCAATCGCTGAAGTCCCTCAGGTTCGTGCTCATGTGGATAACGACTCGTCGTTCGTGGTGGCCGCTTGGCCAGAACGGGCGGCGAGCCACCGGACCTGTGCAAGCAGCGACTCGGGGTCGTCACTGTCAGTTTCCCCAAGAGCATCGATCGGCACGGCGCGAGGGTGAGGCTCCACAACATCAGCAGATGTCAGCACGGCGTCGACTGGAAACCATGGAGGCAACTCACTGAAGCGTCGTTTGAATCCGGTCGTCTGCCATGTCTCGCTATCGACGAGTTCAATCCAAGGCGCCGTCGCGGCAACGAACGAGAGAACCACCTCCGGATAGCTCTCGAGTGCATCGGTCAGTTTCTCCTTCACCTGTTCTACCGATGTGACTTTGGACGCGAGCCAGAGTGTGGAGTATAGGTTCCTGTCTTCCTCGGAGTAGACGCCCGGATCGGACCAGTCGACTGAGTCCCAGAGCGCGATCAGGGCGCCCCTGGCGACGTCACGCGGGGCCTCACGTCCACGTTTAACGGCGATGCGCTCCAACTCAGCCACGAGATGAACCGCAGTTGACAATGGGCGCCGTCCCGAGTCCTCCTCGGCAAGACGAGCAAGCTCGCTTTCCATGGCGTTCGCGGCCACAGCCGCCGCGAGTCCTGCTGTTGCAGACAAGCCAATCGCCAATGCGGAAGGCACTGGCGGGATGCCCGCGGCTTCCCCGGCAGCTTCCGCTAGATCTGAGCGCAACTGTGGGTCGAAGGGTAGGTGGTCGACCCGGACGTAGGGTCGGGCTCGCTCCAGCAATGCCCTGTGCTCTGCGAGTAGGTCCCGTGAGGACTCCTCGGGGGGACCTCCGATTTCGTGGTTCGGAGGACTTGGCACACTCCTCTCACCCCGCCAAAGGCGCACAAGGGCATCCGTTGCATCGGCCAGTTCTTGCAGTGCCCGTTCAAGCAGATCATCCTCTTCGAAATCCGGGGGCCCGGGCCACTTGGAAGATGCGCTAACGACCTCATAAAGTGCGCGCGTCACCCAGTCCGACCAGGGCTTTAGGTCGGGTCGGCTGGCACGTGCGGCCGCCACTTCAACTTTGGCATCATCGACAAGCGGCCGGATGCACTCAACAGTCTCGGCGAGGGCCGTCTGTATCTGATGTATGTGATGGTTTCGATCTCTCCGAGAGGGCTCGGCGTAGATTCGGTTGCCGTCCGCGTCCCATATGACGCTTGATCTTGCAGCATGGGTCCGTGCAATGCGCCATTCGGCCGCAGCAGCGGCCGGAGCCTTGCGCTTCTGCCGTGCGGCGAGAGAGAGACGCTCTACAGACCGGACTATGCCGAGCACCGCCACAGAGTGATGGCGCTCAATCTCCTGATCAGATGCTTGAAGCACTCGTCCCGCCTCAGTATCAGAGATGCGCCATCCGTCTCGAGCCCGCTCATACTCATCCAACTGTGCCTGCTTCCACTCACGAAGCAGCTCCGCTGGAAACCGATCGTGGTGTTCGTCAACTTCGTAGGAATGTTCAATGCACAAGAGGACGAGGTTCCCGTCGGCTCGGTTCTCACCTGCGGTCATCTCGATCCAACGCGGTCCACCCCGTCGACGAGCATGAATGTGAGCAACGCGGCTGTTGAGCGTGCGATCTCCGCTCTCGTCATCGATCTTGTAGAGAGGACGGCGACAGTCAGGATGCGCGCAGCGGAAGGCGTGCGCGTAGAGAGCCTTGATAGTCGAGTCAGTGGGCTCCGGATGAGCGCTCGTCGTCATGAGTCAAGTGTCTCCCGGCAGCCCGCCGGCCCAGTACCAGCGACTACGCCGGACCCGGGGCACACCAGTCCGTCGAAGGTAGAGGTGCCCAGCGTCGGCACGCTAGCCCCACTTGGGTTGGCACCCGGTCTAGGGCTTCGCAGAGCGAAGTCCAGCCATTGCTGGCGGCCTCGGGCGATGGACCCACGAAGCGGCGGGCGTCAGGTGCAGCCAGATCGGGACGCAACGACCGTTCCCCATGAGCCGTGGCGGGCGTTTGGGGATCGCGGTGAGACGTGCGGAGAATTGGACCATCTGCCGTCCATCGCCTGGGCCTGTTGGCGGTTCGCGGAGATGCCGCTTCCCCGGAAGGATGACGGTGAACTTGTCCGCAGGGTCCACGTTCACGTCAGTGTCGCTGGGCTTCTCCGGCTCACCTGGCTGGACGACCAGTCCCGGATGGCGCTACACATCTCCGCCCACCCACGAGTCACCGGCCCGGTCGTGCTCACCACGTTCCGCGCCACCATCAACGAATACGGCTGCCCCGCAGCGACTCTGACCGACAACGGGATGGTGTACACCGTCCGCCACTCCGCCTGGGGAGTACGCGGCGGCCGCAACGCCTTCGAGACCGAACTCGCCACCCTCGGCATCACCCAGAAGAACGGCCGCGGCAACCACCCCCAAACCCAAGGCAAAGTCGAACGCTTCCAACAGACCCTGAAGACCTGGCTCGCCCGGCAGCCCACCCAACCAGCGACCCTGACCGACCTGCAAACCCTCCTGGACACCTTCCAGGACCAGTACAACCACCACCGGCCCCACCGCGCCCTGGACCGACGCACCCCCGCCGCGGCCTACACCAACCGGCCCAAAGCCACCCCCGCCACCGAACCCCCAGACCGAACCCACACCCGGGTGCGGACCGACAAGGTCAACAACGGCAAGATCACCCTGCGCCACGGCGGCACCCTCTACGCCATCGGCATCGGCCGCTCCCACAACGGGAAACCCGTCAAAGCCCTCATCCACGGCCTCAACATCACCATCAGCGACGCCACCACCGGCGAAATCCTGCGCGACCTCACCCTCGACACCACCCACCGCTACCAACCCCAGAAACGGCAACAGGGCGAACCCTGAGGGTTCGCCCTGTCCGGGATGTCTTGAGACATCACATGTGTGTCCGGAGGGGGACTTGAACCCCCACGCCCGTTAAGGGCACTAGCACCTCAAGCTAGCGCGTCTGCCATTCCGCCACCCGGACAGGTGTGCTCGGCGGCCCCAAACCTCGGGGTGCCTCGCGACCGGCAACGTTAGCACGGGAGGGCGGCATACCTCGAACCGGGCTCAGCCAGGCCCGGACTGGCGCCAGCCGACGCCATCCGCGGTTGCGTAAGCGCTCTCGCCCCCGTCCCACTAGCCTGTGCCCGTGGCCTCCAGCATCTACCTCGCGGGCACCGGCCGCGACAGCGGCAAGTCGGCGATCGCCCTTGGACTGCTCGACCAGGCCATCCGGCGCCTGCCTAGCGTGGCGGTTTTCCGGCCGCTCGTCCGCTCCGGCGACTCCTCCTTGGGCACGACCCTCGATCTGTTGCTCTCGCGGCTGCCGGCTCCCCCACCGCGGCAGGACTGCGTCGGGGTCACCTACCAGCAGATGCACGACGACCCCGACCGCGCGATGGCGACGATCGTCGAGCGCTACCACCAGATGGCCGCGGGCCACCAGGCCGTCCTCATCGTCGGCTCGGACTTCACCGATGTCGGCGCGCCCACGGAGTTCTCGGTCAACGCCCGGATCGCCGCCAACCTCGGCTCCCCCATGCTCCTCGTCGCGTCCGGGCTCGGCCTCACCCCCGCCGAAGTCCGCGGCGCCGTCGAGCTCGCCATCGACGACGTCCACGACAACCACGCCACGGTCCTCGGTGTCGTCGCCAACCGCGTCTCCCCCGAGCACCTTGAGGCAACCCGCACCGCCCTCGCCGGGGTGGCCGGCACCCACCCGGTGTATGCCGTGCCCGCCCACCCGCTACTGTCCGCGCCGAGCGTCCGTGACCAGATGACCGCGGCGGGTGGCCGCCTTCTCTATGGCGACGACTCCCTCCTCGACCGCGAGGCCACCGGCCTGTTGATCGGCGCGATGACCCTGCCCAACATCCTCGGTCGCCTCTCCGAAGGTGCCGTCCTCATCACCCCCGGCGACCGGTCCGACGTGCTCCTCGGGGTGCTCCTGGCTCACCACTCGCGCACCTTCCCGTCGCTGGCCGGCATCGTCCTCAACGGCGGCCTGCCGATCGACCCGCAGATCCATACGATCGTCGAAGGCCTCAAACTGTCGCTGCCGGTCATCGAGGTCGGCCTCGGCACCTCCGACACCGCCCGCGTCCTCGGCGCCGTCACCGGCCGGATCACCCGCACGTCCGAGCGCAAGATCCAGACCGCCATCGCCCTCGTCGACGAGGTCATCGACGGCACCAAGCTGTTGCGGGAGATCCAGATCGCCCCGACCGAGGTCGTCACTCCGGTGATGTTCGAGCACCGGCTCGTCGATCGGGCCCGGCGAGCCGACCGGCACATCGTCCTGCCCGAGGGCGAGGAGGACCGGATCCTCATCGCCGCCGACCAACTGCTGCGCCGCAAGGTCGCCCGGCTGACCCTGCTCGGCGACGCTGACCTCATCCGCTCCAAGGCCCAGCGCCTGCAGTTGGACCTCGCCGGCGCCGACATCCTCAACCCGGCCACCGACCCGCTGCGCGAACGGTTCGCCCACGAGATGGTCGAGCTGCGCAAGGCCAAGGGCGTCCCTTACGACCTGGCCTGGGACTCCGCCCGTGACGTGTCCTACTTCGGCACGATGATGGTCCACGACGGCCTCGCCGACGGCATGGTGTCGGGCTCGGTCAACACGACGGCCCACACCATCCGCCCCGCCTTGCAGCTCATCAAGACCCGCCCCGGCGTCTCAGTCGTGTCGTCGGTCTTCCTCATGTGCCTGGCCGACCGCGTCCTCGCCTACGGCGACTGCGCCGTCAACCCCGACCCCACTGCCGAGCAACTCGCCGACATCGCGATCTCCTCTGCCGCGACCGCCGAGCAGTTCGGTATCGAGCCTCGAGTAGCCATGCTCAGTTACTCCACCGGCTCGTCCGGCAGTGGCGCCGATGTCGAAAAGGTCCGGCGGGCCACCGACCTGGTCCGCGAACGCGCCCCCGAGCTGCCCGTCGACGGGCCGATCCAATACGACGCCGCCGTCGACCCGGCCGTCGCGGCCACCAAGGCCACCGGCTCCCCCGTCGCCGGCCGCGCGACCGTGTTGATCTTCCCGGACCTCAACACCGGCAACAACACCTACAAGGCCGTCCAGCGCAGCGCCGGCGCGGTCGCGATCGGCCCGATCCTCCAAGGCCTACGCCAGCCGGTCAACGACCTCTCCCGCGGCGCGCTCGTCCAGGACATCGTCAACACCGTCGCCATCACGGCGATCCAGGCAGTCGGCCGATGAGCGCCCTCGTCCTGGTCCTCAACGCTGGCTCGTCCTCTCTCAAATACCAGCTGCTTGACGCCGACTCTGGGACGGTCTCCGCCTCCGGTGTTGTCGAACGCATCGGTGAGCCGGACGCGAAAGCCGTTGCACGGCATACTGTCTCGGGCGAGGCAACGACACGCGATGTCGACGCCCCCGACCACCACGCGGCAATGCGCGTCGTCCTCGACGCCTTCGCCACCGACGGCCCGCCCCTGCGCCCGCAGGACCTGTATGCCGTGGGCCACCGGGTCGTCCACGGCGGCGACCTCTTCCGCTCCCCCGCGGTCGTCGACGACGCCGTCATCGACGCGATCCAGGACCTCGTGCCCCTCGCGCCGCTGCACAACCCCGGCAACCTCGCGGGGATCCGCGCCGCCCGCGCCGCCTTCCCCACGACCCCGCAGGTCGCGGTCTTCGACACCGCCTTCCACCAGACCCTGCCGCCGCACGCCTTTACGTATGCCGTGCCCCGCGAATGGCGCGAGCGGCACCGAGTCCGTCGCTACGGCTTCCACGGCACGTCGCACGCCTTCGTCTCGCGCCGGCTGGCAACCCTGCTGGGCCGCGACGTGAGCGAGACCAACGTCGTCGTCCTGCACCTGGGCAATGGGGCCAGCGCGGCTGCCGTCGCCGGAGGGGCCTGCATCGACACGTCGATGGGGCTCAGCCCGCTGGAGGGCCTCGTCATGGGGACCCGGCCGGGCGACCTCGACCCCGCCCTGCCGAGCCACCTCGCGCGCGAGGGCGTCCCGATCGAGGACTACGACCGGGCGCTCAACGCGGGCAGCGGGCTGCGCGGCCTCACCGGCACCAACGACTTCCGCGAGGTGGAGCGGCTCATCGAAGCGGGCGACCCTGACGCCGCCCTCGCGCTCGACATCGTCACCTACCGCATCGCGAAATACGTCGGCTCGTATGCCGTCGCGCTGGGTCGGCTCGACGGCATCGCCTTCACGGCTGGCATCGGTGAGCACTCCCCGCGGCTGCGGGCCGAAGTGTTGGCTCGGCTCGGGATGCTGGGGATCCGTGTCGATCCGGACCGGAACTCCGGCGGGCCGGCGGAACGCGTGGTGACGAGCGACGACAGCGCCGTGCCTGCGTGGGTGGTCCCCACCAACGAGGAGTTGGAGATCGCCCGGCAGACTCTCGCCGTCCTGCGCTGACACGCCGTCCCGCGCTGAACGCGACGGTCGCGCGGGCCCCGATGGGCCCGCGCGTTCACGTCCAGATCAGCCCGCGGGTGTGCCCTTGAGGCGCAGCAGCGTGCTCTTGCCGAACATCGAGTCGATGAGGTCTGTCGCCACCTCGGCGGTCCGGTTGGCGTGGTCCTTGGCCGGGTTGAGCTCCATGACGTCGAGCGAGCCGAGCCGGCCGCTGTCCGCGATCATCTCCATGACCAACTGGGCCTCCCGATAGGTCGGGCCGCCCTGCACCGTCGTCCCGACCCCGGGCGCGATCATCGGGTCGAGGAAGTCGACATCGAAGCTCACGTGCAGGTGGGTGCCCTCATCGACGCCCTCCAGGGCCTTGCGCATGACCTTGCGCATCCCGTGCTCGTCGATGTTGCGCATGTCGAAGACCTCCATGCCGTCCTCATGCACGAGCCGCTTCTCGTCGACGTCGACGCTGCGAATCCCGATCTGCCGCACCGTCCCTGCGTCGATCGCCGGCGTCCGACCGCCGATGGAGGTCAGCTCGACCGGGCCCATGCCGCGAAGGATCGCGACCGGCATACCGTGGATGTTTCCGGTCGGGGTGGTGCCCATAGTGTTGAAGTCGGCGTGCGCGTCGAGCCACAGCACGCGCAGCGTGAGGCCCTGGTCGCGGCAGTGGCGCGCGACAGCGCTGATCGAGCCGATCGCCAGGCAGTGGTCGCCGCCCAGGAGGATCGGCAGCCGCCCGCCGGACAGCGACCCGTAGACCGCGTCGTGGACCGCCTGGTTCCACGCCTGCACCTCGGTCAAGTGCCGGTAACCATCCACCGGCGGCAGCCAGGGGTTGGGCGGTCCGGCGAGGTTGCCGAGGTCGTTGACGCTCACCCCGAACTGGGCGAGCGTCTGCTGGATTCCGGCGACGCGCATGGCTTCTGGGCCCATCGACGCTCCGCGGTGTGCCGCGCCGACGTCTGTAGGGGCTCCGATGAGATCGACTGTCTTCGTGGGGGTGCTCACGGCGAGCATCCTCACACAGTCGCGGCCCCGCTGGCACCTATCGCGCTCGGGCGCAGCGCCCAGAGCGCCACCGCGCAGGCCGCCGCGACGTTGAGGGAGTCCACTCCCCCAGCCATCGGGATGCGGACCGCGAGGTCGGCCGCCGCGATGGTATGCCGTGTCAGCCCATCCCCTTCCGTCCCCAGAACCAGCGCGAGCCGCTCCGGCGGGTCGGCCGAGAGCTCGTCGAGGGTCATGGCGGTCTCGGTGAGCGCGAAGGCGGCGACGGTGAAACCGTTCTCTCGCAAGAGTTCCGCACCGCCGAGCGGCCACGGCTCGATCCGCGTCCAGGGCACCTGGAAGACCGTGCCCATCGACACTCGCACGGCGCGGCGATAGAGCGGGTCCGCGCAGCGCGGGGTGACAAGGACGGCATCGACGCCGAGGGCTGCGGCGCTACGGAAACAGGCCCCGACGTTGGTGTGGTCAACGATGTCTTCGAGCACGAGCACCCGCCGCGCGCCCGCGAGGAGGTCGCCCACCGCGGGGAGGACAGGGCGCTGCATCGCCGCCAGCGCGCCGCGGTGCAGGTGGAAGCCCGTCAGCGCCTCGATGACGTCGTGCTCACCCACATAGATCGGTATGCCGCCCTCCCGCGCGTCCGCGACCACGTCGGCGAGGTCGGTGAGCCAGCGCTCGGCCATGAGGAACGACCGCGGGCGGTGGCCGGCCGCGAGGGCCCGGCGGATGACCTTCTCGGACTCGGCGACATAGAGACCGCGTTCGGGCTCGGTGCGGCGGCGCAACGCCACGTCCGTGAGCGCCACGTAGTCGGCCAGCCGCGGGTCGGTCGGGTCAGTGATCCACTCGATGCCGTCCGTTGCCTCGGCGACTTTTGGCACCTCGGCCGCCGGGAGGTCCGCGGCACTCATGCGAACCACACCATCTTGATGATGGCCAGCACGCCGACGACGACGATGACCGACCGCAGGACGACCCCCGGCAGCCGCCGTCCGATGACCGCACCGAGCAGCCCGCCGATGAACGAGCCCACGGCCACGAGACCCACCACAGGCCAACTCACGTGCTCTCGCGCGAACAGCAGGAACGCGATCGCCGCCACGGTGTTGACGATCGTCACGAGCACGTTCTTGAATCCGGTCAGCCGTTGGATCGGCTCGCTGGCCAGCGCCGAGAACAGCCCCATGAGCAGAACTCCTTGCGCTGCACCGAAATACCCGCCGTAGACGCCTCCGACGAAGACCCCGCCGGCGAGTGCGCGGGTGCGCCAGGGCGGCATACCCGCTGCCTGGTCGGTATGCCGTGTCGCCGCGGCCCGCTGCAGTCGCGGGCCGAAGATGACGAGCACGAGGGCTAGGACGATGAGGACCGGAACGATCGTCTTGAAGGCCGTCGCGGGGAGGGTGAGCAGCAGCGTTGCGCCAACGACTGCTCCGAGCAGCGACAACGGCACGAGTTTGCGCAAGGTGCCACCGTGGCCGGTGAGTTCGGTGCGATAGCCCCATGACGCGCTCGCTCCGCCTGCGACCAGGCCGATGTTGTTGCTGACGTTGGCCATGAGCGGCGGGTAGCCGAGGAAGAGCAAGGTCGGGAAGGTGATCAGCGTCCCCGACCCCACGATCGAGTTGATGGTCCCCGCTCCGACGCCGGCCAGCAGGATGAGAAGGGCGTCGAGGAAGGACACGCGTTCACCCTAGAGGCGCTCCCGGCTGGGAAGAGTCACAGGGCCAGCGCGTGTGGGCTGGTGGTCCTGGACTGCAGCCTCTTGAAGGCCGAGATCGTTACCTTTTTGTGATGCGCTTGCCTGTGGAAGCGGCGGTTTGGGGTGGATGGCCTGTCAGTGGTCGCTGTTAGCGTCGGGGTTATGGACAGCAGCGCAGCGGCTCACGACTCGGCATCTCGCCGGGCTGAGATTCGTGCTGCGACGAAGACTGTCACTGAGTTGGTGGCGTCGTTGTGGCAGGTCCAGGGCGCCGAGCTGGGGGCCTTGTTGGGTGAGTTCGACGCTCTCGCTGCGGTCGCGTGTGGTGCCCGGGTCGCTGTCGTTGGTGAGGCGGAGTCTCGTGGTGAGATCGCGGCGTCGCAGGCCGGGTCAACGGCCGGGTGGGTCGCTGAGCACGCGCCGACTCTGGCGGCCGGCAGTGGCGCGGGGCAGGTCGCCCGTCTCGTCCGCGACTGCACCCGCCCCGACTTGTCGACGGTCCGGGCCGCGGCCATCACGGGTGCGGTGAGCGTGCCGGCCGCGTTGACGGTGGTCACCGAATACGCCCGCCTGAAGCCACGCCTGCGTGAGGAAGCCGCCCCGACGGTCCTGAAGGGTTTGTTGGACATGGGCGCCGCTGACGGACCGAAGGGTGTCCGGGCCTTGCGTCCCGCATTGTTGGCGGCGCACGGTGCGGATGGTGAGTTCCAAGCTGACGCCGACACAGCCGAACGTCTCGTGTCCCTGTCGCGTCCGTCGACCGACGAGTTGGGTGCCCTCACGTATCAGTTGATCCTGGACCCGGCCGGTGCGGCGGCCTTGGAAGCGGCGATCGGACCCTTGTCGGCACCGGTTCCCGGCCCTGACGGGGAACGGGACCCGCGCAGCCCTCAGTTGCGTCGTGGTCAGGCCCTCATCGAGGTATGCCGCCGCGCCACCAGCGCCGGCGACCGGCCACCGTCCGGGGTGAAGACCACGCTCATGCTCACCATGTCCTACGACGACCTCGCCGCCCGCACGGGTGCAGCGACCGTGATCGGTTCCGCCCAGGGCGGTTCCCTGATCGCTCCCGAGACGGCGCGCAGGTTGGCGTGCGACGCGAACGTCATCCCCACCGTCCTGGGTGGACGCGGGGAGATTCTTGAGCAGGGTCGCTCGACCCGGTTGGCGACGCCTGGACAGTTGGCGGCCTTGTGGCTGCGGGACGCCGGGTGCAGCTTCCCCGGCTGCACCACACCGGCCCATTGGTGCGACGCCCACCACCTGACCCACTGGGCCGACGGCGGGACATCCGACCTCACCAACCTCGCCCTGCTCTGCGGACGGCACCACTCGGTCGTCCACCGAGACCACCTCATCGGCCACGTCACTCACGAGGGTGCCGTCACTGGGGCTGTCACCGGTGCGGTCATCTGGAACCGGATCCCCGGCAGCTACCACCGGCGCGACGACGGACCCCCATCGATCGAAGACCGACCGCCCGGCGATCCACCATCGAGTGGACAACCACCCGACGATCCACCCGACACCGTCACGTTGACGCAGTCTGCCTCCGGGCCAGATCCCTGGGGAGATCTGTGGGCTGACTCGCGCGACCCGGACGAGCGACCCGCGACGGATCACTCTGCCCGAGACCGGCACGACCCCAACCACGAAGCAGACCCCTGGTACCGGGCCGAGCACCCGAACGATCAGCGGCCGCCGGACGACTCTGCCCGGGACCGGGAGCACACCAACCCAGAAGCAAACCCCTGGGCAGACCTGTGGGCCGACCCCCGCGACCGGGACGAGCGACCCGCGACGGATCACTCTGCCCGGGACCGGGAGCACACCAACCCCGAAGCAAACCCCTGGTTCGACGCCGGCCCTGCGGCCTAGGTGTGCTCCCGACTAAAGGCTTGAACGCGGGGGCGAGCCCACGCACCCGGCCCGACACCGACACCGAGGGCATCCAGGTCTGGCTAAGGAAGCAACTCGGGGCGCGGCCTACTGAGCCGAATCCGGAGTCCGCGGAGGAGGCGGCGGCGGCGCGACAGGCTGCGTGACGGGGTGGGTCGGCGGGTGAACATCCCCGACGATCTCCGGCTCACCGAACTGCTTGGCGCGCTGGATAGGCGGAGCCGCGGCCGGAGCGGGAGCGGGCTCGACCCACTCTTCCTCGAGCGCAGCACCGGAGGAGTTACCGCCCAGCGCCGACGAGACACCGCGCAGGGCGTCGGTGAGCTCCGAGGGGATGATCCACATCTTGTTGGCGTCGCCGCGGGCCAACTGCGGCAGCACCTGCAGGTATTGGTAAGCCAGCAGCCGCTGGGTGGGCTTGCCGCGGTGGATCGCATCGAAGACCTGTTGGATGGCCTGCGCCTGACCCTGAGCCTCAAGAACCCGAGCCTGGGCCGAACCCTCGGCCCGCAGGATCTGGGCTTCCTTCTCACCCTGAGCGGTGAGGATCGCCGACTGCTTGACACCCTCGGCGGTGAGGACCGCTGCACGCTTGTCACGCTCGGCGCGCATCTGCTTCTCCATCGAGTCCTGCACGGAGTGCGGCGGGTCGATGGCCTTGAGCTCGACGCGGTTGACCCGGATGCCCCAGCGGCCAGTCTCCTGGTCCAGGACCCCACGCAACTGCCCGTTGATCTGGTCGCGCGAGGTGAGCGTCTCCTCAAGGTCGAGCGAGCCGATGACGTTACGCAGCGTGGTGACGGTGAGCTGCTCGATGCCCTGGATGAAGTTGGCGATCTCGTAGACCGCCGACTTGGCGTCGGTCACCGTGTAGTAGATGACCGTGTCGATGGACACGACGAGGTTGTCGCTGGTGATGACCGGCTGCGGAGGGAAGGTGACGACCTGCTCACGTAGGTCGATGGTCGCTCGGGGCTTGTCGATGAACGGCACGAGGACGTGCATGCCGTCGTCGAGGGTGCGGGAGTAGGACCCGAGCCGCTCGATGATCACCGCCGTCTGCTGCGGCACGATCCGAATGGTCCGGACGACGACAGTGATCGCGAACACGAGCAGCAGGAGCAGGACGATCGTTGTTTCGATTCTGGGCATGGTTCCTCCGATGGGGCTTGGCGGCTAGTCGCCGGTCGAACGGTCGAAACGCGCAGGAGTGGGGGCCCGCCGATCAGGGCAGGGGCTGGGGTGGCAGAGTCACGGGCGCGACCACGGCCGTCGCCCCGTCGATGGCGATGACCTCGACCTTGTCGCCGGGCAGGATCGCGTCCCCGCCCTGGGAGCGGGCCGACCACGTCTCACCAGACAGGTTGATCCGGCCACCCGCAAGAGTCACGGTCTCAAGGACGGTTGCCGTGCGCCCGACGTTTCCGGCGATGCCCACCGTGGGGCGCTCGGTCTTGACGTTGAATCGCCGCTTGACCCACGGCCGGACTCCGACGAGGAGCGCGACCGCCGAGACCGACGCGACGATCGCTTGGCCCGGGAAGTCCGCTCCGAAGGCGGCGGCGACTGCTCCAGCCAAGGCACCGCCGGCCAGCATAAGGAAGATGAAGTCGACGGTCGCGGCCTCGATCGCACCGAGCGCCAAAGCCACTCCGACCCAGATGAGCCAACTAGACCCCTGAAACACCGCTTCACCTCTCTGCAGAGCCGGCCGAGACGACCGACTCCTTCACCCTACGACGCCTACCCCACGACAGAGGTTCCTTGGGGTGGGTCAGCCTGCTGAAGGTGTCGACTCCGGGTCGGCCGCGCGGGCACTCCACCGCTTGCCGTGCCGCTCGACGACCAACGGCAGACCGAAGGTCGCCGACAGGTTGGCCGAGGTCAGCGCCAGCGGCAACGGGCCCGCCGCGACGATCCGCCCCTCGCGCAGCAGGAGCACATCGGTGAAGCCCGGCGGGATCTCCTCGACGTGGTGGGTGACGAGAACGAGGGCCGGGGCCTCGGTGTCTTCCGCCAACACCCCAAGGCGGGCGACCAAATCCTCACGCCCGCCAAGATCCAGCCCCGCGGCCGGCTCATCGAGCAGCATCAACTCAGGGTCCGTCATCAGCGCCCGGGCGATCTGCACCCGCTTGCGCTCGCCCTCGGACAACGTGCCATACAGCCGATCAGCCAAATGGGCGACGCCGAGAGCCTCGAGCAGTCCCATCGCTCGCGCGTAGTCCTGGCGGTCATAGCTTTCACGCCAGCGCCCGATGATCCCGTAGGACGCGGTGACGACGACGTTGCCGACGCTCTCCCCGCCGGGGATCCGCTCAGCGATCGAGGCGCTGGCCAGCCCGACCCGCGGCCGCAACTCGAAGACGTCAACGGTGCCCAACACCTCGCCGAGGATCCCGACGACTCCGGTGGTGGGGTGCATGCGCGCGGCGGCGATCTGCAACAGAGTGGTTTTGCCGGCCCCGTTGGGGCCGAGGATCACCCAGCGTTCGCCTTCCTCGACCTCCCAGGTGACGTCGTCGAGGAGGCGGTTATGGCCGCGCACCACGCTGACGCCCGCGAAGGCGAGCACATCACTCA
>Ga0209718_1001556_pt1 | contig 25397 bp, 20 predicted proteins | sample AD_JPNAS1_MetaG_FD_184420 | JGI IMG/M metagenome (GOLD analysis project Ga0209718, IMG submission 184420) | Active sludge microbial communities of municipal wastewater-treating anaerobic digesters from Japan - AD_JPNAS1_MetaG (SPAdes) (version 2) | ecosystem: Engineered > Bioreactor > Anaerobic... | reverse complement strand
GGGACGCGTTCCCGTTGATGACCGCCTGTGCCATCGTGAGCATGGCTTGGATCTTCTCCCCACGATGGCCCCCAAAGGCGCCCATCGCATCGTCGAGCATCTCCTGTGTGGTGATGTAATAGAGGGAGAATTTTATGGCGTCGTCCCTCGTCTGTGCATCGATGCCCAAGGCTTCCAGGTCTTGGGCGAGGTTCGCATAGAGCGGGGCGTAGCGGGTCACCATCGTCCACTCGAGGATGGCGCTCGCCATCTGGATCTCCTCAAGGTCGAAGCGAATGATGGCCTCTGTTTGTGCCTTGGTCAGTGGATCCACGGGTATGGTGATGTCCCGGGTGCGATGAAAGAGCCAGGTAAGGAAGACCGGATGGTCGATGGTGACCACCGTCGTGGCATACTCGACCCCACCCTTGGTCAATGTGACGGTGTGGTCGCCGCTCTTGATGAAGTATTGGTGGTCGGCTGAGCCGAGATAGGTGCCATCCAGGATGACGCCGCTCTCTGAGAGGGGAGACTTGAAGGTCACGTATCGCCCCCCTTTGATGATGCCGGGGAGGAAGGCGCAGACAAAGATCACCACGATGAGAAGGATGGCGAGGAGGATGAGGATCCAGACGCCGGGCCTGAGATGAAAAACCTCAGGGAGGGTGACGTCGCTTACCTGAGGCAGGTCGATACGCTTCTTCATGAGTGTAAGGTAGCTTTCTCCGATTGGCTTGTCAACTGAAGGTGATTGTGATAGCGTCAAGCCATGCAACGGCTCTTCGACGTAGTGGAACACAAGGCGGTCAAAATCCTCACCAAGGGCAAGGCGCGGCGCCTCTTGGCTGCCACGACCAAGGTGAAGCGGACCTTCTGGGGCGAAGTGCGCGGCTGGGCGGACGCCCTGGTCTTCGCGGTCTTCGCCGTCCTCCTGATCAACCAGTACCTCTTCCAGCTCTTCGTCATCCCCTCGCCCTCGATGGTCTCGACGCTGAACGTCGGCGACCGGGTCTTCGTCAGCAAGACCATCTACGGCATCGAAGTCTACCCCGGTGGCCCGAAGGTGCGGAGCGCCAACCGGCAGGTCTCCCGTGACCAGATCATCACCTTCTACAACCCGGAGTACGTCAGCCGTGGCCCGATCTTCGATATCCTGAGCCAGATTCTCTACATGGGCACCTTCAGCCTCGTGAACATCGACCGCAAGGATGACGGCTCGATCGCCGAGCGCCTCTACGTCAAGCGGGCCGTCGGGCTGCCCGGCGAGACGGTGCGCTTCACCGACGGCAAGGTGCTCATCAGGGCGGCCGGCGGGAACGAGTGGATCGAGGAGAAGAAATTCCGCAGCGATCTCGGCCTCGTCAACGGCCCGCACCGCAGCGTCGATGATACCCTCTATCCCGGCATCCGTGCCTGGGGCGCCCTCTATGGCTACCAGGAGGCGGGCCTCGATCTGCAGAACGTACCCACCTACCTCAAGAACGACTACGCCCTGGTGGCCCAGGACAACTACCCCGACGACGTCTATGCCTTCGAGGAGAGCCAGAAGCGCACCGAGAGCCTGCTCGATCCCTCCGCCTTCGAAACGCGTTCACAGTGGGCCTCCTATGAGCGGGGCATCTATGTTCCCGAGAACCACATCCTCCCCTTGGGTGACAACCGCGACAACAGCCGTGACGGACGCTACTTCGGCCCGGTATCGCAGAAGAAAATCAACGGCAGCGTACGCCTCCGCTTCTGGCCACTCGGGCGCATCGCCTATCTGGGGAACAAGTAGTGTTCTCCCTGCCTCCCGGCGACCTCTCCCTCTACCTCCATATCCCGATGTGCAAGAGCCGCTGTTCCTACTGCGGCTTCTACTCCGAGCCCACGGCGGTGTGGGAGGGGAGGGTCGCTTCCTATACCGAGCGCCTTGTCTCTGAAATCGATCAGCTTGGTACACGGGATGCGCCGTTTTACACCCTCTACATCGGGGGCGGGGATCCCGCCAACCTCACGGTGGAGAACCTGCGTCTCCTCTTGACTGCCGCCCAGAGGCAGGGGAGACCGCGCGAAGTGACGGTCGAGGTCAACCCGGAGAGTTTTGATGAGTCCTTCTTCCCTCTCTTCGAGGAGCGACTCGTCACCCGCCTCTCGATGGGGATCCAGACGATGGATCAGGCGCTCCTCTCCGTGATCGGAAGGAGGACGACCGCCGCGGATAATCGACGCGCCCTCTCCCTTGCCCAGGAGGCGCGAGCGCGGTATGGGGTCGACCTCAGCATCGATTTGATGGTCGCCCTGCCGAACCAGACGGCAGCGGGAGCGATCAGAGACATCGAGACGGTTCTCTCCCTCTGCGAGGCTGAACACCTCTCCCTCTACTGCCTGACGGTGGAGGAGGGGACCGCCCTGGCGCGCCAGGTCCAGGACGGGACGGTGACGGTGGCGGACGAGGATGGGCAGGAGGCGTTCCTGCGTTCACTGTGGGCGCACCTTCATGGACTCGGCTTTGAACACTACGAAGTCTCCAACTTCGCGAAGAACGGGAGATACAGCCGCCACAACTGCGTCTATTGGAGCCTTGACGATTACCTCGGGCTCGGCAGCGGGGCCGCCTCGACGATCGGGTCGTTCCATTGGCAGCAGAACCAGGATTTGATCGGCTACACTGAGGCGAACCCGTTTGACGGCTATGAGAAGGAAGAGACGGACACATGGGAACAGGCTGAAGAGTATCTGATGATGGCTCTGCGCACCACCTGGGGCATAGACAAGGTGCGGTTCTTTGAACGTTTCGGTCTCGATTTCGATCGGATGTTCTCGAAAGCGGTCGCTCGCTGTGAGCCAACCTGGTATATCGATTCAGCACAAAACTTTGCTATCACAGAAGATGGGTGGATGGTGTTGGACGAAATCCTGGTGCGCCTCGTGATGGAAATTCCGTAAAGCCTTGACCGCGTACAGCGGTTGTGATAGCGTAAGACAAGTCATACCAGTGTATTCATTCTAACAATAGACCAAGGGGTTCAAGCATGTCTGGCCATAGTAAATGGGCAACGATCAAACACAAAAAGGGAGCTGCTGACGCCAAGCGCGGTCAGAAGTTCACCAAACTCATCAAGGAAATCAGTGTAGCGGCGAAGATGGGCGGCTCCGATCCCGAATCCAACGCCCGTCTCAGGACCGCCATCATCAAGGCGCGGGCGGAGAACATGCCCAAGGACAACATCGACCGGGCGATCAAAAAAGGCTCTGGCGAGATGGACAGCGCCGTCTTCTACGAGCTCACCTACGAGGGGTACGCCCCCGGAGGAGTGGCCCTGATCATCGACACGCTCACCGACAACAAGAATCGGACGGCCAGTGATGTGCGTGCCGCGCTCACCAAGGGCGGCGGCACCCTCGGGGCCACCGGCTGTGTCTCCTATATGTTCCAGACCAAGGGAATCATCACCTACGACGGGGAGCAGTACTCCGAGGAGGAGCTCTTCGAGGTCGCCCTGGAGAACGGGGCCGACGATGTGGTGGCCGAGGATGGAATCATCGAGGTCATCACCGCACCGGCGGACTTCGCCACCGTCTTGGAGGCGATGCAGGCTGCCGGCTTCGAGCCGATGAGCGCGGAGGTGGAGAAGGTCGCCGACCAGACGGTGCTCCTCGAGACCGAGAAGGCACGCAAGGTGCTGAAGATCGTCGACCGCTTGGAGGAGCTCGACGATGTACAGCAAGTATCGACGAACCTCGAGCTTCCCGACGATTTCGAAGAGGAAGACGAATAAGAAGCATGAGAATCCTCGGCATTGACCCAGGGATCGCACAAACAGGCTGGGGCGTTGTTGACTCCAATGGGCAGCAAAGCCGGCCTGTTTCTTTTGGCGTCATCAAGACGGCGACCACCCTCAGCGACACCGAGCGGATCCATCGCATCGCCACGATGGTCGGCCAGGTGGCCCAAGAGCAGGAGGTCGACATCTGTGGCATGGAGGACATCTTCTTCACCAAGAACATCTCCAGCGCCATCCCGGTGGCCAAGGTCATCGGAGCCTGCATCCACCAGCTGGCCACCCAGAACATCGCGGTGCACCTCTTCAGCCCGGTGACCATCAAGACGGCGGTCACCGGCTATGGGGCCGCCGACAAGAAGCAGGTGCAGGAGATGGTGCGCTTGATCCTCGGCTTCGAGACGATTCCCAAGCCCGACCACGCAGCCGATGCACTCAGTGCAGCCATCTGCCTGGCGGTTCACCACTCCACCCAGACAAGGATACTCGGCACATGATCAACGCAATCATCGGAGACATCATCCACGTTTCGGAGGGCGAGGCCATCATCCGGGCCGGAAGCCTTGAATATGCCATCAACATCACCGCCCAGACGGCGAGCAAACTCAGCAACTTGTCCGGCGATCAACGGCGGGAAGTGCGCATGCTCACCGTCCTCATCCACCGCGATGACTCGATGACCCTCATCGGATTCCTTGAGGAGGCCGAACGCGACGCCTTCCTGCAGTTGCAGACGGTCAGCGGCATCGGCGTCAAGCAGGCGCTCAAGATTCTGGGCGGCATCAGCGTACGCAACCTCGCCGAGGCGTTGGACAGCGGCAACGTGAAACTGCTCTCCTCAATCCCCGGCATCGGGCCGAAGACCGGACAGAAGATGATCCTGGCACTCAGGAACATGCTGGTCCTCGATGACCAGGAGAGCCTTGCCAAGAAGGGTACAAGCATTCAGCGCTCCCAGTGGAGCGACATCACCAACGCCCTGGTGGATATGGGGTACGACCGGCGCCGGGTCGAGCAACTCATCGAGGAGCAGACGGAGATTCACAAGGAGACGATTGCCAAGATCAGCCAGCACGAAGGCGAGGAACTCTTGTTCCGCCAGGCGATCAAGCTGTTGGGATAGGAGCATACCGTGGACGAGAATAGCCATACGTTGGAGAATCTGTTGGAGAGCTCAATCGTCTCCACCTCCTTTCAGACCGATGCCGACCGGCAGGAGAACATCCTCAGGCCGAAGCTGCTGGCCGACTTCCAGGGCCAGGCCAGGCTGAAGGAGAACCTCGCCGTCTTCATCAAGGCCGCACGGGGGCGTGGTGAGGCGCTCGACCACACCTTCCTCATCGGCCCGCCGGGACTCGGCAAGACCACCCTCGCCTCGATCATCGCCAACGAGATGGAGGCGGAGATCCGTATGACCAGCGCCCCGGCGCTCGACAAGCCCAAGGACCTGGCCGGCATCCTGACCAACGTCACCGAGGGGTCGATCTTCTTCATCGACGAGATCCACCGCCTCAAGCCGGCCCTCGAGGAGATGCTCTACATCGCGATGGAGGACTTTGAGATCGACTGGGTCATCGGACAAGGGCCCGCAGCCCGCACGATGCGCATCCCCTTGCCCCACTTCACCCTCGTCGGGGCGACGACCAAGGCGGGCAGCGTCTCCAGCCCGCTTGCCTCACGCTTCGGCATCACGGCACACATCGAGTTCTACAACGAGGAGGAGCTGAGCCAGATCATCGAGCGCAGCGCCGTCATCATGGAGGTGGAGATCGAAGAGGATGCCATCAGGCAACTGGCCCGGTGCAGCCGGGGCACGCCCCGCATCGCAAACCGGCTGCTCAGGAGACTGCGCGACTTCGCCTCCATCATCGGCGATGGGCACATCACCGTCGAGGTCGTCGACTTCGGCCTCGGTCGCCTCGGCATCGATGAGATGGGCTTGGAGCGGCAGGACCGCAATATCCTGCGCACCATCATCGAGTTCTACGACGGTGGCCCGGTCGGGGCGGAGACGCTCTCCATCTCGGTGGGGGAGGCCATCGAGAGCCTCGAGGACTTCTACGAACCGTATTTGATCCAGAAGGGCTTTCTGAAACGGACCCCGCGTGGTCGCATGGCGACCAAGCTCGCCTATGAGCTGCTCAACATCCCCTGCACAAGGAACCTCGATGACAATCAAGGAATTCTCTTTTGACCTGCCCGAGCACCTGATCGCCCAGTATCCGACGCAGAAGCGTGGTGAAGAGCGGCTCTTGGTGCTCGATCGCAACAGCGGTGCCATCGTCGATGAGATGATGGCCCATTTCAGTGACTATCTGAGCGAAGGGTCGCTCCTCGTCGTCAACAACTCCAAGGTCCGCAAGGCCCGCGTCTATGCCACGGGCGAAGGAGGCGGGACGGTGGAGTTCCTCTTTCTCGAGGAGCTTCTGGACCACAGCTGGCTCGTGATGACGACCAAGGCGAAGAAGCAGCGCGTCGGCAAGCGCTACCGTTTCGAAGACGAAGAAGGCGTCTGGAGGCGTGAGGCGACCATCGTCGCCGAGCATGAGGATGGGACGCGTACCCTCCGCTTCGATGAGGTGATCGACGAAGGGTTCTTCTCAACCCTCGGCCATGTGCCGTTGCCGCCGTACATCAAGCGGGAGGATACCCTGTCTGATGAGAGCCGCTACCAGACGATCTATGCAAAGAACGAGGGTTCGGTGGCCAGCCCGACGGCGGGCCTGCACTTCACAGCCGAGATCCTCGAGGCCATCAAGAGGCGCGGCATCGAGATCGCCGAGGTGACCCTCCATGTCGGGCCGGGCACCTTCCTCCCGGTGAGGGCGGCGACGCTTGAGGAGCACCGGATGCACTGGGAGCGGTATGAGGTCTCAGAGCATTGCGCCCATCTGGTCACCGAGGCGAAACGGAGCGGCAGACCGGTGGTGGCCGTCGGTACGACCAGTGTCCGGACGCTGGAGAGCGCCTGGGACAGAGAGGCTGGACTTCTGAGGCCTGGGGTGGGGCGGACCAACCTCTTCATCATGCCGGGCTTCCGCTTCCAGGTCGTCGACCAGTTGCTCACCAACTTCCACACCCCAGAATCGACGCTGGTGGTTCTGGTCAGCGCCTTCGCCGGGAGGGAGGCGATCGGGCGCTCGTACCGCCATGCGGTGGAGCAATCCTATCGCTTCTTCAGCTATGGGGATGCGATGTTCATTCGCTGAAGAGCACCTTCTTCACCTCTCTGGCGATCTCCTCCTTGCCCCTCATGCCGTCGAGGCGCACCAGTGTCACCCCCTCATCGAGCTGGGCGAAGATCCGCTCATAGTTGTCCCGTACCAACGAGAGGAACTCGGCCCGCTCGAAGAGCTCGGTCTCGTCGCCCCGCAAATTGATGCGTTTGATGCACTCCTCGATGGGGGTGTCGATGTAGAAGACATATTGGGGGGAGGGGAAGTCGTTGAGGGCGGCGATGATCTTGAAGTCACACTCCACGCTCTGGTAGGCGAGCGAGGAGTAGAGGTAGCGGTCGCTGATGACGATCTTGCCCGCCTCAAGCTCTCCGACCAAGCCATAGATCGGATTGTGGAGATGGTCCTCCCGGTCGGCGGCATAGAGCATGGCGAGGGCCAGCGGTGTGGTGACGATTTGCTTCTTCAGGATCGATCGAACCAAGCGCCCCAGCGGTTTGTCGGTGGGTTCAAAGGTAGCCTTGCACCGTTTTCCGCTCCGGTCGCAGCTCTCAGCCAGCAGTTGCATCTGGGTGGTTGTCCCCGATCCATCCAAGCCTTCGAACACAATGAAATTCTCCAGTACCGTTGCCATCGTCCGCTCCTTGACCCTACTGTACGATAAATACACCGCAAGGTACAAGACAAAGTGGTGCCCAAGGCGGTGAGATTGGGCTATACTGAGGCAACGTGAAATTTCATACTACGCTCAAAGACATCGTCGTCGCGATCCTCGTTCTGCTCAGTTGCACCGTCGTGGTCTGGTGGGGAGTCGCCAACCTCGGCATGACGAATCCGAGCCAGAGCTTCGCAGCCTATCTGCTGGAGCGGATCGACGGTGATGGAGATATGAAAATCACGGTCGGCTCCGTCGCCCGCAACTGGCTCAGGACTTTCACCATCTGCGATGTGAGCGTGACGATCGAAGGGGATGAGATCGCCCATTTTGATGAACTGCGCGTCTCAGGTGGTGCCCGGCGTATCGCCTTGGCGCTCCTGAAGCGTGGCACACAGCTTGATATCGAGGTCGATGGGCTCACTATCTCCCTCGATGAGGGTGCATTGGCCCTCTTTTCTGCAGATTCCTCCGCTCCTTCCCGCCCTCTGGAACGCCTCCGCCTCTACATTCAGGCAGCGGATGCCGATATCGCGCTCGCCCTGCCATCCCTCGAAGCCCACCTCTCAGGGGGCGGTTTCACCGCGATGATCGACGGAGGAGTGGCCAATCTCACCGTGGCCGGGAGCGCTGACGTCCTCTCCGTTTCACAGAATGACGGGCAGGGGAGGGTCGAACAGCTCCGCTACGGCATCGACGAGACGGGGCGTCTCGCCCTGGAAGCGGAGAAGGCCGATTGGTCGAGCCCATCGCTCTTTCTGCAAACCTCGAATCTGGTGATGGCAGCCCAACAGCAGGGGGGACTCTCCCTATCCGCTGACGAACTGCGCCTTGAAATGGGCGACCTGGCCGTCGCCTCTCCCCAAGTGGTGGTGCATGCCGCCATAGAGGAGGGGGAAGTGGCTGAGTTCACCGTCTCGCTCTCAGCGCTCGATGTCGCCTCCCAGTCCTGGTCTTTCGCAGCCCCCGCCCTTGCCTCAAGCGGCTCGCGTTCAGAGAGCGGGACTCACACCCTCGCGGTGGCGAGTCGGAGCGATGAGGATTTCCACTTCCAATCAGAACTGTTGGGTACATTCAACGCCAATACCCTTGGTGGGCGTTTCATCTATGAAGTTCCCTCGACGATCCGGGGAGAGCTTACCTTTGCCACCCTCGCCTGGGATGAGCAATTGACCGCACACAATGTGATTGTCTCCCTCTCGGACGTGGACGCCAAGAGAGTCGACATCGCTGGTTCCGTCACTGCACGCCTGCAGATGGTGTTGACAGAGGGGTTGGGTACCATCGAGACGGACCTTGTGGCGAACATTACCCTCCACCGGGAGAGCGCGGCGCTCACCGCCACGGTCGATTTCATCGACGCGCAGAGCTCCCTGCTCGCCTCGCCGGTGGATGTCCACCTCTCCCTCCAAGGCCGGGGAGAGGAGGCGCAGGTGGAAGCGAAGGTCGTCATCCCCGATCAAGCGGAACTCTCCGCCCTCTACAACCAGGGGGATGGGGAGCGGACGGTGATGATGAGCGGGCGGCTCACCGACCTCAGGGCCGGCACCTTCCGGCAGTTGATGGACGCATACACCCCCTTCCTCAAGCCATACATCCATGATGATACGCGCCTGTCGGGCAATATCGCCTTCAGCGGTTCTGATGGCTCAGGAGGGCGGGAGGGACGGCTCTCCACCGAGCTTGCCCTGCTGGAGGCGCATGTCGGAAACTTTGACCTGGACGCCGGCTTCACGTTCACCGGCACCCTCGATGGTGACCGGCTCACGGTCTCGCCGATGACGCTTGCCACCAGCGGCTACCGCCTCGCCTTCAGCGGGGAGACCGAGGTCGGTCACTGGCTGCCGCGCGGAGAGCTCTCCCTTTCCCGCACCGATGATGGACAGCTCTTGGCCCATGCCACGATGGTCGATCGTCCTCCTTCCAGCTATGAGTTCTCCCTGGTGACGGCCATCGAGCCGATCATCACCGTTGATGGGCTGGTCGGCAAACAGACGACCAATTCGCTGACGGGCCAGGGACTCCTCACAATGTTGGACGATGCTGTGCCGTTCACCTTCGACCTGGCCACCGACACCCTAGAACTCTCCGTGGTCCAAGAAGAGCGGCTTCTCTTGCACGCCTCCTTGGCCCCGCCGCAACGGCTTGTCATGCAGGCCGACCGCTTCCTCGTCCCCGGGACCAGCACCAGCTTCAGCGGGACGCTCGAGGCCCGCTATGCCAACCTCTTCGATTGGTCGGCCCGCAGCAGCGACTTTGCCCTGGACAGCGTCACCATCAAGGGGAGACGCTATAGCCTCACCGCCCCGTTCAGCGCCTCCAGCGCCGAGATCCTGATCCCCACCTTCACCATCGGTGTTGAAGGGACACGTTCCACCGGATCGTTCTTCTACCGGGGTTTCGATCTCGCCCGACTCAAGGCATCGGGGTTTGTGGCCCCATACGAGGTGGCTTTGCAGATCGACGACCTCCTCTCCCTCTCCCTCATCGGTGATGAGCGGAGATTGGAGATGGCCGCCTCCATCAAAAATTTGCCGCTCGGTCGCCTGATGAATACCGCTGACGACGCATCCCTCTCCCTCTCCTTGGTGGGTGCCACTGATTTCACCACGCTCTTGAGCTATGATGGCTCGCTCTCCTACCAAAACGACACCGCCTCCTTCTCAACGCGCTTCACCGCCGATGAGAGCCACCTTGAGCTCTTCGATACCGCCTTCCGCGCCGGGGAGTTCACCGTAGACGGTGAGAAGTTGCGCTTCGATTCGGGGGCCATCAGCGCCGCCCTCATCGCCGAGCATGTGCGCCACCTCTCCTACATCGATCAACGCTCCCACCTCAAGGTGACCGCGGCTCTCCAATTGCCCCAAACCGAGACCCTCTTCGACCTGGTCAAGAAGGGAGGCCTTCTTTTGGGCGAGGAGCTGGCCGCAACGCTTTCCATCACTGATGTGCTGCTCTTGGGCGAAGGCGGCATCGCCGACGGTCTCTACCACCTGAGGTGGAAAGATGGGGCGCTCAGCGGTGAGAGTGAGTTGCTCACCTTCTCCTATGATACGAAGAGCGGGCACTTCACCCTCTCCGCCGATCCTGAGTTCGGCATCGGGATCAACGCATATGGGAGCCTCTCCGCCAAAGATTTCGGCGTGGTGGCCACCAACATCCGCCTGCCGCTCGTGATGCTCAACCGTACTTTCCTCAAGCCGATCTTCCTCTTCAAAAGCGGCTATGGGGAAGGGGAGATCACCCTCGGCGGCACCAAGGATGCCATCAGGCCATACGGCCAGCTCTTCGTCAATGCCACTGAGATGTTCGTCTTCTGGTTGCCCGACGACCAGATCAACATGAAGGGCGTCAGCGTGACGATCGATGGCAACCGGGCGACCACCGGTCGGGTCCCCTTCTTCTCCACCAACGCCAAGACGGGCCAGACCGTCCACGGCTTCGGCAACCTTTCGGCGCACTTCGATGGCCTCAGCCTACTCAATTACGAGATCCATGCCGACGATGTGGACCACCCGGTCTTCCTCTGGATTCCGATGGCTGGGCAAGAGGTGGACATCCAGGGCTATGCGCAGGGGACCTTCAACCTCTTCGGCATCGGCTTCGAAACCTGGCTCGATGGGGACGTGACCATCAGCGACATGAGCATGACGATGGGCATCAAAGGGTTGCCCTACTGGTATGAGCCTGCCTATGTGACATCGACGAGTTTCAATGTGAAGACCGGCAAGGGGGTGAAATTCTTCTATCCCAACAGCCCAAACCCAATCATCAGCGCGACATTGACGGAGAACCAGTCGTTCAGCTTCACCTACGACCACCTCACCGACGAGTTCGAGGTGGACGGGACTTTCGCCTTCAGAAGCGGTGAGATCTACTACTTCCAGAAGAACTTCTTCATCACCGAGGGCTCGATGGTCCTCCACACGGACGCCATCAGCGGGAGCAGTGCCGTCATCCCACGGATCAACCTCCGGGCGAAGGTCACCGACTTCGACAGCGTGGGCAACCGCGTCGATATCTTCCTCGTGCTGCGCGATTCGACGCTCACCTCCTTGAACCCATACTTTGAGTCGATCCCGACCAAGGAGGTCAACGAGATCATGGAGATCCTCGGCCAGTCGATCCTGCCCACCGGCGCCTACGGGGAGATCGGGCTGTACAGTGTGGCGAGCCTCGCCGCCGCGGCCACCGATGTCGCTGAACGGCTCGGGCTCCTGGAGCTGTCGCAGACTGCCCAGTTGACCGAGACCATCCGCATCTCGCTCGGCCTCGACATGTTCTCCATCCGCAGCAACATCGTGCAGAACATCCTCTTTGATGCCCTGCCGGTCACCGGGGTCATGGGCACGCTCTCCCCGATCGCCCGCTACCTGCACAACACCTCGATCTTCATGGGCAAGTACATCGGGACCAACTTCTTCCTCCAGGCGTTGGTCCACCTCAGTGCCATGGAGCGCTCCAAGGTAGGCTCATCCTTCCTCTCCCCGGACCTCTCCATCGACCTGGAGCTCTCGCTTGATTGGGAGAATCCGCTCGCGACCATCTCGTTCTTCACCCAGCCGAGCGAGTTGTCCTTCACAAATATTTTGGATACCATGGGCTTTAGTGTAACCAAACGAATCGTGCTTCGTTAACGGTGCAGAAGGGGAATTATCATGAGAAGAGAGTCGCGGCGCTTGTTCCTGTCCATCATCGTCTTACTCACCATGTCGCTCGCCTTGCTCAGTGGGAGTGACAACGAGCCGTGGTACTATGGGAAACGCATAGCACAGTTCACCAACCACAACCTGGTCCATGTCAAGGAGAGCACGATCCTCGACCTCCAATACGGGTATCTGGGCAAACCGTTCACCGATGCGCTCTTCGATGAGCTGCAATCGAAGCTCTACGACCTGGACAGCTTCCTCTACTTCCTCGCCGACGCCAATCGGACCGGCGAGGGGGACAACGAGCTGGCCATCGATTTCACCTTCTATGAGAAGCCGTACATCACGGGCGTGACGATCGAAGGCAACAGCGGCATCAAGACAAAGGACATCGACGGGGCCCTCCTCTCCAAGGAGGGGACCTTCCTCGACGAACAGGTCATCGCCCTCTCCAAGGAGCGGGTGCTCGCCCTCTACCGGGAGAAGGGGTATGCCGATGCGACCATCGAGAGCGAGAGCATCGTCGACGAGGATGCCCTCCTGGCCCTCCTCTCCTTCACCATCGATGAGGGGAGGCAGAAGAGAATCGGAGAGATCAATTTCGAAGGCAACGACCATGTGAGCCGGGAGGTCTTGGCCAAGCAGCTCACCTCCAAGCCGGTCGGCTACTTCAACAGCGGCTACTACAACCCCGTCACCATCGAGAGCGACAAGGAGAAGATCGTCGCCTACTACCAGAGCAAGGGGTATGTCGATGCGGTGGTGACCGAGGTGCGGAGCGCGGATATCAGTGGTGAGGACGAGAAGTATGAACGCATCAGCGTGACCTACGTCGTGGACGAAGGGGAGGCGTGGTTCTTCGGCGGTATCTCGGTGGTGGGGAACACGGTCTTCAGCGACGAGCAGTTCGCCAGCCTGGTGACGATGAAGGAGGGATCTCCCCTCGATCTGAGCCGGGTACAGAATGAGATGACCCAGGTCACCGACCTCTACTGGAACAACGGCTACATCTTCAACCTGATCAACACCGAGGAGATCCGCGACCCGGATACCCATACCATCGCCTACCGCCTCATCGTCCAGGAGAACCAGCAGGCCATCATCGAGAAGATCCAGATCGAGGGGCTGACCAAGACCAAGGCGTACGTCTTTGAACGCGAGCTGGTCTTCGGTGTCGGGGATGTCTTCAGCAAGGAGAAGCTCATCCGCAGCGCCCAGAACATCTACAACACCCTCATCGTCACCGATGTCCAGTTCGACATCATCAGCGGCACGGAGGAGGGAACGGTCATCCCGATCTTCACTGTCACCGAGGGCAACCAGATGGACATCCAGTTCGGCGCGACCTTCGGCGGCAACGTCGATGGCTTCCCCGTCAGCGGCTTCTTGCAGTGGTCTGACAAGAACCTCGGCGGGACTGGACGGGACTTGGCCATCTCCACCAACCTCAGCCCCGATACCCAGAACGTCTCCCTCTCCTTCAGCGACGGATGGTTCGGCGACCGCCGATGGTCCAACGGTCTCTCCTTCAGCTTCGAGCGGAGCCAGAAGAGCAACGCGTTGCAGCGGGGGGTAGGCAGCGCCTACTACACCGGTCACGGTGATGAGGATGCATACCCGCTCGGCTACCTCTCTTCTGCCAGCTACGAGGCAGCCGGCCAAGCCTCTCCGGAGAGCCAGCACTTGATGCAGTACGATTACTACAGCATCACGCTCGGGTACAGCACCGGCTATACCTTCATGTTCGTCCCCGGTTCCCTGACCATCGGGGGTGGGCTCAGCATCGGCTTGAACTACGCCAATTACGATGACAAGATCTACGACCCGTACGAGAGGCTGATCTGGCGCTACCACCAACGGTGGCAGTTCTCCAACCGCCTCTCCCTCTCCTTCAGCTGGGATGGGCGCGACCTCATCGAGAACACCAGTCGCGGCTACTACCTCAGCCAGAACTTCACCTACGCCGGTGGCTTCCTCTTCGGCCTCTCCAACTACATCCGCTCCTCGACGAGCGCGAGCGCCTACATGACCCTCTGGTCGTACACCTTGAGTGAGAAACCCGCCAACGTCGTGTTCGGGGCGACCACCACCGTCAGCGCGATGCTGCCGCAGTTCTATCGGAACGCCGACACCGGAGAGTTGAAATGGCACGACGCGAAGATGGGGGCTACGCGCTATGAGATGCTCTACATCGACGGCATGAACATGGGCCGCGGCATAAAGAGCGTCGTCTTCGACCAGTCGTTCTTGTGGGACACCCAGCTCTCCATCAGCTGGCCGCTTGCCCAGAACGTGCTCTCCGCCGAGGTCTACGCAAGTGCCACCGGGGTAAGCGCTGATCTCAAGAAGGTCGGCTTCGGCGACCTGGCGTGGTACTTCAGCGCCGGGGCGGGCATAAAGCTGAAGGTCCCGGGCTTCCCACTGGGCCTCTACCTGGTCAAGGCCGCAAGCTATATGGACAATACCTTCTCTTGGATAGGGGGCAACTTCTTCAAGGGCAAGGGTGACACCAGTGGCCTCAGCCTCGTGCTGGCCATCACGACGACGCTGTATTGATCATGGATCAGAGGAGCGAGCCCACTCCGATGATGGTCCAGTACCGTCAGATCAAGGAGCAGCACACCGATTCGATCCTCTTCTTCCGCCTCGGCGACTTCTATGAGATGTTCGAGGAGGACGCCATCACGGTGAGCGCCCTGCTCAACCTCACGCTGACCAAGCGCAACAACACCCCCATGTGCGGGATCCCCTACCATGCGGCGAGAAGCTACATCAAGCGCCTGCTCGACGAGGGCAAGAAGATCGCCATCTGTGAGCAGACCGAACTGAGCGAAGGGGGCAAGGGATTGGCCAAGCGGGAGGTGGTGCAGGTCATCACGCCGGCCACCGTCGTCGAGGACGACTACCTGGACAGCCGAAGCGACTCCTTCATCCTCGCCATTTCGTTGGCAAAGGAGGAGATCGCCACCGCCTACAGTGATCTCTCCAGCGCCCAGTTCTTCCTCCGCTCCATCGAGCGCGACAGCCGCTATCTCGCACTGGCCGCCCTCATCGAGGAGATCCGGCCCACCGAGATCCTCGTCAACGAGGATGAGTACTTCGCCGACACCCGCTTCAAGGAGATCGTGGATGCTTCCCCCTCCATGGTCACCAAGCTCCCCTCCTGGCACTTTGATCGAAAGGAGGGCAGGGAACGACTTGCCGCCCACATGGGGACCACCACGCTCAAGGGGTACGGCCTCTCAGGCGATGAGGAGGTCATTGCAGCCGGCGGTGCCTTGATCTGGTACCTGGGCGAGACGGCGCGCACCAGTCTCTCCCACCTCGACGGCTACACCCTCGTCGATGAGGACCGGTACCTGAGGATCGACGAGGCGAGCCGGCGCAGCCTCGAGCTCTTCTCCAACCAGGTGGATGGATCGGCGCGCTTCTCCCTCTTCTCCGCCATCGACCGGAGCCGCACCAGCATGGGCTCGCGCAAGCTCAAGCGGTGGATGGCGAGCCCGCTCACCGACCTGGAGCAAATCCTTGCCCGCCAGAAGTGGGTCTCCCTCTTCGTGAGCGACAAGGCGGAGCTGAACCGGGTCCGCACCCACCTCAAGGAGACGCTCGACCTTGAGCGCCTCTCGAGCCGCATCAGCATGGGCCGGCACCTGCCCAAGGATCTGGTGGGTATCAGCATCACGGTCAAGGCGTTCTTCTCCATCATGGAGGCACGCTACAGTGCACTGCTCGACCCATCCATCACAGAGGATCAGTTGATGACCCTCGTCTCCCTCTCCCAGACCATAGACCGCGCCATCGATGATCGCCTCCAAGGTCCCTTCGAGGAGGGGAGGGTGATCCTCGACGGCTATGACGGCAGTTTGGATGAGAAACGGGCCTTGAAGAGAGGCGGCAAGGAGCTGTTGGCGCACTACCTGGAAGCGGTCAAGGAGGAGACGGGCATCACGACCATCAAGCTCTCCAGCAACAAGATCCACGGCCACTTCCTCGAAGTCTCCAAAACCCAGGCCTCCAAGATGCCCGCCACGTTCTACCGCAAGCAGACCTTGGTCAACGCCGAACGCTACACCAGCGATGAGCTCATCGCCCTCGAAGAGCGAATCCTGGAGAGCGCGGGGGAGGCGGAGGAGCGGGAGCGGGAGGTCTATGATGAGCTCGTTGAGCGGGCGCGAAGCGCGCATCACCTCCTCGCCCACGTCAGCTCCTTCCTCAGCGACCTCGATGCCCTCGCTTCGATGGGGTGGTGCGCCATCGAGCACTCCTACTGTTGTCCGACCTTCACCGATGAGGATCAGATCATCATCAAGGAGGGGCGCCATGCGGTGGTGGAGCAACATCTGGGCGTCGGCCAATTCGTGGCGAACGACCTCTCCATCCACCCCGGTGGAGAACGCTTTTGCCTCATCACCGGCCCGAACATGGCCGGCAAGTCAACCTACCTGCGCCAAAACGCCCTCATCGTCATCCTCGCCCAGATGGGAAGCTGGGTGCCGGCCAAGGAGGCGACGCTCGGCATCGTCGACCGCCTCTACTGCCGCGTAGGGTCGGCGGACAACCTGGCGCGGGGAGAATCGACCTTCCTGGTGGAGATGCAGGAGGCGGCCCACATCCTCAACACGGCCCATCGCCGCTCGCTCGTCATCGTCGACGAGCTCGGCCGTGGCACCAGCACCCAGGACGGGCTGGCCATCGCCTATGCGGTGATGCAGGCCCTCATCGCCGTGGGCAGCAAGACCCTCTTCGCCACCCACTACCACGAGCTGGCCCAGACCGACACGAGCGGCGTACAGCTCTTGACCCTCGAGGTGAGCGAGAGCGGGGGGAGGATCCGCTTCCTCAAGCGGCTCATCGAGGGAATCGCAAACTCCTCCTACGGTCTCAACGTCGCCCGGATGGCGGGCATCAAACGGGAGGTGTTGCAGACAGCACGGAAATTCCAGAAGCAACACTTCGCCGAGTACGATCTCGGCAGCCGCCAGGGCGACCTCTTCACCCAAGCGGGCTTTGATGAATTCGATGGTCCTTCGATGAACGAAGGGCAAGAGGAAGCGCTGCAGAGGCTCTCCTCCTTCTCCGTTGAACACTCCTCTCCGATCGACGCGTTGTTGTTGATCCGGGAGCTGCAAACGCTCATCGATCGCTCGTAAGACTCTCTCGCGCTCGATGAACCGCACATTTATAAGCATTGTGAAAGCGGTGCCTTGGAGATCAAGGTGCACGGGACTTCATTCTTCTCGCCTAAAAGTAATCTCGGACTATCGTATAAGGCATCAGGAGCCAAAACCCTCTCTGCCTCGGTCGGTGGTGTTGAGTATGATCCGAAGGACGATCCTCTCATGTGGAAGGCAGGCGCGTATGCCGCATACCAAATTCCTGCATCAAAGGCCATGTTCGTTGAACTGGGAGTAGGGGCTGAATTCTCTTCGTTTTCCATTACTTTGATGCTATCGTAAAAGTAGACACGAAGAGGTGAGAAAAGAGCATCTTTCATTGGGGAGATGATGGACTTCACCGGGAGAAAGGAGTCTACTTTAATCATGGGAAAACAATACAATCCACTGCAGAAGGAATTTCTCATTCATCGCTATAAGAGCAACATGACGATCAAGCTGAATGACTTCTGTGATGCAAACGGGGTGTCCTCTGCGGCGTTCAGGAAATGGCTCAAGCAGTATGAGGAAGGTGGGCTTGATGGGCTGGCCAGGGCGGATTCGAAGATCGGGGAGATCTTGCCGGAGGGGGTGGACCGCACGCTCGAGAGCTACAAGAGGGAGATCCTCAAGCTGCGCATCGAGAACGAACGGTTAAAAAAAAACTATACTGTCCAGATGAACGAGGATGGGGATCGGGAGTACATTCGTTTAAGGGAGAAGACTACGAAATAGTCGACCTGCTCTCGCGCGACTATGACATCAAGGAGCTCTGCCTTCTGATGGGGGTCAGCAGGTCGGGTTTCTACAAGTGGAAGAACAGGGACCGCTCGGTCCAGCGCGTGCACAGGGATGTGCTCATCGCCGTCATCGAGCAGGTGCACAAGGAGCACTCCACGCATGGGTATCGGTGGGTGGCCGCCTTCATCCGCATCAACTACCCATTCGGCTGCAGCGACAGCTATGCGTACAAAATCTTTCGTTTCCTGGGGATCGAGTCGCAGACGAGGCACAAGGTGCATCGCAGACCCAGGAAGGTGAAGGACAGGTATCCGAACCTCATCTATTCGACCTGGGAGACGGTCGACAGGCCGAGGCAGGTGATCGTCTCCGACATGACGGCCTTCCATATATCCTTATTCTACATAGAGGTGACCTTCTACTTCGATGTCTACACCAAGCAGATCCTCACCTGGCGGATGGCCGAACGAAGGGGTTCCAGGGACCAGTACGTGGATGGCCTGGAGGACGTGGTCGGCATGCTCAGGGGCTGCAAAGAGGCGACGGTGCTCCACACCGACCAAGGGTCCGTCTACGCCTCCTTGGCATACAACGAGCTGATAAGGGATTCCTTGATCGTGAGGTCCATGTCCCGGGCCGGCAAACCCACGGACAACCCGGTCAACGAGGCGCTCAACGGCTGGATCAAGGAGGAGCTGTACATCGACTTCAAGCTCGGGGAGTGCAAGAACAAGGAGCAAATCCGGGAGGTCATCACTACCTATGTATCGTTCTACAATGCAAAGCGACCCTGCTATGCCATAGGGTACGACACTCCGGAGAACTATTACCGTCGCTTCCAGAGAGGCGAGATACCATCGAAGGGGACCTTCGAGGGCCGGGTACTCTCGGAAACCCCCAAGTTCGTACAAAAGAGGAAAGCGGCCCATGCTTGCACATCGGATGAGGATGTATACACACAAAAGGACGGATTGGAATGAACAGGACGGAAAGGAATGAATTGGCCAGGGAGGTGCGCAGGCTGGTCCATGACGTGAGGCTCAGTGCAGAGGTGTTCAAGGATGCAGCCGAAAGGCTTCTGGAGAAGGAGAACGCGAAACTGGAGGCTATGCCCGACAGCCTGTCCTCGTCGATGAACGCCTCGCATTGCGAGGATGCCATTGAGATGCTTGAGGAAGCGCTGGATAACGCTATGTCCCTGGCCGATTCAGCCGATGAGATTGCCCAGGCTTGCGATGTCGACGTCACGAAGGGCAGGATATCGCAGCGAATCCTGTGCATGGCCCCTCATGAGCCCGGAGGAAACGAGACCAAGAGTGCCAGGCTCCAGCTCCTTGTCCGACCATCGCTGTTGTCATTGTTGAGGCTTGAATCGCGGAACCAGGGATGCAGCGTGAACCAACTCGTCAACGATGCTCTCTCGCTGTATTGCAAGGAACGATGAGAGGGGCGCGCTTGGATTTTTATCCCGCCGGTCATCCTTTTTTCGGTGAGGACACATCAAATGCCGGGACAGGGAGGAAGGGAGTCTGCTAAGCTCTTGTACAGCCATGATTTATGATTGTCTGTCTACTTTTGAAAAGAAAATTCTCAATAAAAGGTAATATTTGTCCACTTCAGGAAAAAATAAAGCACGCTTAAAAATACCGGTGTCTACTTAGGAAAAATGATTACAAAAATTAATCTTTTTCGTGTCTACTTTTCTTGACAAGTACATTTCAACTTGGTGGAGAGCCGCAACAGCATCGTGCAAGTCGGCTCCTATACCCTGATCTCCAACAGTGCCACCGGCCAATTCACCCTCACCATCAGGCCGGGGGAGCTGGGAAACCTCGACCACTTCGTCTTTGCGCTCGACCAGGGGGAGCCACGCATCGAGGGGCAGCTCTCCGAACTCCCCTTTGCCATCCGGGTCACCAGTGAGTCGAACCGCAACCCCGCAGTCGGCGGCTCCCGGGCGATGGTCAAGGACTTGGGGGTGCGCGGCGGCTACTTCGGCAACAGCGCCATCCTCTACGAGAGTGGCCAGATCCTCGCGGAGATCCCGGACTTCAATCCCGACCGCTACGCCACCGGGCGCTATAGCGCGGCCCTGCAGCTCGCCATCGAAGTCCTCTAGAAGAACTCCTCGTCGAGGAAGAGCTCATCTTCATCATCATCGTCATGGAACTGCATCTTGATCAGGTCGCGCAGCCATTGGTTGTCGTCACCATCGACCGAATCGGTGTGGATTGTTCCCTCGACGGGCTGGTCGAGCCAGCCGCTCAGTGCCAGAAGCGCCTCTGAGGAGGCGAAGCAGGGGCGTCGGTCGTGTTCCCCCGCTTCTTGGTTCTGGCCCAGAAGATGGTAGGGGCAGCATGCACAGCTCTCCGACAACCTGCAGAAGCGAATCACTTCGCTGTACCATTCTCGATTGTTCATGCGACCAGCATACCCCACGTCGTCTCTTTTTTCCACCCAAAGCGTTGGATAGATTGCCGGTCTCATGGTAGAATGCCAACCAATGAGGCAAGGAGAGAGCAGATGAAACCAACTCTACTGGTATTGGCTGCCGGCATGGGAAGCCGGTATGGCGGGATCAAACAGATCGATGGCGTGGGTGCACATGACGAGACCCTGCTCGATTATGGGGTATACGATGCCAAGGAGAGTGGATTCGGCCGCGTCGTCTTCATCATCCGCAAGGATATCGAGAAGGATTTCCGCGAGCGGGTCTTCGACCGCATCGCCCGCAACTTCGATGCTTCCTATGTCTTCCAAGGGATGGACGACCTGCTCACCGCTGAACAAAAACGTCTCTCCGCCGGCCGGACCAAGCCGTGGGGAACGGTGCATGCCCTCCTCTGTGCCCGTGATGTGATCGCCGAGCCGTTCGCCGTCATCAATGCTGACGACTACTACGGACGCGAGGCCTTCCAAATCCTGGGTACGCACCTCAGTGGCATTGAGACGGAGAGCGTCGAGCATGCGATGGTCGGCTATGTGCTGCGCAATACGATGAGCCGCAGTGGGACGGTCAGCCGGGCGATCTGCTCAGTCAACGACGGATATTTGGTGAGCATGAAGGAGCATACCAAGATCGGCTACGAGGAGGAGCGGATCATCAGCCGAAGCGAGGATGGGCCGGTGCAACTCTCCGGCAGCGAGCCGGTGTCGATGAACTTCTTCGGCTTCGCCCCCACCGCCTTCGAGAGCTTCACCTCCTACTGGGAGGCGTTCATCAACGCCAACGTCACCTCGGCCAAGAACGAATGCTACCTGCCCAACGGGGCGAGTGCCATCGTCACCCGGGGGGAGGGACGATTGCGCTTCTACACCACCGATGCCACTTGGTTCGGCATGACGTACAGCGAGGACCGCCCGATCGTCAAGGCTGAGCTGGCCAAGAAGGTCGCCTCCGGCGTCTACCCTGAGAAGCTCTGGAGTAAGTGATCACCGCATCTGTGTGGTATCGGAGCGCCCCCGCCAGGCGGCGCTCTCCAGTGATTTGAAGCCTTCGCCGATGACCTCATACGCCTCTCCGATGACCATGAACGCCTTCTTGTCGTGACGATGGACGATGGAGGTGAGCAACGCCAGCTTGTTGTTGGCGATGACGCTCATCAATATCGGCCGTTCCTGTTTGCTGTACATCCCCTGCGCCTCGATGAGGGTGACCCCGTGGCCGAGCTCGGCCATGATGGCATCGGCGATCTCCAGATGGTGGTCGCTGATGATCCACACCGTCTTGGCCGAGCGCGTGCCGAAGGAGAGGAGCACGGCATCGATGGTCACACTGGTGATGTAGACGGTGATGGCGGCATAGAGGGCCATCTCGAAGCCGAAGATGAAGGCGCTGGAGGCGATGACCAGTGCATCGACGATGAAGAGAGAGGTCCCGAGCGAGAGCGGGGTGTACCGCGAGAGGATCTGGGCGAGGATGTCGGTGCCCCCGGTGTTTGCCCCACTGCGCATCACGAGGCCGACCCCGATGCCCATCAACGCCCCACCCGATATCGCGCTGAGGAGGACCGAGAGCTCCTTGGTGTAGTCCAAGAGGCCACCGCCGGCCGTTGCCTCGACCAAGGAGGTGAAGGCGCTGAGGAGCAGCGTGCCGAGCAGCGATTTGAAGCCGTACTGGGCACCGAAGATGACGACGCCGAGGATAAAGAGCGGCACCGAGAGGATGAGGATCATCAAGCCGGTGTCGAGGCCGATGGTGTGGTGGATGATGATGGCGATGCCGCTCACCCCACCGGAGGCGATGCGTGCGGGGCCGCAGAAGAGGGCGATGCCCAATGCGGTGAAGAGTGAGCCCACCACGATGTAGGCGAACTCTTGGATCTTGAAACGCCAGCTGTCCATGTCCACAGCATACGAGCTCTAGCTGAGTTTGTCACCAAGATGGGGCGAGAATACAGCGATGCGGCTGAGGAGACGGGCGGGGTCGTCGTCGACGATGAGCGCGTCGAGCAGCTCCTGTTTGATGAACCCCTCTCCTCCTGCGTGGTGGAGGAAGGTGAGGAGAGGGTCGTAGAAGCCCGCGGTGTTGAGCAAGGCCACCGCCTTGGTGTGGAGGCCCAGCTGCAGCCAGGTGAAGACCTCCAGGATCTCCTCGAAGGTACCCACACCGCCGGCCATGGCGACAAATGCGTCACTCATCTCATACATGCGCGCCTTTCTCTCATGCATCGTGTCGGTGACGATCATCTTCGCTTCGACGCTCTTGATGCGTACGTCACTGCGGTCGAAGAGCTTTGGCATCACGGCGATGACCTCTCCCCCCTGGCTATAGAGCCGCTCTGCGGCGATGCCCATCAAGCCGCGGTTGCCCCCGCCGTAGACCATCGTCACACGGTGGTGGTACAAGAGGTCAGCCATCTCTTCTGCCGCGCTTCGGTAGCGGATATCCCTGCCCTCGCTGCTGCCACAGAAGAGGGCGATGCTCTTGATCGTCTTCATGTCACAAAAGCCTACCGAAGCGCATCTCTTTGGGCAAGGGCAGGGGGGGCCACCATCGCCGATTGAAGCCAACCGGGTGGGTTTTGGCCTGCGATTGGACGTTGGAGGCCCACGACGGTCTTATTTGGCGGGAGTTGAGGAAGATCGAGTTACCTTTATTCGAATTACTTGTTATATTACAATGGAGCGTGTATTATGGTATCACTGAGCCCGTCTACATTCATCGTTGCCTGCCAAAGCGTGGCTACAAAGAGGAGTTATGTACTATGAGAGTGAAATTCATCGCATTATTGACAGCCTTGGTCGTGGTACCAGCCATTGTCTTCGCCGCCCCCGTGGTCGTCACCTGGGAGTGGATGTTGGAAGATCCGATGGTAACCACTTTCCGTTATCAGCTCGACGGAGAGGATGAGGCCAACTGGACAGTGGTGGACTCCTTCGTCACCTCGTATACCGAGGTGGGATTGGATGGGGATGTGCCGCATACCTTGTATTTGCAACAGTCTTATGATGGGATCAACTTCAGTGGCAGCGCGATTTCCGTGGCCGAACCGTTGCTCGACGCCGAATACGAATCGTTTGCAGAAGAGGTGTTCGACGAGGCACCTGAGGCGGTGGTCGACGAGGCGCCTGAGGCGGTGGTCGATGAGGCGCCTGAGGCAGTGGCCGAGGAGGCACCGGAGACCATACCGGTTCCCGTTGCGAAGCCTGCCAAGGTCAAGCCGGAGAGCCGCTACTACACGACCATCACCCTCGGGGGTACCTTCGACTACCAATTGGCCAATAAGATGCCCACGTACTCCATGTACAACGTCAAGGCCGGCGTCGGCTTGAACCTCAACAACCTCGTCACCTTCAACAAGGCGATGGGCCTCGGCGTTGACATCGATGTGGCCTATAGCCCGTACATGAAGTCCACGAAGGGGTGGAAAACAGCCTTGAAAGATGAGTTGCTGCATGGCAAGTTGACCGACTTCTTTGATTCCTTCGACCATGCCCTCGATGCCTCAGCCACCGTCATGCTGAACATGCACTCCTCAAAGGTCGCCTTCGACCTTGGAGTCGGCGGCTTCTTCATCTGGGGACCTGAGCTTGTTGCCAACAGTGCGAAGGACACCATGCTCTTCGGCCCACTGGCCAAAGCCTCGCTTGCCTACCGCTTCAACGAGACCTTCAGTCTCGGAGTCAGCGGGAAAGCCGGTCTTGCATTCAGTGCGAACAACTACAAGCCCATCGAGAATCTGCCGATGTTCGTGGAAGGCAATCTCTTTGTTGGATTCTCCTTCTAAGCGAAGGCACGAGAACAACCGTATCCAGAGCCCGCGATCGCGGGCTCTGTTCAGTCAGAGGAGCCCCTGTCATGACCACCATCGCATTCTTCGACACCAAGGCGTACGATCGGCCGCACTTTGATGCGTTGGCCCCACAGATGGGGGTCTCCATCACGTACTTTGAGTCCAAGCTCAACGAACGGACCGCCTCCCTTGCCCATGGCTTCGATGTGGTCTGTGCGTTCGTCAATGACACGATCAGCGAACGTGTGATCGATACCCTCTATGAAGGCGGTGTACGCCTCATCGCCATGCGCTGCGCCGGCTACAACAACATCGACTTCAAGGCGGCGTTTGGGAAGATCCATATCGTTCGGGTCCCCGCATACTCTCCCCATGCGGTGGCCGAGCATGCCGTGGCTCTCCTGCTCAGTGCGGTGCGCCATATCCACAAGAGCTATGCACGCACCCGGGAGTTCAACTTCAGCCTCACCGGGTTGGTGGGCTTCGACCTCTCCGGCAAGACCGTCGGGGTGGTGGGCACCGGCAAGATCGGGCGGGTCTTCTGTGACATCTGCCGCGGGTTCGGCATGAGGATCTTGGCCTATGATCCCTACCCGGCCACGGACTTGGATGTGGAGTACTGCAGCTTTGAGGTGCTCTGCCGGGAGAGTGACATCATCAGCCTCCACTGCCCACTCACCGAGGAGAGCCTCCACCTCATCGACCGGGAGAGCATCGCATGGATGAAGGATGGGGTGGTGATCATCAACACCTCACGCGGCGCCTTGATCGACAGCCACGCGCTCTTGGAGGGGATCCGGAGCAAGAAGATCGGCTCGGCGGCCCTTGATGTCTATGAGGAGGAGGCCGAGCTCTTCTACGAGGACCAGAGCAGCACGATCCTCAGCGACGATGTCCTCATGCTCCTCATCTCGATGCCCAACGTGCTGGTGACCAGCCACCAGGCCTTCCTCACCGAGGAAGCCCTCTCCAACATCGCCGCGACGACGATGGGTTCCATCGATGCGTTCGCCAAGGGCGCCGTCATGGATCATGAGATTT
>Ga0209718_1001548_pt1 | contig 25511 bp, 28 predicted proteins | sample AD_JPNAS1_MetaG_FD_184420 | JGI IMG/M metagenome (GOLD analysis project Ga0209718, IMG submission 184420) | Active sludge microbial communities of municipal wastewater-treating anaerobic digesters from Japan - AD_JPNAS1_MetaG (SPAdes) (version 2) | ecosystem: Engineered > Bioreactor > Anaerobic... | reverse complement strand
TGTCACTGGCCCTACCCTTGGTTTTTGCTCCTGGTCCTGCTCCTACTCCTACTCCTGGTCTATGCCCTTGCTTTTCACCTAGTCTTTGTCTCTGGTTCTTCCATCAAAGTCCTTATATTCACCCTCATGCTGTCAGTTTCGTCCTGGGTCCCTTGCCATCCAAGGCGGCACGGGGTCTGCCCTTGCATTAGGCCCCCTCGATCCCATGCCCCCAAACGACAGTATTGGTTCAACCTTCCACCCTCATTTTCTTCTCGAACCTCCATCCCCTCCTCGCCCTCTGCTCCAAAGCCCTGGCCTTGGCTTTAGTCTTGGCTTTGGCCTTGGTCTTGGCTTTGGCCTTGGCTTTGGCCTTGGCCTTGGCTTTGGCCTTGGCTTTGGCCTTGGCTTTGGCCTTGGCTTTGGCTTTGGCCTTCCGATTCACGATTCCCGATTTACGATTCACGGATTTCGCCCTTCCGATTCACGATTTCCGATTTACGTATCTTGCCCTTCCTGCCGTCAGTCGCCTGACGCCTGTCGCCTTGTTTTTGTCCTTCCGTCTCCCGTCTAACGTCTCACGCTTTTAAGGTTTGGCCTTGCCCCTTCGATTCACCATTCACGATTTACGATTCACGGTTTTTAGTTTCCGATTCCCGATTCACGGATTTCGCCCTTCCGATTCACGATTCACGATTTACGATTCACGGATTTTGCCCTTCTGCCCCTCGCTCTCCCAAGAGTGATAAACTATCTACGAGGTGAAGTCCATGCTCAGTTGCGGAATCGTGGGCCTGCCGCTTTCCGGCAAGACCACCCTGTTCAACATCGTCACCAAGGCAGGCGCCGAGGTCAAGCCCTATGCCGGGGGGAAGACCGACCCCAACAGGGCCGTGATCCCCGTGCCCGACGCCCGCTTCGATAAACTGTCGGAAATCTGCCACCCTCGGAAGGCCACGCCCGCCACGGTGGAATTCGTCGACCTGGCCGGCCTCTCCCGGGATGCCAGCAAGGGCGCCGGGCTGGGCAACTCCTTCCTCTCCTTCGTCGCCGAATCGGCCGCCCTGGTGCACGTGGTGCGCTGCTTCGACAACCCCGACGTCCCCCACTCGGAAGAGACCATCGACCCCGTCCGGGATTGGCACATCGTCGAGACGGAACTCATCCTGAGGGACCTTTCCGCGATCGAAAACAGGCTCGGCAAACTGGCCGAAAAGAAAAGACCCACCCCCGCCGAGGAGGCCGAAAGAGCCCTGCTGGAGCGGTGCCGCGACCACCTCTACGAGGAGCGACCCCTGAGGGAGATCACCCTCTCCGGAGAGGACGAAAAGGCCCTGCGGGGCTTCACCTTCCTCACCCAGAAACCGGAACTGGTGGTCCTCAACCTCGATGAGACCCAGGTCTCGGCGGACCTCCCCTGGTATGACGATATGGAAAAGCTCGCCTCCAACAGGGGACTGGGATTCGCCAAGGTCTTCGGCCGCATGGAGATGGAAATGGCCGAACTCCCCCCCGATGAACAGGCCGAGTTCATGGCCGAACTGGAGATAACAGAACCCGGAAGGGAGCGGCTCATCCGCGAAGCTTACTCCCGGTTGGGACTCATCAGCTTCTTCACCATCGGCAAGGACGAGGTCAAGGCCTGGACCCTCCGCAAGGGTGGTACCGCCCTGGAGGCCGCCGGTGCTATCCACACCGACCTAGCCAGGGGCTTCATCAGAGCCCAGGTGGTCCATTATGACGACTTCGAAACCAGCGGCTTCTCCAACGCCGTCTGCCGCGAGAAGGGCCTCCTGGGGCTGGAAGGAAAGGAATACATCGTCCGGGACGGAGATATCATAGAGATAAGATTCAACGTCTGATGGGAGGAATGCCTTCATGACCCTTCTTTTTGAACCCCTTGAAATCCGGGGCCAGCGCCTGCGAAACAGGATCGTGGCTCCGCCCATGGCGTCGCTCTCGTGCACCAACACGGGGCTGCCCACGATGGAAACTCTGGAATACTACAAACCTGTCTCCGAAAGCGGCGTCGGACTGGCCGTTCTGGAGCATCACGCCGTCCACCCCGAGGGGAGGACACGCCTTCGCCAACTACTGCTCGACCGCGACGAGGTCCTGCCCTATCAGCAAGACCTGGCGGGGCTTTTCTCCGGTGCCGGGCTCCCGGCGCTGGTCCAGGTGAACCACGCCGGTTCCTACGTGGAGGACGAGGACCTTCTCCAAAATGAATGGTTTCCCAAGGCTCCGTCACCCATAAGGCACCCCCGGTCCACCGCCCTCATAATGCCCGCCAAACTCACCCTCGAAGAGATCGCCCTGGTACCGGTGATCTTCCTCGAGGCCGCCGGCAGGGCCGCCAGGGCGGGCTACGCCGGTGTGGAGATCCACGCGGCCCACGGCTACCTCCTGGGCCAGTTCCTGAGCCCCATGACCAACCGGCGCACCGACAACTATGGCGGCAGCATCAAGAACAGGGCCAGGCTGCTCTTCGAGGTCTACGAGGCGGTGCGCGAAGCCGTCGGCGACGAACTCGTCGTCGCCGTCAGGCTGGGGATGGCCGACACCTTCCCTGGGGCCGATCCCGTGGGGCAGACCATCGACGATGCCCGATGGGTGGCGTCGGAGTTCTCCTCCGTCGGCCTCGACCTGCTGGACCTCTCGGGCAACATGTGCGGCTACGACGGGCACGGCGAGGCCTGGTTCGCCCCCTACTGCCGCACCGTCAAGGACGCCGCCGGCGACATCCCCACCATCTGCACCGGGGGCATCAGGTCCGCCGAGACGGCCCTGCGGCTCCTGGACCGGGGCGAGTGCGACCTCGTAGGCATCGGAAGGGCGCTCAAAAGCGACCCCAACCTGGTCCGCAAGTGGAAGGACCTTGAATGAGAGCCCTGGGCATCGACTTGGGCGGGCACTTCATAAAAGGGGCCCTCATCGAGGACGGGTCGGTGGCCGCGAGGAACACCGTCCCCACCCCCGAAAGCCGTTCCCCGGGTGACGTCATCGGCGCCATCGTGGCCCTGGTAACCAAACTGGACCCCGACGGGACGGAGAAAACCGTCGGCGTCGGCTTCCCCGGGATGCTCGACGGCCGCCGGGAAAGGGTCCTCCAGGCACCCAACTTTCCTCTCATGGTGAACTACCCCTTCAGGTCCGCCCTCGCCCAGGCATGCGGCCGAAAGGTCCTGTTGGAAAACGACGCCAACTGCGCCGCCAAAGGCGAGTGGGCCGCCGGCGCCGCCAGGGGACTGACGGACTTCGCCATGCTCACCTTGGGAACGGGCATCGGCGGAGGAATAGTCTCCGGTGGACGACTTCTTACAGGGGCTTACGGCAAGGCCGCCGAACTGGGGCACCTGGCCGTGGGCGGCGATGCCCCCTGCGGCTGCGGAGCCCTTGGGCACGCCGAGGCCGTCTTCGGCGCCGACGCCTTGGGCAGGGCCTTCTCCCTCGCGGGGATAAAGGGCAGCCTCCCCGGACTTTGGCTCAGGCGCGATGAACCTACAGTCGCCACCGTATGGGACCGGGCCCTGGACGCCCTCGCCAGGCTCATCGCCTCCCTGGTCCACGTCCTTGACCCCCAGGCCGTCATCCTTGGCGGGGGCCTCAGCCGAAACCCCGGCCTCGTGGAGACCCTGGAGCCGCGAGTGCTGCGCTACACCGCCACACCCTTCAGGGACACCCTCGACATCCGCTTCTCAAGCCTCGGCGACGACGCCGCCCTCCTCGGCTCCGTCTTGGGGTCAGACCTTGAATTTAATCATTTGTATACATAAAGATAAGGCTTGACCCCAATTGACTTCATACCCGAAAGGGTGTAATATCCTTCGACAAAGGTTTTTTATACCCTATAAGGTGTAATTATGGCCGAAAAACTACCAAATTTCGTTAAAAGAAAAAGAAAAGAACTCGGAATAACCCAGGCGGAGCTGGCCGAAAGAGCAGGTGTCGGGCTCCGTTTCCTGAGGGAACTGGAACAGGGCAAGCCCACCCTGCGGCTTGACAAGGTCAACCAGTTACTTGACATGTTCGGGTTCCAGATGATACCCGCCAGGAAGGGAACAACAGATGAAACGTAAGGCCGAGATAACCTTCTTCGGCACTCCCGCGGGCATACTTTCGGAAGATGATGACGGCTACCGCTTTACCTACTACCGGTCGTACCTGGACAACCCCGACGCTTCGGCTATCAGCCTGACCCTCCCCCTGCAAAAGGACTCTCACTTCAGCGCCGTCCTTCACCCTTTCTTCGACGGCCTGATCCCCGAGGGCTGGCTCCTGGACGTGGTCGAAAGAACATGGAAAGTCAACCCTCGCGACAGGATGGGCCTCCTGATGGTCTCCTGCAAGGACTGCGTAGGTGCCGTATCGGTGATCCCTGCCGTGGAGGAGAAAAGCGAATGAAGAGGAAGAGTATTTGCGGCTACTGTTACGGAGCCCTGGAGGACGAAGATACTTTTTTCCATGAGACCTGCAGCCTTAAATTCTTCGGCTCCAGGACACCGCCGGTCCTTCCCTACTCCGTCAGTGACCTCGACCGACTCGCCGAAGAAGCTGTGCGGTCCCGGATCACCGTACCTGGAGTACAGGCTAAACTGTCTCTCCACCTGGCGAAAGGCCGCGGCGCGCCCCCCAGGCTCACCATCGTCGGGCCCTGGGGAGCCTTCATCCTGAAGCCGCCTGCCGATGAATACCCTTTTCTCCCTGAAACAGAGGACATGACCATGCACCTGGCCTCCATCGCCGGCATCGAAACGGTACCCCACGCCCTTATGCCTTTAAGCGGCGGCAGGCTGGCCTACATAACAAAAAGAGTGGACAGGCTGCGGGAAAAAACCGCCAGGACCGGGGAAATGGCCAAAAAGCACATGGAGGACCTCTGCCAGTTGGCGGAAAAACCGTCGGAGTACAAATACATCGGGTCCATGGAGCTCATGTCCAAACTGGTAAGAAAATACTCCTCCATACCGGGCTACGACCTCACCAGGTTCTTTGACCTGGTCCTCTTCTCCTTCCTGGTGGGGAACGGGGACATGCACCTGAAAAACGTATCCCTCATCTACGACGACCATAGCGGCATCAAGCTCGCGCCCGCCTATGACCTTCTCTCGACCAGGCTCATCATCCCGGAAAGGGTGGACCCCGAAGAAATGGCATTACCTGTCAACGGCAAGAAGAGAGGGCTCGATCGGAGGGATTTCGAGGCCTTCGCCCGCACCTCCGGGCTGAATGAAAAGCAGGCCCAAAACTCCTTTGAAAGAATAACCCGCAAGGTCCCGGAAATGATCGCTTTCCTCCGGAAAGGGTTCCTCCCCCCCGAAAAGGCGGCGGAATTCACCCGACTTATCCAGGCCCGCAACCAAAGGCTCCAAGACTGAGCCCCAAAACACCGCCACCTTGGTTTTTGGTTTTCCGTCTTACTTCTCACGCACCTTGGCCTTTCCCTATCCCTCAAACCTGAATCTGTCCACCAGGCGCAGCATTCTTTCTTCCGTGAAAGCGTCCTTTACCAATTCGACATCTTCCTCTTCAACAAAAGGCTCGACATCATCGAAAGCTTTACGGAAATTTACTCTTCTGCAGACTTCAACATAATGTTCCCTGAAAAGATCCTGTGTAAGAGAAACCCTTTCCTCCAACTTGCCGGACTGCTTCATCTTCCTTTCCAGACACTCGATTCTCAAAGGGATCTCCTGTCCCAGGTACCAGAGCATGTCGAACCAGTCACGCCCCTTGACCCGGGATCTCCAGCTCCTGAAAAGGACTGCATGCATCTTCCCCGCAAAAAGATCCGGCTTTTGAAAGGTCGAGACCAAAAAGGGCGCTGGTAAAAGGACCTGTTCGGTTACCGGTTCCGAATGGCAGGGATCATCAAGATCTATCTCCAGCCTCACCATTACCTTCTTATGGGCATGGACAGCATCGATCAGATACTGCCCATGGGAATAATATCTCCTCCTGTTGGACAGGCTCTCTCTCAGCATCACACTTACAAGCATCTTCGGGGTGCTCTGCCCCGGTTTCAGTTCAATGCCGGAGACCGAAAACCCGAAAGCTGCAGCCGATTTCCCTACGGCAGGGAGAAATAAATCCCATGAAAAAGTCTCACACCCTTCAAGACAAACAAAATCAAGATCCTCGGAACTCCGCCTCAAACCGTAAAGAAGCCTCAGAGCCGTACCCCCATAAAAAGCATTCTTCACGAAAAAACGCTCCCTGCTGAGAGCGAGAAGTATCACTCTCTGAAGATCTTCCCGAAGAACATTTTCCAGATGTTGCATGGTATTCAAGAAGCATCTACCTGCCTTTCAACGCTCTGGCAAGCGCCTCTATCTTCCTTGACCGGTAACCGTCTGCAATCTCCTCCATCAAGATATAGTCAAGTTCCGAAAGGGCGGTCTCCTCTATCCTTAAATTATCCATAAGATATTCACGCATCTCACTGATCACCGGTGAAAGACCCTTTTCAAAAAAAACCTTGTCGGCCAGGGCTTTTTCGGGAAACCCCATGGCAAAAAAGGTTACGCCATCACCGAAAGGGGCCTCGTAAGACCCCACTCCCCTGGAGTAGGCCCCGGCAGGAATATACTTGTACGTGAAAATCCCCTCCGGGGTATGGAATCTTTTCATCCTTGATGATGGAGAATCTCTCATCGCGACAGAGGTCACCTGTCTTGGAGCCTCCGGGATAAGGTTGTGATAGGCCAGCGCCCACTCCAGGGAGACATAGGACGGCCAATAAACGCGGTTGGCGAGGACCTCCAGGGGAAAAGCGCCCCGGCGGAACCGGGGCGCTATTGCATAAAGACCCCGCTTGATCCGGACAATGTAACCCCCTCGGACAAGGTCCCGCAGTTTGCTGTTGGGGTCCCCGAATCCTCGAAGGACCTGGACCGCTTCCGATGTATCGAAGATCACGGGGAACTGGAGCATGAGCAAGGCGTTGTTTCTCTTCATAGCCGACACCTCAAGACCATATTATGTTATAACAATTGGCACCTATCGCCATTTATTATAACGTTTAATATGTTATTTTCAACCCGCCCTCGCCCTTCTTGTTTTTCCAAGATCAGGCCCGTCTTTGAAGACAAAAGAATGGAGCCGCACCCATGGCGGCCCCGCTCTTGACCCCGCGGCGCAAAGGCTCTCGTTTGCCCTGGCCTTGGGGTTGGTCTTACGTTCACGGTTCCTGTTATTCGTTGACGGTCTTTAGCCCTTACTGACCCCCGCCATCTGCCTCCTCGCTTTTCAGCAACTTTTTCCTGATCCTCCCCACCCGGTAACTGACGGCCTGCTGGGTGACGCCCAGGTGTTCGGCGATCTCCTGCTGGGTGAAGCCCGCTTCCAGGAGCCGCACGACCCGGACATCGCTCTCGGGAAGGAGGCCTTCGGCCGCCCAGCGGGTCCAGGGCAGCGGCTCCTCGTAGTGGGGCGAGTGCTTTTCGGGGTCGAATTCCACCTTCACGCCGGGGCGGTTCCACCTCCAGAGGGCGGCCGCCCTGGCGCGGACCCTGGCCCTGACCCTCCACTTGAGGAACTTGGCCAGGTACTCCCTGTTCCTGCAGCGGGGGAGCAGTTCCAGTATGGCGAGGTAGCCCTCCTGGACGAGGTCCTCGAACTCGGCCCCGTTGCCCCGGTAGGAGCGGGCGATGGATTCCACCAGGGGGCGGAAACTCCGCAGTATGTCCTCATGTTCCTGCCGCCCCATGGAGCGGCACCGCCATTTCCCATTTATGCTGCCTCACGGGCAGGATGACCCTTTCGTCCCGGCCGAATACCCCCAGGTGGACGAAGTTCCTCTTCCCGTAGGGGATGACCTGGTCGAAGGCCATTTTTTCCGCCAATTCGGTGAATTCCCTTTGTACATCGTAGAGCACGACGACGTCGGCGGCCTGCCCCAAAAGGTGCAGGCTGGCCTCGGCGCCGTTGACGCTGCGGTTGTGCCTGCTGCAGCGGAAGCCGCTGGTGACGAGCAGCGGGCTTCCCCAGGCGTCGCGCAGGTTTTCCAGTTTTACCAGCAGTTCGGGGTGCAGTTGGACGCACCCGCAACACCTACATTGAAATTCGGCCAGCCTGAAGTGGGGGGAGACGAAGATGTTGTTTACCTTCAAGCTAGGCGCCTCCCCTGTTGACTATGGCGACCTGCAGGTCCCTGATAGCCTTGGTGAGCTCTTCGAGCCGGCTTTCCATCCTCACCAGCAGATAGGCCGCCACGGCAATGGCGAACCCGCTCTGGATGGCGGAAGCCACGAAGTCTTCCATGGTCTTTTCCCTCCTTGGCTCACCCCCGGGCCAAGGCGGCCCGAGGGCGAGCGATATTTATTGATGCAACTAGTTCTTGAACAGGTCAGTGACGGTCCTGCCTATGATCTGGGCGGCCAGCGCATCGGTCAGCCCCGAGGCGAAGACGTCGGCCTCGATGACGGCCTGCATGGCCGCCTCCACGTCCTCGGCGTCGAGGTCATCCTTGGGATACCGGAGGGTCATCTGCCACTTGTCGCCCCCGGCGGTGCCGAAAACCATCTTCAGGGTCTTTGTCTCCATCGTTTCACCTCCTTTCCACCAGTCGCGATGGATCTACTAGACCACGAGGTTCGTGTCGATCTTGCTGGTTTCCACTATGGGGTATTCCAGGAGATCGCCGAGGGCGGAAACCGCGTCGGAAACGTCATCGGCGGCGGCGTCTTCGGAAAGGTCCTTCAGGGAAAGGCTCCTGAGGATGGGGCGGCCGTCGTCGTTGGTGCCGATCTGGAGCCTGAGGCTCAGGCGGCTTGAAGCGGTGATGTACTCTGCCATGGACTTCACCTCCTTTCAGTGTCGGGCTGTCGCGCCCTGACATATATAAGGGTACTTCGGAAGGTCAATATATACAAATAGTAAACTAGAATCCGGAGCATTGGGGTCAGACCTTGAATTTGATCAATTGTGTGCAGAAAGGCAGGAGGGGGAAAGGCAGGAGCCGTGAATCGTCAATCGGAATTCGGGAAAGCGGGAGCAAAAAATTTGCAGGAAAAGGGACCCGGCCTGTACCTGACATCTTGTTTTGTGCTTTAGTGCGTGTTTTTGCTACAATGCAGTGAAGTGGCGGTTAAGAGGCCTCAAGCAAAGCCACCGCCTGTTGGAGGATCCTTTTGAGAAAACTGACCCCGGGACTGGCTGCGAAACTGGCGATCGATGTTATAGTCGGCGGTCTTATCTGCGGACCCCTGGCTTTCTTGCTGAGGCTCGACTGGGTCCTGGGCCGCTACAATCACGCCGCCATTGTCTACACTGCCCTTTCGGTGGCCGCCCTGGTCGCCCTGGAGTTCGTCTTCCGCCTGCCCTGGAGGGCCTGGCGTACCAGCGGAACTAACGACCTGGTGCACCTTTTCAAGGCCCTGTTCTTCTATGGTCTTCTTCTTAGCTCGATCATGTTCCTTATGCCCCCTGATCTGACGGTCCCCCGAAGCGTTCCGGTGATCCACGACTTGATCGCTTTCCTCGCCCTGGGGGGCGTGCGCCTGGCCTCGCGCCTGCGGTACGAGAAGGTCCCCCCCGCCCGGTCAAGGCAGGTCCGGCCGAAAAGGGTCCTTATCGTAGGCGCCGGCGAGGCGGGGATGATGATCGCCCGGGAGATGATGAGGCACCCCGAGGCCGGTCTCTCCCCGGTAGGCTTGCTGGACGACGACCCCTCGAAGAGGAGGTCCTTCTTCCTGGGGTTGCCCGTGCTGGGGGCCATTGACGACCTGCCCGACGTGGTACCGGAGAGGAAAGTCGAGGAGGTCCTGATAGCGATCCCCTCCGCCGAGGGGGCCCTCGTGCGCAGGATCGTGACACTGGCAATCCAGGCCGATGTCCCCTACAGGATAGTTCCCGGCGTATACGAGGTGCTCTCCGGGGCAGTAAGCATCTCCCATATACAGGAAGTGGGGGTGGAAGACCTCCTGGGAAGAGAGCAGGTCACCCTGGACACGGAGGCCATCACGGGCTTCCTGAAGAACAAGAGGGTCCTCGTCACCGGTGCCGGCGGATCGATAGGGTCGGAGATCGTGAGGCAGGTCTGCGGTTTCGACCCTGCCCGGGTTTTACTGCTGGGGCGGGGGGAGAACAGCCTTTTCGAGGCGGAAAATTCCGTGATGACCGATTTCTCCGATGTCCCTTACGAGACTGTGGTGGCCGATGTCCGCGACAGGGACAAAATGGACAAGGTCCTCGGGAGTTTCAGGCCCCAGGTCATCTTCCACGCCGCGGCCCACAAGCACGTCTCCATGATGGAGAAAAACCCCGACCAGGCGGTGCTGAACAACATAGGCGGGACGATGGTTATGACGGAACTGGCTCTGAAATACGGCGTGGAGCGTTTCGTTAATATATCCACCGACAAGGCGGTGAACCCCGCTTCGGTGATGGGCGCCACCAAGAGGGTAGCCGAGATGGCCGTCCGCGAGGCCGCATCGGGCGCGAAGGAAGGCCGATCCTTCGTGTCGGTGCGGTTCGGCAATGTCCTGGGGAGCAGGGGGAGCGTTATCCCCCTGTTCAAGGAACAGATCCGCCGGGGCGGACCCATCACCATCACCCACCCCGACATGAAGCGCTACTTCATGACCATCCCCGAGGCCGCCCAGCTGGTGCTCCAGGCGGCCGCCTTGGACAGCAACGGGACCGTCTACGTGCTGGATATGGGCAAGCCCATAAGGATAAGGGACCTGGCCGAGGACCTCATCCGCCTTTCGGGCCTCGAGCCCTACGAGGATATCGACATCGTCTACACCGGCCTGCGCCCGGGCGAGAAACTCTTCGAGGAGATTCTCACCGCCGAGGAGGGGACAAGGGCGACGGCCCATTCCAAGATCTTTTCCGCCGGGCAGGATGAGATCGGCGAGGACTTCCACTGCCTGCTGGACCAGGTGCTTAAGGCCGCGGCCTTAAACGACGGCGACGAAATATTCCGCTCCATCAGGCAGCTGGTCCCGTCCTTCAGAAGCGAAGGGACAATGAGCGAAGGCACACCGGCCTTGGATAAAGGTGAACCCCGGTGAGAAGAGGGACCTACCTTTTCCTTAAAAGAGTCATGGACGTCTCCGGTGCCCTTTTCGGGCTCATCTTCCTGAGCCCCCTGTTCCTGGCGACGGCCCTGCTGGTCAGGTACCGGCTTGGGGTCCCGGTCCTCTTCAAGCAGGAACGGGCCGGCAAAGAAGGCAGGTCCTTCACCATCAACAAGTTCCGTACCATGACCGACGACCGCGACGAAAAAGGGAACCTGCTTCCCGACGAAAAGCGCCTGACAAGGTTCGGGGCTTTCCTGAGGAGCACCAGCATCGACGAACTGCCGGAACTCTGGAACGTCCTCAAGGGTGATATGAGCCTTGTCGGCCCGAGGCCGCTTCACACCCGCTACATCCCGAGGTACTCCAAGAAACAGGCCCGGCGCCTCGAGGTCCGGCCGGGCATAACGGGCTGGGCCCAGGTCAACGGGCGAAACGCCCTTTCCTGGGAAGACAGGTTTAGAATGGACACCTGGTATATCGATAACGCCAACTTCTTCCTGGACATCAAGATCATTTGCCTCACAGTGCTGAAGGTCCTAAAGCGGGAAGGAATAACGCGGGAAGGGCAAGTCACAATAAAGGAATTCGATGGGAGCGAAGAAGATAATGAAGGTTTTGTTGACCAGTTCGGGCAGACGAACAAGCCTTCTTAAGGCATTCAAAGAAGCCCTTTCCCCCTACGGTGGATCCGTTTTTGCAGGGGACATCGATGGCTTGGCGCCAACTCTTTTCCTTGCTGATAAGGCATTGATTCTTCTTCCAATAAATAATGAAGGTTACTTAGATTCACTTCTTGACATAATTGTAAAAGAAGAGATCCGTTTGCTAGTCCCAACAATAGATACCGAACTGGAGGTTCTTTCAAAAAACAAGGATAAATTCTTGGAAAAAGGGTGCACTCCTTTGATCAGCAGCCCGAAGACAATTGATATCACTTTTGATAAATGGACCACAGCTACTTTTTTTACTAAACGCGGAATAAAAGTGCCTGCATCTTGGTTGCCAGAAAAAATAAATTTTCGCGATTTACCAGAAAAACTGTTTATCAAACCCCGCAGAGGAAGTGCCAGCCAACATACTTACAAAGTAAATAAAAGGGACCTAGAAAAATTTCTTGATTGGGTACCCGATCCTATCATCCAGGAGGAGTTGACCGGTCCTGAAATTACTGTCGATGCTTTGTTAGATTTTTCGGGAAATCTTATCCATTACGTCCCTCGTAAAAGGATTCGTACCCTCGCCGGTGAATCTATCCAAGGGCAAACGATAGATGACACTGAAATTAGGACTTGGCTTTGTACCGTCTTTGGAGCGTTAGGACATTCTGGTGCTGTGGGTCCCATAACTATACAATTCTTCCATACCGAACGCGGACCCACACTAACAGAAGTTAATCCTCGCTTTGGAGGAGGGTTTCCCCTGGCAAATGCTGCAGGTGGACATTACCCCAGGTGGATCATCCAGATGCTTTATGGTGAGAAAACGGATATTAAGATAGGACAATACAAAAAGGGATTGTTCATGACCAGATACTATGAAGAAATTTTCATTGAGGAAGGAAATTTTAAATGGTAGTGGTGGTCTTCGACCTGGATGATACCCTTTACTTTGAGAAGGGCTACGTTGCCAGTGGTTTTAAGTATGTTTCGGAATATATTGGTGAGAAAGCAGGCATTCCGTGCGATGGACTTTTCAAAGAAATGTCTGAAGCTTTTGAAAATGGGGTAAGGTCCAATACTTTCGACCTTCTGCTTTCAAAGCATCGTGAGATTGAGCATTTATTCAGAGTAGAGGAATTAGTAAATCTTTATAGATCCCATAAGCCTTCAATTAACCTGATCCCTGAAGCCGACGATACAATCCGCTTTCTAAAATCAAAGGGTTTTACTTTGGGTATTATTTCCGATGGATTATTGGAAACACAGACCAGGAAAATTCAATCCCTCAAATTAAGCACGAGGTTCAACACCATTATTCTCACTGATACTTGGGGAAGTGACTATTGGAAACCACATACCAGGGCTTTTAAAGAGATGGAAATGCTCCACCTGGGAAAAAGATGCTGTTTCGTTTATGTTGCCGACAATCCCGCAAAAGACTTCAAGCCGGCAAAAGAATGCGGCTGGGATACCATCCGCTTGCGTTTTCCGGGGCAACTCCATTTTTTATTAGAACCGGCAAATCTTGAACATCAACCTGGAATTGAATGCCGTTCTTTTCAGTGTTTGACTGAAGTACTTTTGCGCCACTTTGAAAGGAAAACTCCATGAACACCCGTATCTACCTCTCACCGCCTCACATGACGGGGCGGGAGATGGACTACGTCAGTGACGCTTTCGAATCCAACTGGATCGCTCCGCTAGGGCCCCACGTGGACGCCTTCGAGCGGGAAACGGCCGCCTACGTGGGGGTCGAGAGTGCCCTGGCCCTATCATCGGGCACGGCGGCCATCCACCTGGGGCTCAAACTGCTCGGAGTGGGATCAGGCGACGTTGTCTTCTGCTCCTCCCTGACCTTTTCGGCCAGCGTCAACCCCGTAATGTACCTGGGTGCGACGCCCGTCTTCATAGACTCGGCCCGAAAGACGTGGAATATGTGCCCCGAAGCGCTGAAACAAGCCTTCGAGGCGGCCGAGAGGAGGGGCACCCTCCCGAAAGCCGTCATCGCCGTGGACCTCTACGGCCAGAGCGCCGACTACGACCCCATCCTCGAGATCTGCGGCCGTTACGGGGTACCGGTCCTGTCCGACGCCGCCGAGGCCCTGGGTGCGACATACAAGGGCAAAAGGTGCGGCTCCCTGGGCAAACTGGCCGCCCTCTCCTTCAACGGCAACAAGATCATCACCACCTCCGGGGGCGGCATGCTCCTCTCCGACGACAAGGATATGATCGCCAGGGCCCGTTTCTGGGCCACCCAGGCCCGCGACCCCGCCCCCTGGTACCAGCACAGCGAGGTGGGCTATAACTACCGCCTCAGCAACATCCTGGCGGCCGTGGGAAGGCCCCAGCTCGAAGAGATCGAATACCGGGTCCAGAGAAGACGTGACATCTTTGACCGCTATAAACGGGAACTGGGCGGTATCCCCGGCGTCGGCTTCATACCCGAGGCGATCTACGGCCGGGCCAACCGCTGGCTAACCGTAATGACCCTGGATCCTGAGGTCACAAGCCTTAAGCCCCTGAACCTTATGAACGCACTGGAGGAGCACAACATCGAGTCCCGCCCGGTTTGGAAACCCATGCACCTCCAGCCGGTCTTTGAGAAGTATCCCTTCTTCTCCGCCCAAGAGGACAAACCCTTCGCTGATACGGCCTTTGAGACAGGGCTATGCTTGCCGTCGGGGACGAACCTTGGAGAAGGGGACCAACGCCGAATAATTGAATTATTGTCTAAGTTCTTGGAGCACCCGGGGCCATGAAGATCCTTTACCTGCACCAGTATTTCAACACTCCTTCAATGGCCGGCGGGACCCGCTCCTATGAAATGGCCCGTCGTTTCGTCCAAGGGGGACACGAAGTTCATATGATAACCAGCGAAAGGACAGGGGCCCAAAAGGAGACCTGGCGTGAAACCGTGGAAGAAGGCATCCGCGTCCACTGGACACCCGTCCCCTACAGCAACGTTCTGTCATACCGGGACCGGATGAAAGCTTTTTCCGCTTATGCCTATAGAGCGGGGCGAAAGGCCGTCGAGATCGGGGGGGATGTCGTTTTCGCGACGAGCACTCCCCTTACGATCGCTCTACCCGCGGTATATGCTAAGAAAAAACTGAAGGTGCCTATGGTTTTCGAGGTCCGCGACCTTTGGCCGGAACTGCCGATCGCGATCGGCGCATTGAAAAACCCTTTTCTCATTTCGGCCGCCAGGCAACTGGAAAAATATGCCTATAAAAACGCAGATCGCATCGTGGCCCTCTCTCCAGGAATGAAAGAGGGCATCACAAGGACCGGGTACCCGGAAAATAAGGTCGCTGTCATCCCAAACTCCTGCGATCTTGACCTTTTCAAGGTTCCTCCCGAAGAAGGTGAACAGCTCCGACGCCGGTACGGTTGGCTCGGTGGTAGGCCTCTGGTCATCTACCTGGGGACCTTCGGCAAGGTCAATGGCATAAGTTACCTTGCGCGGGTTGCCGCCAAAGCGAGAGAGTTGGCACCTGAGGTCAGGTTTGTTGCGATAGGCGAAGGGAAAGAGTGGGAAGCGGTTGAACTCCTGGCGATGGAACTCGGGATCCTGAACGAAAACTTTTTTCTTTTCAAGGAGATCCCCAAAAAAGAAACCCCACCCTGGTTCTCTGCAGCGACGATCACCACTTCTCTTTTCATTGACCTTCCCGAAATGTGGTCGAATTCAGCCAATAAATTCTTTGACTCCCTGGCCGCAGGCAAACCTGTTGCTATCAACTACAGGGGATGGCAGGCAGATATCATCCAGGAAACGGGAGCGGGTATAGTACTGGATCCGGGAAATGCAGACGAGGCCTCGGCGGTCCTTATTGAGCGGATCTACGATGTGAATTGGTTGAAGAGGGCCTCCAGTGCGGCTAATAAACTGGCCGTGGAGAGGTTCGAACGAACAACGCTTGCAAGAGCTTTAGAGAGAGTGCTGCTTGAAGCCTGCACCGGTTGAACCCTTATGCACTCGGGAATAAGGGTTCATTAGGGTCTTGGTCACCTTGATGTCGGGTTTCATAAGTGAGCATGCCGCCGTGGAGGACCGCTCCTCCCCCGGGGGGTGGAAGGAGGCAACGACGGATAATTGTGCCGGTATTCACCTGGCAGCAAAGACTGATCTTCAGGATACCGAGGTTTTGGCGGTGACGGGCCTGCCTGAATACAGGCGCATCAACATGGACAGAACGAAGTGCTCTTCGAGGCATAGTGGAGGGCAGGGATGATGTGATTCCTTTTCGGAAGCTGCATATACACCGTGGGCGAGGGAACAGACCCGGGCGAGGCATTATCTGAGGATCTGCCTTCCTACCCCGTTGACGTGTTCGAGGTCCGATTCAATTACTCAAGGAATAGATGAATTATCTTCAATTCTCAATAAAATGATCCAAATATCCGCGGAAGAGAGGCTGGAAATGGGATACAGGGGCCGAGCCTACGCTGAAGAACATTACGACTGGGCAAAGTTGGCGGAGAAAATGTCAATCATTCTGGATAAGCATAGGTCAGATCATGAAGAAGCCTAATTTATTACTGCTTTCAGGCGTTTACCCTTTTAGAGGCGGGGAGCCCTTTTTAGATTTGGAAGTACAAATTATTTCGAAATATTTTAATGTATTTATTTTGCCCTGTGGGGCTAATAATCAACAGCGAGTGTATGGCCTCCCGGAAAATGTCAGCGTGCTTGAACTTGAATCACAATACATAACAAACCAAAAAAGAAGTGTGATTTCTTTAATTAGATATTGCCTTGGCTCTTTTCCGTACCTTTTTCAAGAAGGCAGGAATGACTTGATCCATTTGCTTCATCCCCTTGGTTTTGCAAGGGCCTTTTGGAGGGCCGTCAGGGCACAGATCATTGCCCCAATTATTTCTGAAATATCCTGGGCGAAAGACATTAAGGTTATTTACAGTTACTGGATGAGCTACGAGGCTTTGGCAGCAGTTATTGCGCAGGGGAAAGCAGGTTTGGACCTGCTCACTATTACCAGGGCTCATAGACACGACCTTTACGATTATGCCAATACGCCCCGTTACTGTCCTTTTCAAAAGCACATAATGGAAAATATTGATGCAGTGGTGACTGTTTCTCAAAACGGTGAGGAATATTTAGTGAACAAGTACCCGGGTAATAAAAATAAAGTCCACACTTTTCGACTTGGGGTCCTCCGTGGTGGGAAAGCGAGCTTTTCAACCGATGGAATTTTTAGGATAGCCTCATGTTCTTCCCTAAAACCAGTAAAGAGGGTTCATCTAATCCCAGAAGTCCTACGTCAAGTAGATTTTCCAATTTTTTGGACCCATATTGGCGACGGCCCTGAGATGAGCAGGGTCCTACGTTCTGTTAACAAAACGAAAAAAGAACGCCCACTTTTTTTAGTCAATCTCATGGGATATTTGGACAATAAAAAGGTACTGGAGTTCTATGAGACAAACCCGGTGGATCTGTTTATTAATGTCAGCTCCAGCGAAGGAATACCCGTCAGTATTATGGAAGCTTTGAGCAGAGGGATCCCAGTGCTAGCCACAGATGTAGGCGGTAACTCTGAAATCATTGACCAAGCGGAAGGTTCTGGTTGGTTGATCCCAGCCCAGTTTTCCTTGACAGACTTGTCCCGGTTAATCGAACGTATCGAGGAAGAACACCTCCACTTGCCTGCCAAGGATAAAGCTTACCTAGTATGGGAAAGAAACTATAACGGTCTTCATAACTACCGAATCTTTTCAGAATGGATCCTGGCAAATTTAAAAAAGAACAATATCGATGAAATTTATCCCAGAAACAGAAACCCTTACAATCCGGGATGTTGTCGAACTATTTGAAATCGGCGATTGAGTGTAACAGAGAAATGTCGAGAGAAGCCAATAAGTTGGTAAGAACCTTTGCTTCACCGTTGCCCTGACCTTCGGAAGGGCTGGAAGGAAATTTGTCAACGCAGTCATTGCTGGGAAGAATCGGTGATACGGTGTCAAGATCGTGATGGGGACTTCCCCTTTCTATTCATGGCAGTCCGTTATATTAATGGGTGAATCCTTAATTTCGGAGGATTTTTATGAAAGTTACTCATGTAATAGGTTCCTGTTCCCCTGGAGGGGCTGAATTATTTACAAAAAGCCTTCTCAAAGAATTGAAAAGAGCCGGTTTGGATGTGGACCTTTGGGTAATGACAAGAGTTCGACATATAGATCCCCAGAACAAAAGAAGGATTGATTTTGAGAACCAGTTCGTAGAAGAACTATCTGATTACAAGATAAACACCTTTTTTATCGGGAAACGCCCTAAAAAAGACTGGAGAAGAACGCGGACTAGTTTGCGGGATGCCTATGAAAGAGAACCTAGCGGAGTCATCCACTCCCACCTTGAATCAGTTTCTTTTCATGTATGCCTGGCTTTCTGGAACAAACCGGTGCCGCTGGTGCAGACTGTCCATAGCACTAAGATCAGTCATCCCTTTGTCGGAAGGTTTTTCATGAAAAGATGTTTCTCTAGATACGTAGCCATATCAAAGAAAGTTTCCGATATCATTCAAAAAACCCTTAGAGTCGAAGAGGAGAAGGTCAGGGTTATCCTTAATGGTGTCGATCTAAGTTTGTTCCGAAACGATCATACGAAAATAATAGCGGAACAGGTCACGAAATTTATTGCAATTGGTAGTTTGACTGAAGCCAAAGACTATCCCAATCTTTTGGATGCCTTTTCTATACTAAAAGGGATGTTGGATTCGAGGAATATGGCAGTCCCTGAACTCAAAATCGTCGGCGATGGGGAGTTAAAACCTCAGATTGAAAAGAAGATCCATGATCTTGGCCTTAATTACCACATTCAATTATTGGGATTGCGAAAGGATATCCCCCAACTGCTCGCTGACTCCGATATCTACGTTATGGCTTCGGAATGGGAGGGGCTTTCTATATCCCTGATAGAGGCGCTTGCGGCAGGAATGCCGATAGTTGTGACCGACGCCGGCAGCAACGATGAGATCATACGAAATGAAGAAAGCGGAATTATGGTTCCCTGCAAGAACCCCCGGGCCCTTGCGGAGGCAATCTTCAGAGTAATGAACGAAAAGAAAACCAGGGAAGCCTTTTCGATGAATGCCAGGATCAGGGCAGAATCATTTTCTATCCAGAGATGTGCCGAAAAACATATCGAGACGTACAAGGAGTTGCTGGGAAAAAACCGACTTTGATAGCCACTCGTCCCCAACACCCACATGAAGGCTCAAATTATCATCCAGATTTCCGCACTTGGAAATGTGTACATTTGAGGAAGTAGGCGTAGAAATACTGCGGGATTTAGATATCAATTGACAAAAATATTGTCCAGGCATCGTTTGAGAGTATCCTCTTCGTGATAGGCCAGAAATAATATACTTCCTTCAGGACCCAAAACCGATCCCTCCTCGTTCCTGAAAGCCTTAAGGATACCCGGGAGAATTTGCTTCATGCTCTTCATGTTTTTTGGGAAAGTTTACGCTTTAAATCACGGATAGACCTGATCAAAGCGCTCTCCCAAACGGAGTAGAAAACGTTGAAAAGCCCTGCTTTAAGCAACAGGATATCGAAGAAAACCCTCGCTCTTTTTGCTCTCCAAATTTCTGAAATTGGGATGCCGTACAGTATCGAATGAATACTTGCCCTTAGATCAATGCCCTCTTGGGATTTTTCAATCCACCTAAGTACCCTCAGGATATCTATCAAACCGATGGCATAGTAATAAGGAGCCGAGTCATTCCACGCAGAAAAACAGGGAGATCGATAAAATTCAAAAAGAAAGGAACGGACCTTTAAAAGGTCAACCAAGGAATTAACTGTTGGTCTGTTTGTCACTGAACTGGGGTTGGACACGTAGAAATACAAGGTCTCTTCAAGATAGGCTACTTTTTGCGCCTTCGCGATAGTGGGTGCGAGCAGTAGCTGATCCTCCCCAAACTGGATACCAATGGTTCTTTGAAAATCTTCCAAAGAGAAAAGGTCTCTGGCAATCAACTTGTTCCAAAGCGAGCCATTAATGGTACCTTTCATGATTTTCTCTGTTGCCTGAATTCCCGTTTCACTCCCGCGCTCGAATTGTCGATTAAGTCTTGCCCCCCCGTTAACACTATCAAACCCGCAAATGACAACATCTGCCTTGTTTTCTATAGCCCTCCGGTACATTTTGGATATCATATCCGGCGCGATATAGTCATCGGCATCCACAAACATTAGGAAATCACCATGGCTGGACATAAAACCATTAAATCGGGCTCTTGCCGAACCGCAGTTTTCCTGATCAATTTGGGAAAAGTTTTGTTTTCTTTCAAATTCGCGGGCGATGCTTGAAGTCGCATCGGTGGACCCATCATTTACCAAAATAACCTCATAGCCATCAAAGTCCTGGGCAAAAACGCTGGCCAGGCATCGTTTGAGTGTTTTTTCTGCGTTATAGGCAGGAATGATGATGCTTATCTTCGGATTCATGGCAAGCATTTTCCGTTGATATATTTTTCAGTCTATTATATTTTCATCCGTGCAACCGTATCTATTACTTCACCCGCGAGATGGCGGAGGCTATTTTTTCGATCTGCTCAAAGGCCAAATCCCTGCAACGGGCGCTCCCTTTTTCGACTCGTTCGGTGATCTCATCGTACTTTGATTCTACCAGGCCAATTCTTTCCCCAACCTCCCGCGATATTTTTAAACCCTCCCATTTTTTGGAGCCTTGGGCACCAACAACAAGCTCCGGAAGGTCCATGCCTTTTGCAAGGACTCCGTCGTACTTTTCGCTGTAGGAAAGGGATATCGCCGGTTTTCCCATCTGGAAAGTCGAAATAGCGGCGTGCATTCTGCCGGTTACTGTCCATCTACCGTTGCCAAGTATAAGTCTGGCCTCGTAGGGCAGAAGCTCGTCCTTTATCACCACCAGCCTTCTCAGAACGTTTTCAAGATTTCGGGCCTTAAGGGCGACAATTACGTCCTTCATAACGGGACGATCCTCTCCATGCTCAGGCCGCAGGACGTGAGCGAGAAAAACGATCTTTCCTTCTTCTTCATTGCCGGCGGCTATATTCAATATCTCCGAAAAATTATTAATAAAGTCCTCTCTGTGCGAAGTGTAGTGGGCAGTAAGGCCAGAGCCCACCACCGTGACGTATCCTCCCGGCACGAGACCGTATTTTGACATAATTCGCCTGCGCTCGTTTTCGTCATTTTGAAAGGGAAGATCCAAAAAGGCGAGATCCCGTGAGGAGGCAACATTCTTCAGGCCAAGCTCATTAACACAGTAATCCCAGGCAGGGTCGTCCCTGGTGAATATTTTCGTTCTGTTTAGGCAAAACGACGCCCATTTTTTTCTGTAGGAAGTGAAAGGACCAATTGTCTGTCCAGGGAGGAAAAGAGGAATTCTGCGGGAGATATATCGAAGCCTGCCCAGTTCGAAAGCTGTAGATCGCTTTCCGTAATACTCCGATAGATCATCTCCCCCCAGAAGTATTTCCACATCGGAATTTTTTATCAAGTGATCCTGCTTCTTTTTCCATCCTCGCAACATAGCAGGGGCATAAAAATATTTCCTCCATCTGGGCATGGTCTCCCACTTCGGGGGGCGGGTGAAACCCCCCTTAAAGGGCGGAAGTACATGGATATTGGAGAGGCCCGTGGAAGCCCTCAGCCTGTCCAGGTCCTCCGGGGTATTCGCATCGGTATAGAACTCGACCTTTCCCTCCAGTAGACCCTCCAAGCGGTGGATCAGAACAATGGCCATCATTGCGCTACCGTAGTTGAAAGTATTGGGTATATGCGAGATATGAATCCTTTTTGTCTGCCTCATAGCTCCTCCTGGGTGCCATAACGGCTTTAGCCTTTCGAGGCCCGAATCATTCTGAACAGTTTGCCTGCCGTCCTTCTGGGTAGCTTCATAAGCCGGATTGCCCGGTCCATTAGTTGGAGTTTCTTAAGCTCCGGAGCGATCCGAGATTTTAATTCTCTTGCGGTTTCTTTATTTACGTCCCATGTTCCCGTCGCCTTGCCAATTGAGTCCAACACATCGGTACGGAGGCGGGCAAAAAGGCCAATGGCCGAAGGATCCGGGGCAACCCTTTTTTCGAGAGGCTTACCTGCGATTGTTTTGGGCCGCTTCGACAGACGGTACGAAAGCACCCTGCGCTTGTTGACCACCACGCCCTGCTGGCTACGGATAACCTCGCCGACATCGATAGGATGGACATCAAGGCGGCCTCCTCCGTTTCCTTGCAAGAGCTCCAAAAGATCGGGGCTGCGTATAATAACCAGGCTCGTGCCCCTGCTATCGTTCACGTACTCGGGCAACCACGCGTCCATGAAGACGGCGTCTGCCGTCTCGGCAAAAACATCGTCGCAATAACCGCATGACTCAAGGCTGAACCAGCGTTCTCCCCAGATCTTGGAGACTCCCTCGGTCCAAGAGATCGTCCCCTCTTTTCCTGAGGTGCCCCTGCAATAAAAATGAAAGTCGCTCGCCGGGGCATCATTTCTTTTCCCCCTGAAGAAGACATTTGACAGAGGTTCGCCAACACCTGCAAGGGAGGCCACATATTCAGCGTACTTCCTGCTTTTCATCTGGCCGCAGGTAACGCCGATGATGAAAGGCACCTTTTGTTCGAGCGATCTATCTGTACGGCAGGCAAGTCGGAGTGCCTTGACCAGACAAGGAAGGCCAGTTACAGCAAACTTTTTATTCGTCGTTTTAATGTACCGAAACATCTCGGAGAACTCCACGGGGTAATAAGCTGAGCCCCTTGTCCGTTTCAGATCATAGGGATTATCGAAACGGCCGAAGTGGAAAAGCCGTTCGGGGTTCTCTTCTGACTCTACGCATATTACTTCGTCCACCATGCTCCTGCGCAGAAGCTCCGCGAGAGTCCAGCTAGCCAGTCCGCCGGACGCGCTTTGCACCCTTTCAGCGTCATCGGCGACAGCGCCTGCGAAGCACGCCAGCCACCAGCCTGCCTCCGAAGTACGGGCCATCTTTTCTTTGTCAGCGAAAAGCTCATTGGCCAGGACATCTTCATCGGGATTTTCGGGATAAAATGGACAGACCGCAAGGCAACGGGAGCAACCGTCAACACACCGCCCCTGATCGACGGGATTGTACTCTCCTCGTCTATTCCACACCATCACTAGGTTGTTTGCGGGGCACACTCCAGCGCAAACCCCGCAACCGATGCAGAGGCCATTGTTAACCACTTCTGAAACCACATTACGGTTTGGTATAAAGATTCTTCCTAGCCATTCCAATAAGAAGCTTCCTTTCAGTTTTTGATAGCACCGCAAACCATATTACTGGCGCATAGACTAACCCTATAAAGCATCCAGTGAGAACCAAACGGATCCAGCTTTCAATTTGCCATATCTCTGATAAAGACCAGGAAGCGATCAGTACCGACAGGGTTGCCAATATGCCAAAAGCCATTTCCAAAATGAAGGTTTTCGCTTTAATTCCCAGGATTTTAGAAGCATACCATGGAGTGAACAAAGCGTTCTTGAAGGTGAGAACAATGGCTCCGGCAATGGCGACTCCGTAAAAACCAGTGTTGAACACCAAAGGAATGGCGACTGCAAGCACGAGATTTAACAGTCCCATTAACAAAGTTATAACTCCCGGTACTTTCACCTTGTTGCAGCAGACATTTATCGAAAAGAGAGGTAATACGGCAAGATTGACCGTCAGATGAATAAGCATAAGGACCATAAGAGGAGCCAGTTTACTGAATTCAGGACCTATCCATACATTCAGCAGTTCCTTTGACAGCCCGCAGGCAAGTCCTATGGGCACGGCCAGCCCCAATCCCATAATTTTGACTGACATCTTGGACATTTTGATTAGATCATCGATGTTGCCTTTGGCATAGCTAATCATATACATGGGAGCCAACAAGCCAGAAAGAATACCCGCCATGCTCCTAAGCAAAGTGTTCCACTGCAGAACGGAGGCATATTCTCCACCCGCACCGGGGCCAAAGAGACGGTTGACCACAATAAGGTCAATATTAAGAAAAAGGAGAGAGCCAACATGGTTTACTACTAGCCATCCTCCCATCGATAAAAGATCCTTTAAACGGGTACTGTCGAAGAAGGATCGGTCAATCGTAAGCTGAGGTGTCAGCTTGCGCCAAAAATAATAGTCCGCCGCTAGGTGGGCACAGGCTGAAAAGAGCGTTGCAATTGCAACGCTCTCCAAAGACGGGCTTACAAGAAAAAACAATACAATTATTGCGGATAAACGCACCAATGAGCGGAGGATCTGGACGTAATTATTTAGGTCCAATCTGTTGTAGGCAAAGGCGGAGGCACCAAAACTGCTCGAAAGTGTTGAAAGCAGGAAAGCCCCCATCACTCCAGCAAAGAGCCACTTGGAAGAAACTACCTCCTCTGAGGGTACATTGAAAAGCACCGGCACAAAGTTGGTGAACGCCATAAGTAAGGGGATGCATACGAGTATGAGCGCAATCAGGCTCCAGAAACAGGTGTTGAATGTTCGATTGGCCTTATCAAGATTGTTCTGGTGGAGGTCTATAGTTAAAAACCTTGATATTCCACCGCTCACAGCCAAAGTTATTAGTGCGACATAATGGGTCAATGACATTGCGAGGGGAATCAGGCCATAAGCGGCAACACCAAGGTTGTGAATTAGGAGGGGAACAAGCCATAATCCAACTCCAACATTAACCAGGAACAAGGCTATGTTAGAAACAAGATTTTTTGGAAATTGCTTAATGAATCTTTCCCGATCCCCTTTATACGTGTCAATTTCCGAAAGGGGATCCAAGCAATCCGTTGGATCCGTATTGGGACAATGGACAGGCTCCCTCATTTACAACTTTCCCCTTAATAATCCCCTTCGGGACGGTAAAATTATAGTACGATATATTAATCCTACCTCGACAGGGCACCGGGCTTTACCTGACCGCCCGAAAGGGCCGACTGGTACGCCGCCTCGATGATCTTCACCGTTTTGCGGCCTTCGCGGCCGCTGACTATCTCTTCCGCCCCGTTGTCGAGGACGTCCAGGCAGTGGCGGTAGAAGCCCAGGTGGCCGAAGCCATAGACTCTGCCCATCTCATGCCACGGTGGACGCGTTTTTTGTCTTACGTCTCGTATCCTTGGAGGCGGGATCCTCCAGCGTTCTCTACCAGTAGGCAAAGCTGACGATAACTGTGAGGACAGCGACTCCACCGTAAAGGATATTCCGGACCGATCCCCGCTTACCCTTTTACGTTGACCGTACACGCCGCTTGGGGTTCTCCCACACCAGGATGGCTTTTTCCTTTTCGAACTTCTCCTCCAGTTTCTGGTACTCCTCGCGGGCGAGGACCAGGGTGCGGAGCTTGCGGTCGATAAGTTTTTCGGCCTTTTTGGCCAGCTCGGCCAGGTAGGCTTCGTCCACTTCGCCGACCAGGACGAGGTCGATGAGGCCCGAGTCGATGCCCTTCGCGTAGTCGCCGGTGACGAAGGCCAGTTCCACGTTGCCCAGGCGGGCGACGACCTGTTCGACAAGCCGGTCGAGGCCTACAGTCTTGGCGACGATGCGCCGAATCTCGGGGAAAAGGGGGTGCTCTCGGTTGGCGTTATAGAGAATGGTGCGGCCCTCGGACCTGGATTCGAGGATGCCGGCCTTCTGGAGGCGATTCAGTTCCACCCTGACCCCGTTGGTGGATTCGCCGAATTCGTCGGCCAGTTCCCGCAGGTAGGAGGTGGTTTCGGGGTTGATGAAGAACTTGAGGAGCAGTTTGATGCGCGTTTTCGAGGTGATGAAGCTTTCGAGCATAAGAAACCCCCAGGGGCATGAGATGTTAGACGGAACGACGTAAATCGTGAATCG
>Ga0209718_1001541_pt1 | contig 25588 bp, 24 predicted proteins | sample AD_JPNAS1_MetaG_FD_184420 | JGI IMG/M metagenome (GOLD analysis project Ga0209718, IMG submission 184420) | Active sludge microbial communities of municipal wastewater-treating anaerobic digesters from Japan - AD_JPNAS1_MetaG (SPAdes) (version 2) | ecosystem: Engineered > Bioreactor > Anaerobic... | reverse complement strand
CTAAATATCTTCATATATAATTTTTCTTTACAGCATCTTCTATCTTTTTCATTGTCATTTTGGTAACTTATATTGTAAAATTTTTATCAATTTTACTTTTTTGTTACCGAATTACTAAACCTATACACCTGCCCATACCGATGATAATGCAAAAAATAATCATCAAATAAGTACCGAAAATAAAAGAAAGAGTTTTGTTTTCATGGTTATAAGAAAAAGATAAAAAATACCCTATCTCTAAATAGAGATAAAAAGACATTCAATTATTATTCTTTTTTTCCTCAAGGTCAAGAGAAATTTTTCTGAACCCAAATGCCTCAAAAGCATAGTAAAATCGTATTTAAAACAAGGGTTTCTCATTTCTTCGGCATAATTTATATACTAAACTAAGCGAAAGATCTAAAAAATTTGTTTTCTTGTGATAAAAAATGAGTAGTGATAAATTTTTATTTCTCAGTAAAATTTAGTTTTTAGTTTATCTTGTTGTATAGTATACAAACAAAACGACCACTAAAAAATTGTTTGATATTTCAAACCCATATCAACAAGCTTATGTGAATTTAGAGCTACCAAATCCAAAAAATGAGAATTGTATATTGGTATGTTCCCATATATTTCCTAATTTTTGGATATATTACAAGCAACATGAGCTGCAGCTAATCTCGCAATAGGAACTCTATACGGAGAACAAGAAACATAAGTAAGTCCAACTCTATGACAGAATTCAATAGAAGCAGGATCTCATCCATGTTCACCACAAATTCCTAACTTGATATTTGGTCTAGTAGATTTTCATTTTTCTACTGCTATTTCTACTAATTGTCCTACTCATTCCTGATCTAAGGTTTGGAAAGGATCTTTATCAAAAATACCTTGATTTACATATTCTTTGATGAATTTACCTGCATCATCTCTAGAAAATCCTAATCCCATCTGAGTAAGATCATTTGTTCCAAAAGAAAAGAATTCAGCAGATTCAGCAACTTTATCAGCAGTCAAAGCTCATCTAGGAACTTCTATCATTGTTCCAACTGTATAATTTACTTCAACTCCATATTTTTCCATAGTACTTTTTGCAACTCTGTGTACAATTTCTAGATTGAAATCTAACTCTTGTTTGAATCATACTAATGGAATCATAATTTCAGGCATTACTTGCTTTCCTGCTTTAGCTAATTCACAAGCCGCTGAAATCACGGCCTCAGTCTGCATTTCTGCTATCTCAGGGAAAGTAATAACCAATCTACATCATCTATGTCACAACATAGGATTAATTTCATGAAGTGAAGCTATTCTATCTTTTAGTACAGAAAGTTCTACATTCATTTCTTTAGCTAATTCTACAATGTCATGTTCTTCTGTTGGTAAGAACTCATGTAATGGAGGATCCAAAAATCTAATCGTAACAGGAAGTCATTCCATAGCATTGAATAAGCCAACAAAGTCTTCTTTTTGATATGGAAGAAGTTTAGCAAGAGCCTTTTTTCTATCATCCAAATTGTCAGATAAAATCATCTCTCTAACAGCTTTAATTCTATCATCAGCAAAGAACATATGTTCTGTCCTACAAAGTCATATACCTTCTGCTCCAAATTTTTTAGCTATCAAAGCATCTGCTGGAGTATCAGCATTTGTTCTAATTCCAAGTCTTCTATATTTATCTGCCCATTGCATTAATGTAGCAAAATCTCAACTTAGTTCTGGATCTACTGTTTTTAGTTCTCATGCAAAAACTTCTCCAGTTGAACCATCTAATGTCAAAACATCTCATTCTCTAAATGTTTTTGAACCTATTGTGAGTGTTTTAGATTTTTCATCTATTACAATCTCACTAGCTCCAGCAACACAACATTTTCACATTCATCTAGCTACTACTGCAGCATGTGAAGTCATACCTCATCTAGCAGTCAAAACTCATTGAGAAGCATGCATTCATTGAATATCTTCTGGAGATGTCTCATTTCTAACTAAAATTAATTTTTTACCTTCTTGAGCCCATTCATGAGCATCTTCTGCTGTAAACACAATTTGTCATACACCAGCTCCAGGAGAAGCAGGAAGACCTTTTGTCAATAGTTCTGCTGAATGCTTTGCAGAAGCTTCTATTTGTTTGTGAAGTAAAGCATCAAGCTGTTCTGGATTGATTCTAAGAATAGCTGTTTTTTCATCTATCAATCATTCATCAACCATATCTACAGCCATTTTTACTGCAGCAGTAGCTGTCCTCTTTCCACTTCTTGTTTGAAGAATATAAAGTTTTCATTCTTGGATAGTAAATTCCAAATCTTGCATATCTTTGTAGTGTTTTTCAAGCAAATGATAAATATCTACAAGCTCTTTATAACATTCTGGCATAACTTTTTCTAGTTCCTCAATATGTTCAGGAGTTCTAATTCATGCTACCACATCTTCTCCCTGAGCATTCATCAAAAATTCTCCATAAAATTTATTTTCTCCAGTAGAAGGATTTCTTGTAAAACATACTCCTGTTCATGAAGTTTCACCCATATTCCCAAAAACCATTGATTGAACATTCACAGCAGTTCATATAAGTCATTTAATATTGTTTAATTTCCTATAAACAATAGCTCTATCGTTGTTCCAAGAATCAAATACAGCATTTATAGCCATTTTTAACTGTTCTCTACCATCATTTGGAAACATTTTTCAAGTATCTCTTTGTATCATATCTTTGTACAAAGAAACTACCTTTTGTAAATCTTCAACGGTTAAATCTGTGTCATCTTTTATTCATTTTTCTGTCTTAACCTTGTGTAGTTGTTCTTCAAAATGATGGTGTTCTACTCACATTACAACATCTCCAAACATCTGAATAAATCTTCTATAACTATCCCAAGCGAATCTTTCATTTCAAGTCCTGTTGGCTAATCAAATCACAGATTCATCATTTAGTCATAGATTTAATACTGTGTCCATCATACCAGGCATAGAAACAGCTGCCCCAGATCTAACAGAAACCAACAATGGGTCTTGTGAATCTCATAATTTTTTACCCATAGTTTTTTCAAGTTTTTGTAATTTAGCTTCTATCTGCTCCAATACTTCCTGACTATTGGTTTTATTATTCTTATAATAAAACTCACAAGCCTCTGTACTTACAGTAAACCCATCAGGAATAGGTAGCCCCAAAGACATCATTTCCGCTAAATTAGCTCACTTCCCTCCAATAATGTATTTGTCTACTCCTTTAGATTCATTGAAAGAATAAACAAATTTTTTGGTTTTAGTTCAAAATAATCCCATAATTTTTTACATAAAAAAAATAAAACTTCAAAACGAATAATAAAATATTCTTTTTGTTTTTCAATAGCAAGTAGACAAATATAGACAAAAAAACTGACACAGTCCACAATGAGGAAAAGCTTCCTACCACCCGGGTGCTGTTTTGACCCCGGGAGTTATCCCGGGGTCTGTTTCACCCGGGTGGTAGGAAAAACTTGCAACTTTATGAACTTTACAAACTAATGAAAAATATCCTTGAAAACTTTAGATTTTTAACTAAAAAAATAACTGTTTTATTTAAATACAATAAAAAATGATTAAAGAATTCAAAGAATTTGCCATAAAGTGAAACATGATAGACATGGCTATATGAATTATGATTTGAGCAGCATTTTCTACTATAGTAAAATCTCTAGTAGATGATATAATTATGCCAGTTATATCTGGGATATTCAAAATACCAGATTTTTCAAATCTATTTGTAGTTTTATCAAATCCCAGTGGAGAAGTTTTTTCTAGTGTAGCATTAGCTCGTGAAGCTTGAGCTTCTGTATTAGCTTACGGACTATTTATCAACGCAATATTAGCGTTTCTTATGGTAAGCGTTACATTATTTTTTGTAGTAAAAGGTATCAACAAACTCAAAAAATCAGAAAAAAAAGTAGAAGAGCCAAAAATATCAGAACTAGATGTGCTAATAGACATCAGAGATCAATTGAAAAAAACTAAATGAAAATAGAAAGCTTCATATCAAAATACAATATCCAAAAAATTAAAAAACTGGAACAAAAAGATCCACAGTTTTTAGCATTAAAAGAAAGCTGGGAGAAAATACAAAATAAAGATGAAAATTTGTTTTTATATTTAACTCTACAATGTGCTCTAGTAAGCTACCAAATCGCCTGAACATGAGAATTGCGACGACAGGAATTTGGAGATAAAATTCAAAAAGACCGAAAAATATTACAAGAATTACGACAAAAAAAACAAGATAATCGTGTTTGGCGATATGATTTTCTGACAAATTCTAAATACAACAAAAGAATCTATAATATCAAAACTAATAGAATTAAAAAATTCAACAAAATTTTACAAAAAAATATAATTTTCCAAAATTTTTGAAACAAATTAGATGAATTAAATGATCTTATTTCCAAGGTAATGAACACAAAAAAAGACAGCAAAACGAATGTTTTTGCCGTTAAAATGTTTGGATATGCCCATGAAATCCTTTCTTGAAAAGAAACGATATATCCCATGAATATACAAATACCAGTTGATAGCAGGATTAAAAGAATTTATACGAATTCTTTAGACATAAAAAATAAGGTTAGCAATACAGAAATTCAAAATTATTTTCAAACTTTATCAAAAAAATACAATATTCCACCACTACATTTAGATTCCATTCTTTGGTTAGATTATTGGACAAAGTTTTTTATTTAATAATTAGTTCCAAAAGATGAACTCTATTAAAAAATGAATATACAAACACTATAAAGGCAATTTGTACGAATTAATTGATATTGTAATACATAGTGAAAGTTGAGAAGAGTTGGTATTGTATAAAGCTCTTTACGATGATACAAAATGAAAATCTCAATTACGAGTCAGACCAAAAAAAATGTTTTTTGAAGATGTAATTATAGATGGAATCAAAAAACCTCGTTTTGAATATTTATGAGAAAAAATTTAAGAAACACAAAAACTAATTTTTTGAATTCCCTATACAATAAAAAATATCTTACTTTATTCATTTCCAATGAAATCAAGTTATTTATATGAATACTAATAATTTATCTAGGCAAAATAACCCCTAATCCAATATGCTTAACAAAGAATTGATATTATCAAATTCTCAAGAAAATATAATATTTAAATCTGAATTTGACAATTCAAGTCACAATTTTTGTAATCTTTGGATCAATACATCTCTTTGTTCAATATCATCTACCACAATATTTCAATTTACCACTCAATTGTTGTAATTTATCTCATAAGAATAAACTTTTCAATTTTGTAAATAATACTTTTGATATTTTTGTTGAGATTTATCAGACATATCTACCATTCTCGCTTTGTCTAAATCAAAATTTTTTCCATATCTTCTAATAAATTCCTCTTGTTCTCTAAAAAGATTTTTGAAGTATTTGTCCTGTCTATCAAAATATCTATCAAACTCATCAAAAACATTTAAAGTACGATCGATTCTATAAGGACCTTGATAGTAAATAATTCCACGAGATTCTATGTTGGCTATCCTGTTTTGATAATAAATAACAAGAGAAATGATAAAGACAACAAATATCACAATTATCCATCAACTAAATCAAAGATACTTATTAACTTTTGCAAAGTTTCTCTTAATAGAATTATCACAATTCTTGACCGTGCTTTTCAAAGTTTTTTCTGATTTTTTCATTTTCTCTTTTTTACCATTTAAAAAAGAACTAGATTAATCTAGCTCGCAAACAAAAACATTATTTATCAAATTTAGATATCTCATTTTCAATCTTTTTAATATCCAAATCAATACTTTCGATCATATCTTCCCTTCACTCATTTTTGAATTTTTTCTTATAATCTTTGAGCTTTTGAAGAGTTGATTTGAGATGTTTTAATGTTTCATCTTTGTGTTGCTTTTGATAGTCAATTTTTTTTAATTCTGATTCATATTTATTGAGATCAATCAGATTTCACCCAGCATAATTGTCTTGCTCTTCATCGTATCAATCATAGATTAGTCACAGTCTTCTATCAATGAGATTATCAAAATAATTCTGTAAATTTGCCCAATCTCACAATCATAATATCGGAGATCTTGGCGTGTCAGAAAAACTTTCTAATCATGAAACCTCATTGTTTTGAACAAATGATTGGAAATCTTGAGAATTATCAAATTCTCTTTCAATTTTCTCCTCTTTTCAATTAATGTTTTTGTAAACATAAACTTTCCCTTTGAACATGTTTGATATTGGTTAAAAAATAAAAAGTAGCACCAAAACTATATCGGTGCTATAATAATAATTTTTTTTTATTTTTCAAGTTTTTTTACCTTTTTGCCTGCTAAATGGTTTGACTTATTTATATTTATCCAAGTTTATATACATAAATTAAAAATTATCCTATACTTTTTTTTATAAAATAACCCATTCAATAAACTTTTAAAAACATAGTTTGCTTAAAAAGTAAAACTTTTTAAACGAATTTTTTATTATTTTAAAAAACATTGCAGTTTTTTTCTAAAAGGTTATACATTTCATACTTTATACAATTTCAATACGCTATGAAAAAACAAAGTTTCATTAAAATTGAATGATCAGCTTCTGTTGGTACAAAATGACAAATAGTAATTCCAAAAAATGTTAGAGACAAATTTAAATTAAAATTCGGAAATGATTTAATTGTACTATCTTCTGATAATGCTATATTGTTGGTAAAATCAGAAAGTCTAGAAAATATGATATGATCTTTTGAAAATATAATAAATGATTTATAAAAAACTACTTACTTTCCTGTAACTTTTTCCATAAAACCTCTTGTTCTTTACTCAATCTCTTTGGGATTTTAAGTTTTGGAACTACGAATAAGTCTCATTTTTTTGCAAAAATTCCCCCACTACCAAAACCTTTTCCTGAAATTTTTATTTGCTCATCCAATTGTGTTCATTTAGGAATTTTTATTCTAATTTTTCCACTTGGATGTAGAATTTCATACTCTCATCATAAAACCAAATCATAAATCGTAACTTCCTGATTTACATAAATATGATCTCATTTTCTAATATAATTTGGATTCTCGCTTACATTAATTTGTATGTATAAATCTCCTGTTGGCATACCGTTTTGTCCATCATCTCATTTATTGGAATATTTCAAATAAGCTCCATGGTTTATTCATGCTGGAATCTTCACTTCCAAAATTTCCTTTACTTCTTCCAATCACCCGTTTTCTAATTTTTTTCAATCTTTAAAGTATTGTTGTCAGCTTCATCCACAGGTGGGACAAGTACTTTGACTTTGCATCACCCCAAAAGGAGACTGAACTTGTTTAGTTACTCTCCCTCTACCAGAACACATATCACAAGTTTTTGCTTCTGCTCATTCTACCACTCTTTTACGAGTATAAGATATTTTTTTTGTAACTCATAAATACGATTCATCAAAAGTGATTGTAATTTTCTTTTTGAGATCTTCTCAACTTCTGGGTCATCCACCTCATCCAAAACTACCAAATCATCATCAAAAAATATTTCAAACAATATCTCATAAATCACCAAAATCAAAACTTGCTCATCAAGTTTGGAATCATCAAAAATTTCATCATCCAAAACCACCAAATCATCACTTTCTAAACATATCATATTGTTGTCTTTTTTGTTTATCTCAAAGTATCTGATGAGCTTCATTTACTTCTTGAAATTTTTCTTTGTTTCATCATGCCTTGTCCGGATGATATTTTACAGCCGCTTTTCTAAAGGCCTTTTTGATTTCGTCTTCAGTAGCGTCTTCTGACACTCACAATATTTCATAATAATTTTTTTTAGGATCAAAATCCATAACTATAAATTAAAAATTTAAATATAATTTACAGAAAAGCACAGATTATTCTAAAAAACAGTAGCACTAAAACAAGCGTTGTGCTATACTAATAAAAAAAATGCAAAATGCAAACTATTTTAAAAACATTACATCAGTACTTTCTAATTGATGATGAATTTATAAACATTATCCTTTTATCTTCATTTTATTAATTTTAAATTCCAGTTCCTCCACTTCTTTTTGTAAATTTTGAATATCTTGTTTTTTCTTTTCTATAATTTCCATAGATGCTGTTGAAAGAATGGAGCTTATCAAAGATTTCATATGTTGTAAATATTCTTGTTTGTTTTTTAAATCTTCTTCCATTTCCATCAACACATTTTTAGTTACTCCAATCTGTTCTGAGACACTTTTGGCTCAAATATTTATATCAATTACATTATCCATTTCATAATCTGATGGTGTTTTTTCATAATCTTTAACATAAACTATATTTCTAATGTTTAACAAGGCTTCCAATAGATCTTCTCTTTCTGATAAAAAATTTATAAACTCCAAATTAGCTTGAACGAACACATCTACTGTTTCATGTTTTTTAACTCATAAATTTTGTTTTATTTTTTTGAGCTTATCTACAATATCCATAAAAATATTCATTCTATAATTTTTTTCTTTCAAATTAAAATCTCATATAGTGCTTATATCAAAATTCGATATTTTAAGCTTGTTAAAAAATAGCTTTTCTATTTCCTGCATAAATAATGGCATCAATGGTCTTAAAATCTCCAAAGAAACGATAAAAGAAAACAAAGCTACATGCGGAGTGCTCTCATACTCATAAATTTTAGTAGACTCCAAATAATTTTCACAAAGATCATTGATAATAAATTTTAAAATTTTAGACCCAAAATCCAATATGTTTTTATTTTTGTTTTTTAATTCTTCTAGCAGAGATTTGAGTCAATGCAAAATCCAGTTATCATAATCACTTATGTCCTGTTCTATCAAATTGAAAAGCTCTTTAATGTTTATTTTTGAAATTCAATTAATGTAGTTGTTGTAAATATATCTGTATGCATTCCAAACTTTATTCAACATAAAATGTATATATTCAATATTATTAGTATCCAATATGACTTTGTTGTTTTCTTTTTGTCATAACAACAAAAGTAATCTTAGCAAGTCTGAATTGAACAAATCAAGTATTCCAGAAAGTTCTTTTGTTAAAAATTTAGAGTTGTAATTTGTAATAATATTTGATTCTTGGTCAGTCAAATAAGGAATAAATAGCGAATCTGAAAAAAATAGTGTTTTGGAATAATCCAATCACAGTAGTAACAAATTTACAAAAAATTCTTTATCATCTTTTGTTCAAATAAATATATTTCACAAGTTTTTTATACCAGAATATCCCTCCATACTTTTTCAAAGGTTATTTTTAAACAACAACCATACAGTATCCAAAAAATCTTTATTAAAACTATCTTGTTTTTGCAAAACCAATGGTTCTTGAGATCAAAAAATAGCAGAAAAATCTAAACTAAAGCGTTCTCAATCAGACTTTATTGCAAAACTGTCTCCTAAAAGTTCCAAAAGAATCATTATTTTTTCAGAATCTCTTTCTATTTTTCACAAAAGCCTTTTAATACCCTTCAGTCAGTTTTTTAAACTAGATCTTTCAGTATTTTCATAAATATCTATATATTTTGAAAGCTTGCTTACGCCACCAGAAAAATCAAAAGAAAACAAAACATCAACAAGCTCCTCTATGCTAAAAACATCATTTAATTGATTATCCAAAACCAAATTGAGTATTATAGCGGTTAGTGTGAGATCTTTTCTGGACTTTGCAATTTTATACTGCTCTACCAAAATATCATCATTTATCAAATATTTTTGTCATTTTTCAGAATACAAAACCGGTATTAAGGTTCCCTTTGCAGATTTGTTGGAAATATTAACAAAATTTAAATCTTTGAGATAATCCAAAATGTGGTTTTCTACATCAAATCACTTTATTGTAATATCTTTTGTCTCAAAATTTTGAAGCAAAAAATCTAAAGAGTAATCATATTTAATACCCCACTGATCCATAGTAATTTTATATAGTTCTTCCCCAGATTTAGCACAATACATAAGCTCTTCTTCCGTTTCATTTATCTGTTCTAAATTTCATATATCATTTATATAAGTTTCAACATTTTCAATAAAAACATCCACAGGTTTACCAACAAAATCTCCAACATGTTTAGTAAAATTTCCATCAACATCTATTGCATATATATTTGTTGGTAAATTGTGTTTTTGTGCAATTTCAAGACCATATTCATCATGTCATGGTGTAATTCTAACCACTCAAGTTCACTCAAAAGAAACCACACTATCATCTCATATGATAGGTATGTTTTTATTTATTATTGGAATAATTACATTTTGTCATATCAATTTTTTATATCTTTTATCTTGTGGATTTACAGCTACAGCCACATCTGCAAAAATAGTTTTGAGATTTTTCGTAGGAACACTAATAGAAACTCATTTAGATTCTATAAAATATTTAATAACAAATTCCTTTTTTTTCTTTTTTTTAATAAACAGATTGGTCTTCAATACATTTGTCTGTAATTCTTTGCTTCGTGAAACTACCTTTTTTTCTAAATGAATTTTTCAATCTTTATATAAATTAACAAAAACTTCTCTAAGAAAAATATAAAATTTTTCATCTACAACAAAATGATTTTCGTTTATAAAAAAAGAAAATCCAAGTTTTTCCAAAAATTTTATGTTCTGCTTCACTTGTTTTTTAAGATCTAATTGTAATTGTTTTAAATTAACATTATTTCTATTTAATTTGGAATACCAATTTGATGACAAAGCAAAGTTTATATCAAAATCAAGCCCATCAGAACCCCATAAGCTCATTTTAGAAATATAGTCTTTCATAAAAATTAAAAACAAAGCTCCAGGATGAACCTTTTGATCAGCAGACAAAGCTCTTGAATAAATAAATTTTGATGAGGGAAAAGATGATCTTTGTATGTTTTTATTTTTATTTATATATTTCTTTGGAAACATAGACATAATTATAAAAAATTGAAACAATAAAGCACAATTTAAAAAATGGACAAAAAATAATCGTTAATATTTTTGAGTCCTATATAATTTATATACTGCATACAAAAACAAACTAACTATAATAATCAGTAAGGTATCTTCAAACGGTCAAACTTGAACTTTTTGTGCTTGGTCTATGAGAACACTAGTTCCATCAGAACAAATTGCTTGCACTTGATAATATGCATACTGATCTTTTTCTGCATATTTATCAAAAAAATACTCAAAACTAGCTTCTGTCGTTTCTCAAACCAACTTTTTATCTGACATATCTTCCCAATCTGATCTATATATTTCGTACTTAGTGGCGTTTTTTACCTCATCCCATACCAAAAAATATTTATCTCATATTTTTTCAGACTTTACCACTATTCACTGAACAACACAAGAAGCTTTAACTTTTTGTGGATTATATTCTACAATACTTGAAGGGTCTCATGATATATTAGACAATTCATCCAAAGGAGAAATTTGGAAATAATAAGTTGTATCAGTCTGCAAATTTTCTATCAAAACTCCAGTAGCGTTTATATCTACCGTTTTTTGTAAGTTATTTTGGTCAGTACCATAAAAAACTCTATATTTAGGAAAATGTCATCTAGAATCCCAAGAAACTATTACTGATGTCCCATCCACTCAAGTAGAAACAAATCTTACATTCCCAACACCCTTGTTTTCTTTCACAAAAATACTTGCAACATTGTCGTAGTTTCTCGGTATTCATGCATACATCAAAACAACAGAAATATTTTTATTACCCAAAATATCTGTCATAATTATATCTTTTTTAAAAATTCCTGGAGAAAGAAGATCCAAAGGATAGCTGGTGCCATCATCAAATATCATCTGAGCTGAGCTTACTTCATCTACAGCAGAAACAGTAAATGTAACTTTATCTCATTCCTTTAAGACTCAAGAAGGTATTATTTCTATGGAATTAAACACTCAATCAAATGGGGGTTGATAGGTTACTGTCACCACATTAGATTCTCACAATAAAACATTATTTATATTTACAGCTTTTATTTGAATAGTGTTTGGTCCAGAGTTTAAATTTCAAACATATACATTAAAATTTCACATTGAATCTGTTTGTCAACTGGTAACTAACATATCATTTAAATAAACATCTATCGGTGAATTCCTTAAATCAAAGCTAGATCAAATTATATTTATAGTAGATTTTTTTTCTATAGAAGAATCTATAGGAGAAGTTATATTTATTTGTTTCAAGCTCGAATCTGAACTAGCATTTCATACAACAACCGTCGCTGTTCAGTGAAATTCGTAATTTAAATCCGTAACATCAGATACTTTTATTTGATATGTACCTGCTTTTTTAATTTCTAATCATTTTGAAAAGGTCTTTGTTCACTGATCTTGGGGTAAAAAAGAATAAAATCCCATACTAGGAACAACATAATCATCCGGCAACAATCAATTTATTTCAAACAAAACATCTCAAATATAATCTTTTAATATTTCACCATTTTTGAGTGCTGTTATTGTAATATCTACTGGCTGTCAAACTCAAAAAGTGTCTGGTTCTACCTTTACAGAAAAAGAATCTGGCTCCTCTGCCAAAGAAACCAATGGAACTAGGGCTGAAAAAAACATAAACACTCAAACGGCTAATTTTTTATAAAATTTATTCATCTACATATTGGTTTTTTATTAAAATCCATGATGTGAATCTTTGTTTTGATTCAGCGATCATATTGATAATGTTTTATTATTTCAATTTAGTAATAAAACACTTCACTCACTCAGCAATATTGATGGTTCTTTACCTCAAAAGGGTAATTCAAATAGGCTCTGTCCATAATCAAATTTTCAATTAAAATTTTTAAATTTTAAAATCAAACTTCATCCCATTTGAGATACTATTTCATAATCACACTGTTGTTTGATATTATCTAAATCTATCTGAACATCTTGATCATCATAAATAATTGAAACAGAAAGCTCGTTTATATTTTTTATAGTATCCGAAACAAAAACATCCAAAACATTTTTCTCGTTTTTGTATGCTAAATCCCAATGATTTGCTGTCATAGTCTGAGCGTCTTGTAGTGATAAAATACTGGCAGAAAAAAAAACAGGGTTTTCCATAAAATAAAACAAAATAAGCGAAAATAGTATTGCCACCAAAAAGATTACTGTGTTTGTACGGAGCTTCTTTGTTCTCATAAAAAAATTGATTACAAGTCAAGTAAAAGTTTCTATGTATTTTATATAATAATGTAAAGTAAAAAAGCAAACAAAAAAGCAAAAAATATAAATTAAGTTCATTGACCTAAAATTTACAAAAATTATTTTTAAAAACTATTTTGATACAAATGTCAAACTAAACACAAAATTAAAGCCCGATTTTTTTGACAAAAATAATGTTTTTTATTATAATAATACCGTATAATTTATAATATAAATTTAAATATGGAAAATCCTTGAATAGATATTGAAAAAACATTATCATTGATAGCCAAAAATCCAAATATTTCAGATTTACATTTATCTAGTGGAGAATATATTTCTTATAGATTAAACTGAAAGATTGTTAAGGAAGAATCTTCTGGTAAAATAAGCTCTGAACAAATGGAATTATTTTTAAAACAATTATTTTATTGAAATTCTCAAAGATTTAATAAGTTTTTATGAGACAAAGAATCGGATTTTGCCTACATATCCAAAGATAAAACGATTTATAGAGTAAATGCTTATCTAAAAACTGGAGGAATTACTCTTGTTATGAGAAAAGTCGACAAAGTAGCCAAAAAATTGGAAGATATTATGTTGGATAGTGTTTCAAATAGTATTAAAAAAAATGTTTTAAAAAAGAAAAAAGGGTTATATTTGATTACTTGACCTACTGGTAATTGAAAATCTACTAGTTTAGTTGCTATACTAGAAGAAATCAATAAAAATAAATCTAGAATTTTAATAACAATAGAGGATCCTATAGAATATGTTTTTGAACCAAAAAAATGTATTATATCACAAAGAGAAATCTGAAAAGATACTCGGTCTTTTGCAAATGCATTAAAATCAGCAATGAGGCAAGATCCTGACATAGTTTTTGTCTGAGAAATTCATGACAAAGAAACTGCAGAAGCTGTGCTAAATTTAGCAGAAACTGGACATCTGGTTTTTAGTACTTTACACACAAATTCTGCCTCTCATACAATAAAAAAATTTATATCTTTTTTTCCACCAAATACTCAATGAAGCATTGCTGAAAGACTTTCTGAATCTTTAATCGGAATTCAGTCTCAAGTTTTAGTTAAAAGTATGGATGATTCAGCCAGAATATGAATATTTGAGTTAATGTTGAATACTCAATCTATAAAAACAAATATTAAAAAGCAAGATATGAACCAAATAAATAACATTATAAAAACCTCTAATACGGTTTGAATGATAACTTTAAAACAATATGCAGAAACTTTGATAGATAAAGGTATTATTAACCCAAATGATGTTGAATGAATTTTGAATAAAAATTCAACAAAAATATAAATTTATAAACTAACAATCAAAAAAATGACTAATGTAGAACTTATAAAACAAAAACTACCTCAAGAATTATGGGAAAAGGCATCAAAATTTAATATTCCAGATTATTTTTTGGAAAACCATCCTGATGCTGTAGTCTTGGTATTAAACTCTAGGTCTTTATCGAAAGACGAAGAAAAACAAAATTGGTTTAATTTAGTCCCTATGATGAACGAAGAACAGGTAAATAAGCTAAAAGATATTCTTATTAGAGAAAGAGACAAAATAGCTGAAATTGAAGAAAAATATGAAAAGAAAAAAGAAGAAATCAAAGAAAAATATCAAACTAGATTTGATGCCGTACACTACCAAAAAACGATGACTAGTATACAAACCAAAGAAGACCTTATTAGAGATAAAGAAAAAGAAGAGGCTGAAGATTTACTTAAAAACCTTTAATAAAATGTTTTTATTTAAAAAAAATAAAAAAACATTAATTGTTTATATTCTAAGTTTCTTTTTTTCTATAAGTGGGTTTTTTTTATTAGATAACGCTTTCTGAACAGACTTAATGGAACAGGTATTCAATCCCGCTATGAGTCATGATTATATAATAAATATATGAAAAAATAAAAAAACAGTTTGAGATACTATTCTTAGAGAAAAAACAGTTATAGAAGTATGAGGTGCTCCTTTCCAACCAGCTTGTTTTATAAATAATGTGAAACAAGAAGGTTTAAACGAACAAACTTGTATTCAAATGGGTTGACAACGAAAAACTGAAATAATAAATGTTCATTCCAAAGCACCATTGATAGTTAGAATTACTAAGTTTTTACTTAGAATGACTATTGTCCTTTCTATTTCTATGATAATATTTAATTCTGTAAAATATATGATAGAAGTTTTGTGATGAAAAGACCGAAAATCAGCTGAATCCAAAAAAAATTTAATTTATGTTGTTTCCTGAATTATGTTAGCATTATTAAGTGTAAGTGTAATTAATTTAATAATATCCATCCCAAAAAGTAGCATAAAAACTAGTGATGACCTCTCTGCATTTGAAATTTGATGTAAAACATGATCAATAATATTGGTTGGTAATGATTTAAAAGAACAAATTTGTTTAAAATCTACTTTTGGACATCCTCAATGAACAATGCAGTTTCGTGAACGAAAATATCTACCACCTTTTTCTATGTCCGCAGATAAAATGGAAGCTCATACGGTATGATGATATAGGTGTAAAATATGTGAATGAGATTGAAATAGTTTTGACAAGAATTGTATGCGAAAAAGAATATATAATTCTGAAATGAAAACTAAATGTGTTGAAGATTTAGGATGATCTATAGTAAATTAATATTTATAATTATAAAAAAAGTCTATGATGAAATTATTGTTAATATTGTTTATATTTGGTTTTAATTTGGTAAATGTTTTTTGACTTAATATAAACATACCCGTTCCACATGGACAAGAAGATATAGTGGTCACCTGACCCACGCAAATAGAAAGTGATGAAAGTACAATTTTTGATATAATACAGATAATAAACGATTATCTTTGGTTTTCTATAGCTGGAGTAGCTATGGTTGTTTTAGTTTATTGATGAATAAAATTAATTACTGCTAGTTGAAAAGAGGATTCTGTGTCTGCAGCAAATAAAATGATATTTTCAGCTCTTATAGCAATTTTCGTATCTATATTATCATACGCAATAATAAAGCTAGTTGTAAACTTATTTTAATTAAAACAAAAAAATAAACATTTAGACAAGTTACTAAAATAACAAAACAATAAAACTTACTATGTTATAATTTTTTGTTTATCTTCCATTTGAGATAAATATTTTTTTGCTAAATTTTGAAATTTGCCTGGAGAACTACTCATTCAGTTAACAATATTTCTTGCGTTATAAAAATCTACCATATGTTCGTTAACAAAATCTGATAATTTTTTTCATGTAAACAATCATTCTTTCATTCAATGAATTAAAATAAAAGCAGCTAAATCATTACTTTTAAGAATAGAATCCGGGTTTTTCACCAAATTCAAATCTTCTTTATCAAGATTGTTTCAAAAATTATCTTTAAATTGTAGTTTATTTTTTCTTATAATATTTGTAAATTTCCTATAATTACTTTTGTGTGTAAGTTGAACATAACCTCTACCAAAATAATTATCTTTTCAATATCGTTTATTTTTTCATCAAAATTCTTTGATATTTTTGAAATTACTTTCTCATTTTACTGTTGCTAAAATATAGGCTATCTGGTTTTTATCAGTAATTCAATATTTTTTAGCTTGTTCTATAATATATCTCTCTGCTTCAGAAAAATTTTTTAAATATTCTTTACTATCTGTTAATAAGTTTTCATTATCAAGATTTTGTTCAACACCTCACTTAGCATCTCATTCAAGATTTTCTGTTTTCAATACAGTAGTTTCTGGTTCTTTGTTAACATATAATCATAATTTTTCTCTAGCTTCTTGTTTATTTGTACTATTTTTAAGTACCTCCTTTGCATTTTCTAATTTTTTCTGAATTTCTGAGGGTAATAATAGTCTTGAAAAAAATCATTTAAATTCAGAAAATAATCAACCAGAAACTAAAAAATCTTGCAATTTTTTTTCTACATCTTTTGTTAACTTACTTTTTTCTTCTATTTCTTTTTTAAATAATCACAATAAATCACCTATTTGTTTCAAAACTCAATCTGTTTCCTGTAACTTTAAATTGTCTATATACTCTTTTGCTACTTCTTCTCTTCGTTGCTCTATCAACATCTTTTACTCAAATAAATAAATTATTATATTAAATCTTAATCCAAATCCTTTTCTCCAGATAGTTTACTCAAAACCTCATCCTTCGTTTTTGTTTCATTTTTATCATAAACAGCAATTATTTCTTTAACACTATAATCTTCTCAACTATCAACTATCTCTTGAATAATTTTTTGAAGATTTTTATCTCCTAATAACTCCTTCTTTTCATCGCTAGTCAAAATTTTTGATTTTAATTGTTTTTCTTCATCTGTAGTTAATTTATCATCACTTTTTGTTTTTTCAATAAAATTAGATAAAAATATATCCATTTCTTTTTTCGCAACCTTCTCTGACAAATTGTCTTTCAACCATTTATAATAATCAGACAACTCTTTATTTCTTCAAATAAATTTCATCTCAATTTCTGTTAATCAAGTGGTCTCTTCCATATCTTTAATTAATTTTTTAAGATCATCTTTTGTTTGATTTTCTACAATTTCCTTAGCTAATTCTGTTAAACTTTTTTGCGTTTTGCTTTCAATTCAAAACATCTCTTTAAACCAATCAGCAATCTGTCAAAATAATTCTTTTGCTTTCTCCCATACAGTTTTGACTCAATTCGATATTTTATCAAAAAATCCTTTTTCACCAGAACTTTCAACTCATGTCATTTTTATTATTTTATTAAATAAATATAATACAAATTAATTATAAATATTTTTTTAAAAAAAGCAAAAAAATCCAGCACTTTTTTACTGAATTTTTTGTACATCTTACCATATTTTCACAAAAATACATTAAACCTCTATAATTTCCATCTTTTTTTCTAATTTTTCTTGTTTTAGTTTTTTGGAAACAAGTAAATTTGTTGGTCAAATTATAGTTAAAAATAATCAAACTACTGTAAATATATCAGCAAAATACAATCATTCATGTCCAGAATTTAAAAAGAAAGATTGACTGGATATAATAATAAATATTCAAATTAAAGTATTTCGTAACTTAAATTTTTTGATATAAGTTGGTTTAATTACATAAAAAACTAAATAATATAAAAATATCAAAATATAAAGTCAAATTATAATATTATTTTGATCTAAAAAGCTTTCATTTACCACAATTATTCAATTGAAAAACAAATAAAACAAATAAAAAATTAATGACAAAAAAACCAAACCAAAAATAGATCTTTTAAATATTTCCATTTTCTTTATAAAAAAATAAATTATTATTTTTAATATAAGAATTGTTTTTTTCTTTTCAACAAATAATTTGTTATTTATATATTAAATATTAAATTTTAAAATATAAATTTAAAAAATTAATAACAATAATAATATATATTTTATAAAAAATTGTTGAAATTTGTTTTACTACATTATAACTATATTTTATTAAAAAGCTTTTGTGTAAAAAAAATGTTGAATTGTAAAAAATATACAAAACTAAATAAAAAGTATTTATAATATTTTGTTGAAAAGTTAAAAAAATGTTAGAAACTTTTTAATTAAAAAACAATAATATAAAGTAGATTTTTAATTAAAATGTGGATTGTATTTCTTGTATTTCAAAATAAAAATAGCACTTGACAAAATAAAAGAAATTATTATAATAAACACTGTTAGTTAATTTTTTTTAAATTATTAATAAATTGAAATGGATAAAACCTTTAAAAAAGAATGGAAAGAATATTTAAAAAATGATGAAAAACAACAATACATTACTAATTGGGAAAAATTATCAACAAGATTTTGAAGTGATATTTTATTAAGTTTTTTTAAAAATTGAAGAGAACATTTAGGAGAAATAAAAAACATTCGAAAAGAGAAAAGTTTTTCCATCTCTTTTCATGAAAAAATATATCGTCCATTATTAGAAGAAAAATCTTTAAGTTATATAAAGAATAAAACAAAAAAACCATTAATGTGATTATATAGTAAATATCTTCATTTTTTAAATATATATGAAATCAAGAAACAAGAAGAAATATGGAAACTAATGGAAGAAGTAGAAGAGATGGAACAAGAATCAGAAATTATTAGACAAGAATGAATGCTCCCAATTCGAAAATATGAGGAAGATATCTTATCTATTGATTTGGAGTGTAATATTTTACCTCCTTGACATATTCCAGACTTAAAAAATTTACCTCCAGAAGAAAAAATTTGAAATACAATAAAAACAGACAAAAAAATAGATAAAAAAACAGATGAAAAAACAGATACAAGAGGATATAAAATTATTGAAGGAAAGGGTTGACAGTTGAAAATAGACTTTGACTAAGTTTATTTGATAATTTCTGTAAATTTTAATCAATCTTTTACACTTTGCCATATTCATTTTTTTATATTTTCTTGATCAAAGGTTTTTAGATCTTCTTTTTCTTCTAAGTTATATTCCAAATATTTATCAAACAAATCAAAATTTTCTAAATTTTGTTTAAATTGTCTTGGGAAAATTTTATTCAAAAATTCTAAAGTATTTTTTGAAATTAATAAAATCGTTTTATTCTGGTGAATTTCTTTTCCATTTTGTTCCCAAATATAATTTTTTAACTGATCGTCGTATCGCCCCAAAATAATATCAATATTTTCTTGATCCACAATCAATAAAGCTATATTTTTTCCAGTAAAAGAAAAACTTTTAATTTCTTGTGGATAATATTTTACCATTCCAGTTATTATTTCTATTTCGAAATTAGGGTTTATTTTAATAGCTGTTTGAGGATATATTTGTAATATTTCTTTATTTTTAAATAAAATATATCAAAAAGCATTTAAATATAAATTATTTGCTTTAAATGTTATATTTGATCATGATGGTCAAATAGCCAAATCATAATTTTTAATTCATTTTATTAAATTATATTTTTTGTTATCTTTTTCTAAAATAGCTACATTAGTATGTAAACCTATTTTGGAATATGTAATAAGTTGTGTTTCAAAATTATTTTCAAATCCTTCAAGATCTGGTCATTCTCAATATAAAGGAATGAGTGTAAAAAATATTGTTAAAAAAATTCATAATACAGAGGCAATAATTACAACATTTCAAACTCGATTTCTTAAATTACTAAAAACCAATCACAATAATAAAAATCATATCAAAAACAATCATTGAATTCGGCTTAATCAAATATTTCATACACTAAAAATAAAAATTAAATATACAAAATTGACTAAAAATATTATAGAAATAATAAATTTTGATTTATTATTTTCGTTTCCGTATAAACTTAAACCTCAAACAATGGAAATAAAAAGAAAAATTAAATAATAAATATTTTTTTTGAATCGTAAAATAGTTTCTCAAGCATAGTCGTAATAAAATACAATAAAATATATTAATACATAGAAAAATAAAGTTATAAAAAAAGAGATTAAAAATTTTTTAAGTATTTTATTCATCCAATAAAAATTTTAATATAAATTCTAATTCTGATAATAAATAAATAAATTTGATTTTCAATAAATTCGGTTTTAAATTTAATAAGGAAACTTTTTTCACAACTCAAAATTCTATAATTTAATTTAAAGTGTCTTGAAAAATCAAATTTATTACCCATTTTGTAGATAAAATATATTTATATTTCGCTCAATTTCGTTAATATTTCATACATTCTCCATATTTTAATCAACAAAATTTTGCTTATATTTTTGTTATAATTAGATTTATAAGAGAACATATCTCGCTTCAACTAAAATCCAATATTAAAACTAAAATTAAAAAACGGTTGATTTACGAAAAAGAATTTATATTAAAAAATCCGTACTGTAATAAAAAATAAAACTAAAATTCAAAAAAATGGAAGAAGTAATTATTGTTTTTTTAATTGAAGGGTTAAAGGAGACATACCCTTGTTTAGAAACAGTGAAAATTGTCCCCAATATTATTAAATCAGCCACTTTCCAGGCTAAAATTCATACAAATGGAAAGAAACAAATAAAAATAAAAACTTATACCACCAATTTAAACATTTTTGTTTGTAATGGTGGACATAATGTATCATCAAAGGAATTTGAAGATACCCAAAATTTTAATTTTTCGGGCTTTAAAATCAGGATAGTAGATAAAAATCCTGTTTTAATGTTCGGAGACGAAATTATTTATGATTTTTTGAATGTCCCAATACAATCCAATGTGATTTATTGGGTATCGTATGAAACAAAAAGTCATGAAACGCTCATGAATAGACCCGATGTTTTTTGTTTATTAGATGGGAATTTAACAAACAAATTAATATTCCCAAGACATAAAATAAACAAAAAATATGAAAGAAAGAAAAAAAATTTTAATTCTATATGATAGTTATGGTTGTTGAATATTTCAACAACCATTTTTTTAAACACTTATATTAGATTGATAATTCTATCTTTTAGGTCTTCCAGCCCTATTTCATCAATAATTGAAATAAACACAGAATCATAATTTTTGTAAGTTTCTTTAAGTTCTTTAAGTCTACTTTCGTCTATTAAATCAATTTTATTGAAAACTAGAACTCTATGTTGTTTAGCTCCGATATCATCTAGAATTTCATCTACCACCTTTATTCTTTCTTGAATAAATGGATCAGAAGCATCTATGATATGCAGTAAAAAAACACTTTCTATACTATCTTCCAAAGTACTTGAAAAAGCATCAATAAGTTTTGGAGGTAGATCACGAATAAATCAAATTGTATCGTTTAATAGAACTTCTTTTCAAATTCACTTTTCTGGATCTGTAAAAAGAAACAATTTTCATACATTTGTTCAAAGTGTAGCAAAAAGTTTATTTTCAGCCAAAACTCATTTTTTAGTTAGAGCATTCAATAAGGATGACTTACCAGCATTTGTATAACCAACTATTCAAATAATTGGTAATCACTTTTTGATTCTGCTTTGTCTATGTAATTCTCTCATTTTTTCAAACTCTTTTAATTTATCTTTGATTTTAATTTGCCTTTCCTTCAAGTGTCTTTTCATTCTTTCTGTATTAGTTTCTCAGATTCATCTAGTTGCTCATCATCAGCTTCAGCTACTTCATCATTGACGAGAAAGTTCCATTCCCATTCCGTAAATTCTTGGCCCCATATGCTTAATTGCTGCTAGCTCTATTTGTAATCTAGCTTCTGTACTTTGAGCGTGCTTTTCAAAAATCTTCAAAATCAAATCTATTCTATCTCGTGCTTTTATAGGCTCTTTTAATCAGGCCTGTTCACTTGCAACACGAAGTTGTTCATTTATTTCAAATATTTGAGAAGGTTTTAAAACATTTCATACAATCAATAAATTTGCTCAAACACTAATCATTTCTTGGATAATTTCTTCCAATTTTCATTTTCAAACATATGTTTTGAAATCTGGTTGTTCCTTTCTTTGGAGTTTTGTCACAATCACCAATCATCAAAAAGTGTCTACTAGATTTTCTAGTTCATTCATTCTGTCTTGTAAAATCTCTCTTGAAAGATTTTTTGGAGCTATATCAGCTAAAAATACTTTTAACATACAATGAGTTATTTATAGTTTAAAAGTTTGTAAGTTGACAAAGTAAGACCATTGTTCCAATTAGAAACATATCACCAATTATGTTGTTTTCTAAATTGTTTTCAAGTACTTTACATTTTGATTTGAAAAAAACAATATATTCAATATGTTTTATTTAGTTTATTTTTTAAATAAAATCAATGAACTATTTATTTTCTGTTCTACTCATTATAGCAGTATTTTTTGTTTGACGATATTTGTTCAAAAAAATCAAAATTTTAGACAGACCTGGTGCAGATTTGAAATGAGTTAGATGACCGGTTCCTACACTTATGTGAATTTTTGCATACATCAGTTTCGTTCTTACAATGATTTGGTTTTTTCCAGGGACAAGTTCAAATAATATGCTTCGAGGTCTTGTGCTATGAGTCCTTCCAATTTTAATAGTCGAATTAATAGAAGAATTGTGATATATGTGAAAAGTAAAATTTAGAATTCCTTCGATTGTCAGATTAGTATCCCATATATGATGAGCAATTATTGCTGTCTATGTTTGAAAAATCGGAGTTTGACAAGAACTAATTCTTTGATCTTTTGTTCGACATATCCCACAATATGTTTTTGTAGTATTTTTTGTAGTACGAGCAATGCTTTGTATAAATGCTATAAATTGGATTGATTGAATAAACGCACAAGCTAGCTGAGTTAGTGCAATATGATTCTTGACCATTTTCTTGTTAATAAAATTCGTTGTCATGAGATATTATACCGAATTCAATAATCGAGATATCTTAGTTCTTACATCCAACATGTCTTTGGTTTTATTTTTCATAAGTTTAGTGTCTACTGTATTAGAATATAAACCATTATGACTTCTCAGAGATGTATGAATTATGTTTTTTGGATTTAGTTTGGCTTATTTATCGGTTCTATGATGAGCAAAAATATGAACATTGGTAGTAGCTTTGTCTCTTGTGATTTTTGATGCAATATGGGTATGATTATATAGGATTTTGATTCTCAAAAAAAATCCCATGAAATGAGATTATACACACATACACCACAGACTTTTATGACTAAAATGGACTAGACCAGAAGTAAGAGCTTTTGTTTGGATTTGGTCGTTTGTAATGATGGTTTTGATGCTGATGCAATCAGCAAATAGATTAAATAAAATAATAATATTTGTCATGATGGCAGTAATTTTTTTCTGAGTTAACTATTACCTTTTCATAGTAAAAAAGCTAAAGTGTGGTTTGAATTTGAAAAAAGATTAGGGAATAATCGTTGGCAAGTTTGTAAAGTTCTTAAAGGCCCCCCTTTTTTAAGGGGGGAAAGGGGGGATTTTATGATAAATGAGGGTTTTATTTAATCCCCCTTAATCCCCCTTAAAAAGGGGGACTACCATCAACTTTACTAACTTTGCTTGTCTATCTTCCGAACTCTTTAATACAATCATTATATCACATATCAAAAGCTTGTTTCATTTTCTTTTTATTTAAAGATAGTATTGAAATTGGAATATCTTTGTGGAATAAATGATCTACATATTTTGTATTTTCTAATAGTTTTGACCTCAAAATAATTTCAAAATTTACCATTAAGTTGTGAACAGCAGTATCTATTACTTGGTTTTTTTTGAATTTATGTAAGGCTATTCATATTATTTTATTCCTTGGATAAAGCTTTTTGGCTAAATCTACAGGAAAATTGTTTAATACTCATCAGTCAACTAAATTATATTTTTTGTACTGTACTGGTGGGAAAACACCAGGTATTGCCATGCTTCATAAAACTATTTCTTGTAGTTTTCATTTTTCAAATAGAATAAATTTAGCACTATTTGCATCTACAGTTCCGACATATAGCTTTTTTTGTAGAGAAGAAAAGCTGTTTGGTAAGTATTCTTGCATCATAGTCCTAAATTTTTCGTTAGACAAAATTCATCATGTTTTTTTGAAAATATTTCTAGTATAAAACTTATCAATAGAAACACTATTTAATATCTCAAAAATCCTATCAGCACTGATTCCATGCGACCATAATGCTCAGATAACAGCTCCTATACTTACACCAAAAATTGCGGTAATTTTTTGATCTATTCATAACTCCTCTAGTCATTTCAAAACTCAAACAGCATATAATCATTTGAATCCTCATCCAGATATTACAAGAACTTTTTGGCGTCTTTTTCTAAAAAATAGCGATCTAAAATTTATCATAATTGATATTTATATAAAAATACAACAAATATTTTATTTTTTTATTTATTTTTTTCAAGTGTTCATAAATGTGTTTGTCGTTCTTGAGTCCTCTCGTAGTACTATGGGAGGCAGAAAGAACATGACTAGTAGAAACGGGGATTATTCTTTTTCTTGAGTCAAGCAATTCTGTGTGGTGGAAGACACTAAATCCCTCTAAAAAGAGCAGCTCCCTTTGAAAAAGGGAGATAATAATGTTGTGACAAAAGTTCCTCCCTTGGGGGAGGTTGCAATCCCCGATTCATCGGGGTAGGTGGGGGTTTTACCTCTAATAACCCCCAACTACACTAGAACAGCTTCCCCCAAGGGAAGGATGTCTAACTTATGGCTCAAATCCTCATACGATTTAACCCCGCCCCGTTATTTAAGCGGGGCTGCAAAAGGTGGGAGGATGTAAAATAAATCCCCCTATCCCGCACCATAGTCCTACGGTGCGGGGAGACCAACTCCCTTTTTCAAAGGGAGGCAATAATGTTGTGACAAAAGTTCCTCCCTTGGGGGAGGTTGCAATCCCCGATTCATCGGGGTAGGTGGGGGTTTTACCTCTAATAACCCCCAACTACACTAGAACAGCTTCCTGTATAGGTTTAGTAATTCGGTAACAAAAAAGTAAAATTGATAAAAATTTTACAATATAAGTTACCAAAATGACAATGAAAAAGATAGAAGATGCTGTAAAGAAAAATTATATATGAAGATATTT